>Ga0247803_1001832_pt1 | contig 10975 bp, 11 predicted proteins | sample UWRJL014104B1_FD_180928 | JGI IMG/M metagenome (GOLD analysis project Ga0247803, IMG submission 180928) | Plant litter microbial communities from Arlington Agricultural Research Station in Wisconsin, United States - UWRJ-L014-104B-1 | ecosystem: Environmental > Terrestrial > Plant litter >...
GATTCTTCGTCAAAGAGACAAATCTCAGGAAAACAACACAACTGTGTATCCAACAACGCCACCAGTTGATCCGATTGATCCAATTGAGCCTGATCCACAGCCATATACCCCATTTTCTTCGTCAACGCCTGACACAACGACACACTTCCCGGAAGATCCGGGGATGAAGAAGCCGGGCGAGGAGGATGACGATCAGGTCATTAAGGTAAACTAGTATGTTTTGTTAAATCAAACACTAATTATTAACCGTTTTTAACTCAATAGCGCCATGAACTTTCGAAATATTTTCTGGGGAGTAATCCTCATCATCACCGGTTCTCTCTTTTTGGTTGAAGAACTCACAACCTTTGATTTTGGCCGCTTTTTCTGGCCCATCATCATGATTGTTTCGGGCGGACTTCTTTTATTGAAAAATTTCCTTAAATCCGACATTTCTAACCATTCAAATATCTAGACCAATGAGAAATACAAGAGGCATAGTCTGGGGCGGATTGCTCGTCATTCTGGGGACATTTTGGCTGTTACGGAACATGGATCTCATTCATATTCAATGGAATACAATTCTCCCTTATTGGCCGGCACTCCTAATTCTGGCTGGTGCAATACTACTGGTCACAAAAAGCGGAAGCGGAGTTCCCGGAGGTTTCGTGGCCCTTCTAATTACCCTGGCCGTTTTTGGAGGAATTGTAAATCGTACTGATCGCGCATTTGACCGTCACAATGATGATTGGAATTTCAACTGGAATGACCACGACGACCACGATCACGATGACAATGATGAAGACGATCATGATGATAATGACGACGAGGATCAGGACGACAAAGATGAGGAATATCAGAACCGACATGGGAAGAAACCTGTGAATGGTACTTACAACTACGAAATGGAAGATTTTATCCAGAAAGCCAATTTCAATCTCGAAGGCGGAGCAGGTACTTTCACATTAAATGGTACCACTGCCAAGTTATTTGAGGCAAATACGAGGAGTAATTTTGTCGGTTTTTTGTCCAATACATCAATTAATAAACTGGATAACTCTGCGACAGTTAACCTTAAAATGGAAGACGGAAATGTAAAAATCAATAATGGAGAAGTTTCCAATGAAGCAAAGATTCATTTGAATGAAAAACCAGTCTGGACCGTTGACCTCGGGATTGGTGCAGGCAAAGGTGATTTTGATTTCAGCAATTACAAAGTAGAGAAACTCAAAGTAAGTACCGGCGTTGCAGAAATGGATATCAAAATGGGAGATAAACTTACAAGCGCCGACGTGGATATAGAGGCTGGTGTAGCGTCGATCACTCTGGAAATCCCTGGTTCGGTTGGCTGCGAAATGCATATGGACGGTGCATTCAATTCCAAAAGTTTCGACGACCTCGATAAAGTCAGCACGGGTTTGTATCGTTCACCCGGATTTGATCAGGCTGCAAAGAAAATCATCATACATTACGAAGGAGGATTAACCAGTTTCAAGATTAAAAGATATTGATGACGAGTCATTCGATATCATAACCAAGTTGTCATACTGAGCTGTCCTGCAACTATTCTTCGACGGGTCACCGGAAGGTTCGCCAATCTAAAGGAGCGGAGTCGAAGTTCAAATTAGCTGTCCGTCGAAGTGCAACCGGTAATATCTTAAAAATAACATGAAATGAATACCTTTGCCCCATAAGCAAACGGTATTCATTTTTTCATTTATGCAGTTTAGTAAAACCCACTTCCTGTTTTTTCTTCTTCTTCTCAATCAAAATTTTTGTTTTTCCCAAATCAAAGAAAAGTCAAAAGTCAACTCAAAACTTCCTGAAATTGAGCAACGAATGATTGACCAGGGCCTGGTCGATGTTCAGAAAATCGATCCGGAAATTAAGGTGGAACTGAAATATTCGACAACCGACAACTTCATTGGCAAAGACGTTTACGGAGATTTTAACAAAGCATATTTACAACCCGAAATGGCGCGCCGTCTTGCCAAAGCCAGTGCAGTGTTGCAACACTCAAATCCTGGTTACAAACTGTTAGTTTACGATGCAGCCCGGCCAAATTCCGCCCAGTACGATCTGTGGAAAGCATTGGATGCGCTAAAAATTCCCGAACGCAGCAAAACGCAATATGTAGCTGACCCAAAAATCGGCTCCAATCATAATTTTGGATGTGCAATTGACCTTACCGTTGTGGATGACAAAGGAAAACCGCTGGATATGGGCACAAAATTTGATTTCTTCGGTCCCCTTGCCTATCCACGCTCCGAGCAGGAAATGCTGCTTCAGGGCAAGCTGACGTCAAAACAAATCGCAAATCGCAGAATTCTGCGACAAGTTATGGTCCAGGCAGGTTTTAAGCAAAATACCACCGAATGGTGGCATTTCGATGGCATGTCAAAAAAACAGGCACGGGAGAAGTATGGAATGATCAAATAACTATTCTCTCCTCAGCTTGCTTCCGCCCGACAAATGTTTTTCGATGGCAGGGTCTCCTTTGTAACGAACGCTGCTGGCTCCGCTGGCATCCACCTCCAGAAATTTTGAAACCCAGACCTTCGCTTCGCTTGCACCGGAAAGTTTAATGTCCGATTCTTCAACCGGCAGACCAAAGGCATCAACTTCCGAAGCACCGGAAAGTTCTCCATCCAGAAACTTTCCATTTCCCGATAAAAATAACTGCGAAGCGCCGGAAAGGTCAAAATCCAGCGTTCTCGCCGATCCTGAAAAATCACATTCTGTGGCGCCGGAAAGCTCGAACTCCAGTTTTGTTAAATTTTCAAATCCGGAAATTTCAGCATTTACTGCGCCCGAAAAGTCGACAGCTGTGATGAATGGCATTGTAATATCAATATCCATACGCTTGCGGTTTCTCCATGAATTTCTGTAACGGGCCACCAGCTTACCGTCCTGAACAAAAATTTCCAGGTCATCCAGATCATTCAATTCCCCCGTGGCCGACACTTCAAATGAAGATCCGGCTTTCACATGTACGTTGAATGCATTGCCCATTTGCAATTGCTCAAAATTGCGGAAATCATAAATCCGGTTACTTTCGCCGCGCGGAGAAATGTCATCCCGCTCGTTGACGTAAACGCAGGCCTGAAATGTGCAGATTGCAAAGAGACTTAAAAACAGTAATACAAATGATTTTTTCATGGCTAATAAAATTTTGAACAAACGTTTCGAAATGATGACAATTGACTATTGGTTATCCCCTATTCAAAAAATTATTTTTTGTTCATAGGGGAATTTCAACAGCTGATTGTCATAGAGAAAAGCAAATTCAAACGTGGCAGCGACCGCTCTTCTATATCCCGACTCAGGAATCCAAAGAGATTTTCTATTTTTGACCCAAAATCAAAAACAGAATCCGGTGCATTCTTCCGATCCAGAAATAGTCAGCGCTATCCGGCATGGTGATGAAGCAGCCTTTGAAAAAACGTTCCGTAAATTTTACGGGCGTTTGTGCAGTTATGCATGTTCCATGCTGAAAGACGAAGAAGAGGCCGAGGAAGTGGTTCAGACCGTTTTTTTAACGATTTGGGAAAAACGGTCCGATCTGGAAATTACACTTTCGCTGAAATCTTATCTCTACCGCTCTGTCCACAACCATTGCCTGAACCGGTTCAAACATGCTACCGTCCGCGAAGCACACAGAGAATATACCGAACATTTTATACCTCAATCCTATGAGTCAGTAACGGAGGTGATCCATGCCAATGAGCTGGAAGAACGGATTGAAAAAGCCGTCAGCACATTACCCGAACAATGCCAGAAAGCTTTTAGAATGAGTCGTTTTCAGGAATTAAAATACCAGGAAATAGCGGATCAGCTTGGAATATCAATCAAAACGGTTGAAAACCAGATTGGAAAAGCTTTGAAGATCCTTAGAATTGAGTTGGCGGATTATCTTCCGTCGTTGTTTGTTTTGGTTCATTTATTCATCCACAGCTAATCAGATCGTCACATGAACAATCATGAAAACATATCGGAAGAGCTGTTAGCACGTTATCTGGCAGAAACGGCTTCTGAAAGTGAAATCCTCCAGATAAAAAACTGGCTTGCACAATCGCCGGCCAACGAACAGGAACTTGCAGCTTACAAAACCATCTGGGAATATTCGAGGTCACTGCACAAAAAGAAAATTAGTGTAAATACGGATGCTGCCTGGAATAAGGTGAAGTTAAAAATGTATAAAACATCTTTGAAGGCTGATGTAAAAAAGCCTGAGATTCTTAATTCAAACCCAGGAACAATTCAGCGTAAGTTTCCGGTCGCACTTTTGGCAGCTGCGGTTGTTGCGTTGCTGATCATGGCTTACGGATTTCACTTGTTCAAAGGTGGCGCTTTCACTCCAAACAACCGGGAAATTGCCACAGCTGAGGTGACGACAACCAGTAACACCATCGAAAAGGTTTTGCCCGATGGTACAAAAGTGTTCTTGAACTACAATTCAACATTGACTTATCCTGAAAGTTTCGACGGCCAAGTCAGGTCGGTTTATCTAAAAGGAGAAGCATTTTTTGAAGTAAAACCCGACGCCGCCCGTCCATTTATCATTGAAGCGAACGGAACGGAAGTAAAGGTTTTGGGAACTTCATTCAATGTCAAAGCGTATGCCAGGGAACCTGTACGTGTGGATGTTGCGACGGGAAAAGTATTGGTTCGAAAAGAAAAGAAAGAAATATATTTGATCAAAGGCGAAAGTGCCGAAGTAGTGGCGGACACCGTAAGAAGCATAATGCCGGACATGAATTTAATGGGTTACAAAACGCAGATCTTCGATTTTAACGCAACGGACCTCGAAGACGTAGTGACCTCAATACGAAATGGTTATCATATCGACCTTCGGTTGTCAAACGCAAAAATTTCACAATGCCGACTAACGATCCGCTTCGAAAAAGAACCTGTCGACGCCACACTTTCCGTGATCGCAGAAACGCTCGATCTAAAAATCAGAAGAGAAGGTAAAACCTACTGGCTTGACGGCAGTGGGTGCCAATAAAAAATCAGAACTTCATTTCCTTTAAATGTTGAAGACCTTTCTACATACATTTTGCGTCGCAATCGTTGGTTTGCTTTCGATGATTTCAACCGATTCCTTTTCTCAGGAATTACTGGAAAAACGAATTTCTATCAAAGTAACAAATGAGCCTATTGATCAGGTTTTACAAAAAATCGGTGATTTGGGCGGTTTTAGTTTTTCTTACAGTCCGGATGCCATTGATGTAAAAATAAAGGTCACCTTCCAGGCAAACAACCAAAGTATCAGGGAAATTCTGAATGATATTTTCAAAGGAAAGGTAAGTTTTAAGGAACGAAGAAAGTATATCATTTTGCAAAATGTCCCGGAAGATGAAGTTCCCGAAAATTTTAACCTCAACGGTTACATTATTGATAAAAAAACGGGCGAAAAACTAGCCAATGCCAGTATCTACGAGTCTGTTACATTGGCTTCGACGATCAGTAATCAATATGGTTATTACAAAATACGCCTTCCTACGTCCACTGCTTCTCTCCGGCTTGAAATAAGAAAGGAGGATTATGTGGCGCGTTCCATAGCCGTTGCGAACCGGAAAGACAGTTATTTGCCCATTACTCTGATTCCAGATACGCTAAAACCATTATCCGCTCTTGTTCCCCGCATTACGCAGCGGCCGGATTCCCTCCATTCAAAAATCCGGATTGTTCAGTATAAAATTTCCAGTCCGGTGGATACAACAAAGGATTTAACCGCTCCAAAGCAGTATGAAAAATTTAAACAAACCTACCAAAAGGTTCAGAATGAGCTGATCAGTGCCTTTGCTTCCGCCAAACAGGCTGTAAATACAAGGAATATCACGGATACACTTCACCGGCACTTCCAGGCTTCGTTACTTCCGTTTTTAGGCACCAACCATCAGTTGAGCGGAAACATTGTAAATGACATTTCCATCAACCTGATCGCCGGTTATTCGCTGGGTGTTAACATGCTGGAAGTTGGAGCGGTTTTAAATGTAGTCCGCAGCGATGTCAATGGATTTCAGCTCGCAGGTATCAGCAATATCGTTGGAAATAATGTAAAAGGATTTCAATATGCCAATTTCCTGAATATTACATTAGGTAACTTTCAAGGATTTCAGGGTACAAACGGGATTAACTACGTCGGAAAAAACTTTGATGGTTTCCAGGTATCCGGGGTTGGAAATGTGGTGGCAGGTAATTTAACAGGCTACCAGTTTTCAACAGTTTACAACTATGCCAATACAGTGAAAAGCGGTCATCAGATTGGTGTTGTCAATTATGCAGATTCATCGGCAACGGTTCCTTTTGGATTATTCAGCTTTGTCAGGCGCAACGGTTACAGGCGTTACGAATTTGGAAGCAGCGAATTCAATTATTTCAATTTTTCCTTCAAAACTGGCGTAAACCGTTTTTATAACGTTTTTTCATTGGGATTCAATGGATTGACGGACGACAAGCCGTTGGGAACGATCGGTTACGGCTTCGGAACTGCACAGAAACTTGGAAAAGGCTGGATGTTGGATGCTGATCTGACCATCCACGCGATACTTCTGAAAAAGCAGGAAATTGACGAGATCCCGGCAGGATTACTGCGTTTTTCTTTCAATGTTGAGAAAAAATTCGGCCAGAGATTTGCCTTGTTTGCAGGTCCTTCGGTTAACCTGTTGACAGGACATTACAACGGTCTGGTTAATGCCGACAGAAAAAATATTATTAAGCCAATCTGGCTGGGACAAAATCCGGATGGCAGAACAAGTAATTATTGCTGGGTCGGTTTTCAGGCAGGAATCAGATTTTGTAACCGAATTTAAATCCCTGTAATATTCCGGACTGCAATGATCGAAATTACTGAACCGATGATTCGCTGGCAGCAATAGGTGAATCCACCAGGGTGGACAGGATTTCAACTACACCGTTTTCATCATTACTTTTTGTAATAAATCTTGCAACCTTTTTTACTTCTTCGTGCGCATTGGCCATTGCGTAGGAATAAAATCCTTTTTGCAGCATTTCCAGGTCGTTCAGATAATCGCCAAATACCATGGTTTCTTCAAAGGAAACGCCGAATTTCTGTTGGAGAACTTCCATAGCCTTTCCCTTATTGGCCTGTTTATTAGAAATATCCAACCAGATCGGCCCTGAAATTTTTACCTGCAACGTCGCTTCGAACTGCTTATAATGCGGATAACTGTTTCCCTCCGAACCTGCCAGATCACACAATGTAAATTTCAAAAACTGATCGTCTTCCACCTTCATCAGATCTTCAACGATTTCATACCTTTCAAAATACAGTTTCAGGTGATCCAGAAATTCAGGCTCATCATTTTCAACGTAAGCCTTTTTCTTCCCGCAAATAATCGGGTAAGTGTCCGGAATGCTTTTGGATATGGAAATCAACTCCCTCACCACTGCGTGATCAGTAGCCTGCACATGAATTTCTTCGTCCCGGAAAACAACATAACTTCCGTTTTCTGCCGCAAAAATCACCTCATCCTTTACCTCGTCCAATGCCTTTAACAGATTGTAATATTGCCGCCCGCTTGCTGCCACAAAAATAATTCCCTGCTCTTTCAGCTTTCGGAAAACGGGAATAAATGAAGCATTCAGTTCATGACTGGAGTTTAAAAGCGTTCCATCCATGTCGGTGGCAATCAGGCGGATATTGGAATCAGGCATATAAAAGTTTTAAATTGAGAAACACTACAATCTTACAAGTGAACCTCATTTTACATCTTTCTGTTCCAATAAAAGAAGCTCGCGTTGCACTCGCGCCGCAAATAAAACAATTTTTCGCGTTTATGAAGTTTTCCAAATACTACCTCATTGCATTTTTTTCTTTTGTAATCTGGGGATTTTTTAGTCTTGCCGTAAAACCGTTACACAACTATCCTTCGCTCGATATCCTTTTTTACCGTGTGTTTTTATGCGGAATTATCATGGCCCTCATCAGTTTTGTTTTTCGGATCAGAGTGCTGAAAGAAAACATGGCAATATTCAGGAATATGCCGGTTGATCAGCAAAAAAGGGTAACCATCCTCACACTGAGCGGCGGTTTTTTACTGACTTTTAACTGGTTTTTTTTCATTTATGTCATGAATCATATCAGCGTGAAGGCGGCCTCCTTCGCCTACCTGGTATGCCCGATCCTGACAACGGTGATTGCGTTTTTTGTGTTGGGTGAAAAGCTGAGCAAATGGCAATGGCTGGCTGTTTTTATGAGTGTTATAAGTTGCGTTCTGTTGTCGTTCAATAGTATTGCCGATGTGGCGTATAGCATGATCGTTGCTACTTCCTATGCATTGTATCTGGTAAGCCAGAGGAAAAATTCCGGTCTGGATAAATTTCTTGTCCTTACCGTTCAGATCCTTTTTGCATCCCTGCTATTACTTCCGTTTTATCCTTCTTACAGCGCCGCTTTGCCAACAGATGCCACGTTTTACTGGCTCATTTTGCTAATTGCCATAGTATTCACTATTGTTCCGCTTTACATGAATTTGTATGCATTGCAGGGAGTTACATCTTCTACAATGGGCATTATGCTGTATATCAACCCACTGATGAACTTTGCCATCGCACTCACTTATTTTCACGAGCAAATCAATCAATTTCAGATCATTGCTTATTCGCTGATCCTGGTTTCGATTGTGGTGTTTAATGAACGGTTTATTTTCAGGAGGAAAAGTGCTGTGGCTGGATAATCCAAAACCTAGCAGGGAACCAGATTACCACCGGTCCAAGCCAAGTAACTTCTTACCTAATGCCGACAATTCTGCTGTCTCGTATTTTGTCTTCTCCCAGTTTCTAGGATCTCCCGGAAACGCATAACCCTCGGGTGCTTGTCTTTCTCTCCATGAACTGATGCGCCATTGACGTAATTCCTCATCGTCTTCCTGCGCAGGCATCATGGCAATATATTGAGCCATACGCACTTTGTCTTTGCTCCTGTTCGCCCTGATGCCATGTGGCTGCGAGCTATTGAAAATAAGTAAATCGCCGGCATTCATTTTTACCTTGACCAACTCAAAGCCCGTCGTGTCCGGTTTAAAATGATCGCGATCTTTGGGTTGAGTCAATTTCCAGGAATCATAGGTGCGAAAGAGCTCAGGAATACACTGAAAACCACCCATATTTTCATCGTCCTGATCTGCAAGCGCTAGCACACCCTGCACATTTTGCGGCTTTGTTTCCGGATCGTAATCCCAGTGAATGAAGCCTTTATATTCGAATCCAGGCCGCAATGGCAGGTTTAAATTAGCACGATCAATTGTTACCCATAATTTTTCTGTTCCCCAAATGTCCGTAAATGCCTCATGCACTTTCGGAAACTGACGGTTGTCCCACATGTATTGATGGTTGTAAACTTCAACCATTCCTGTGTTGGTAAGTTCTTTCATCTGCATTTCTGCGCGTGGCGGAGTGTACCAGGTTTCAGGATCACCCGGATCTTTTTCTTCAAATTCCCAAAGAAAATCCGCCAGTTTTTTAACCTGTTCTTTCGGCACTGCGTCTTTAATCACAATATACCCGTTTGTGATCCAGAACTTCCAGTCATCCTCACTCATCAAACGCAAAGGTTTTCCATTACTTCGATCGTTTAGTCTGACATTGCTGGATTTGGCCGTGGAAGGGTTGCCAGGAATATCTTTGTGTGCATTGGCTGGCGCCATTGTAGGAGCCATGTTTTGCTGTTCCATCATTTTGATATTTTGTCGTGATTTAATAGGACAAATTTACCTCAATGAATCATGCACGTTCAACCGTTGGAATAACCACTATTTGCTCTGTATTGATATTATTTTAAATTTGAGAAGGGAAAGGGGCAAAATGGAGGAAAGGAAGAGGGGCGTCGAAATCAACGAAAGCTAACAGGCAAACTGCATGAAAATTATTCGGGAAGAAATTGTGCCAAATCAGGGAAGCTCATTTAAGGTGCTGCTTACACCACGGCTTCAAGATACCTTTTTGTGGCATTTCCATCCTGAATATGAGATTGTTTATGTTGAAGGAACCAGTGGAACACGGCATGTGGGCGAACATACTTCCGTCTACGAGGGCAGTGATCTTGTATTCATCGGGCCCAACATTCCGCATTTAAATTTTGATTATGGCGTGCGAACCAAATGTGAGCAGGTTATTATCCAGATGAAAGAAAACTTTTTAGGCGAAGGTTTTTTTAATATCCCGGAACTTGAAACCATTAAAAAACTCTTTGACCAATCGCATCATGGACTTTCATTTTCAGGCTCTACAAAACAGATTGTTGGAGAAAAGCTGAAACAACTGCCGGAACTTGATCATTTTGAACAACTTTTGTGTCTCCTTCAAATTTTAAAATTGCTGGCAGCTTCCGATCAGATCAGTATTTTGAACAGCATCCCTGCCGGGAACAAATCATGGCAAAAAGAGCAGCACCGGATGAATTCCATTTACAGATATGTAGAAACTCATTTTGATCAAAATCCCGACGTGAACGAGGTTGCAGAACAGGTCCATCTCACCACAGCCGCTTTCTGCAGGTTTTTTAGAAAGCATGCAAAAATGACTTTCACCGATTTCGTAAACCAATATCGAATCAACCAGGCCAAAAATTATTTATTACAGGATAAAACCGTTTCAGAAACTTGCTTTGCAGTCGGATTTGAAAGTCTGTCTTATTTTAATAAATTGTTCAAAAAAATTGTTGGGGAAAATCCTTCCGATTTCAAAAAGCAGTATTTAAAGTAAACAGAACCAGATCAATAGTTAACAAATTATCAAAACGAATACATGTACATAAAGCGCTACCTGTCACCTCTTATCGTTTATTATTATTCATGGCGAATGGTTTTGTTATCCCTTTTTACGGGTACTCTGGCCATCGTTGTCTACGAATATCTGGGTTGGAAATGGGTGGCGATCCCCTGGCTTCCGGTTTCGCTTATTGGTACCGCGACCGCATTTTTTGTTGGTTTTAAAAATAATCAGTCTTATGACCGGACCTGGGAGGCGC
>Ga0247803_1001833_pt1 | contig 10971 bp, 7 predicted proteins | sample UWRJL014104B1_FD_180928 | JGI IMG/M metagenome (GOLD analysis project Ga0247803, IMG submission 180928) | Plant litter microbial communities from Arlington Agricultural Research Station in Wisconsin, United States - UWRJ-L014-104B-1 | ecosystem: Environmental > Terrestrial > Plant litter >...
GATGCTAACATGCACAGACGGGATCATCTCCTGGATAACGCTCGGCGTGAACATGTCAGACCGCTCGGTAGAGCAGCTGAATCCGAATAACCACAAGCGCGGCTTCCGCTTCTTTGACGATCATCTTGAGTATTAGATAGGGTGACCGGTTAGCGTGCGTTATGGTGCGTCTGGCCTTGAAACGTCAATTTGTTATGGAGGTCTGAGGCGAATGAGTTCACTGCTTAGGATTCGACGTTTCCACCCGTGGGATACCGGTAGTCGTTAGGGACATTGCTAGGTTCTCTAGTAAAATATCTTATGACCATACACCCAACCAATACCAAAGTGTACCACAGAAACCAACTACGAAAAAGCTCTTCATGGCACATGCTCAACCATTCACGGCTAGGGTTGAAGTCGCAGTCTCGATTGTACGCCGCTACGATTGTGAAGTCTCGACACGGCTGTTCCGTGCTAGCGGGCTTTAGGCACCAGCACGCTGACGAACGCGTGAAGTGGAGATGGCAAAGCAAACAAGTGCCCTTCAATGGGGAGAAATGTCAGGCATCAGCGGGACACGATAATAGCCGCATGGTTGTTCTACTCAAGGTGTGAATGAAGTTCCGTCCTCGAATTCACGTGTCGCGGATTTATACACTGCTGCAACTTACCATCGACCGTAACCCCTTCTTCCTGGTTTTCATTCCCCTTCGAATACAGATTTCGTTTTGATCTCCCACAACCTCCTTCACTGCGGACTTTCTTCTAGCATTCAACGTCGACTACGGCAACACTCCACCATGGCGCCGCAGCCGACAAGTACCCCACGTCGCGCGCCAATCCAAGGCTTCGTTCTCTTCACCACTCCCCTGAGGCTCAACTCTGCGGACCTTGACTCTTCAGAATGCCCAATATGCAGGGAGCCATACATCGACTTCCAACAACCACTACTAGACCCGAGCAACACCGAAGGCGAATGGGCTGTCCGCGTCGACATCTCGGCAGCCCGAGACGGCGGAAAACGCTGTTGTGGACATGTCTTTGGAAGGAAGTGCCTGGAGAGACATGTTAAGGGTAACGAGCCGTGGCGTAGCGGGTGTCCGATCTGTAGAGCACCGTGGTTTACGGAAGAGGGCAACGGCATTTCATCGTCAACCGCTGCGACTTCGGACACATCGACTGCAAGGTCAGCGGATCCTCCGTCAACAGCGCCTTCATCTCGAGCGACCACACGAGATCGAGCCTCAAGGCTAGCGCGGTCAGTCTTACGGCGTTGCGAGGGCCGCCGTAGATCCGGAGGTCGTAGAGAGAATGGTAGGATCTCGAGCAGAGGACGGGATCAGACGTCGGCGCTTTTCATTCAGCAGGTGCTGGATGCGTTTGGTGTCGAGGCCGGAACCGAGGAGATCAAGGCTTCAGTTGAGCAGGTTGAAGAGACTTTGGAGCGGATGTATCAGGAGCTTGATGAGGGGTCATACTGAGGCGGTTGGTTGAGGTCGGTGAGGCGGAGAGTGATACGTGGACGTAATCTTGTGACGAGCGGATGGTAGACGGGGCATCTTGTGGCGACATGGTCTTCCCACGAGATCCTAGGGTTCTTTCCATTGCGATTTTTTCTGTTGCATTAATATCGACCTTCCTAGCAAGAGCGAGAGGTTGCGGCTTCTCTTTCTCTACGCCAATCAAACCACTGGCCGATGAATTTGACCTCGCATTCTCAAACTTGCCGTTCGATTTAGCTGTTTGGCGAACTCATCTTCAAGATGCTTAGAGCTTGAGTTTGCGTCCTTAAACGGATTAACAATGGTAGTGTAGGAGAGTCGCAACACATGCACCTCGGCCCAAAGACATGCCGCTTAGACTAGTCCGAACATAGTATAGACCGTGAACGCTAAAAGAGCCCAGACCGCATCGCCAACGCATTTCCGCCTCATCTACACTCTACGGCTGAGAAAGACGTCGGTTAGATGCACGCATCGCACCAAATACCAGGAACAGCGCACCATGGCGTTTTGACAGCTGGGCGAGGCTACTGTGGCGCATACGATCGATGCGCTTGGTTGGACCCTCCAGCATGCACGATCCTACGGCGGTCCCGAATTGTACTGTACTGGTGTATGCGGAAGTCCTCTTTGGATCTCACGTTCCTGTTATTCCCATTGTGGGATTTTGGCGTGTGCTAGAGGGAGAGGGCTGGCTGTAAGTTTATGACCACCAATCGGAGGTGGGAGAGGAACGGCCGTGGACTACTCACCGGCATAGACGGAAGCATCGATGGGCAGCCCAAAAATCGAATGTTGCTGGGGTGCTGCTCAACACTCGGTACAAGTGAAGTCCATGCCAACGCGGTTTCCCGCAAAATCTTCCACGGCAAGCAGATTCCCTTCCTTCGACATGGCATCCGTCCTAAATCTCCTTTTTTCAATTTTTGCTCTTTTTGCTGTGGCTCATGGATCACCCATCGAGCAGCAGCTTGATCAGCGCGGTCATTCTGCCCTGATCTGTGCCATCGTCACTGGCATCATCAAAGAAGTCAAAAACGATGCTAAAGTCACTAGCCACTGCGCTTCTTTCCTCAAAAAACCCACAGCTACTGTGACTCGGACGGGTTTGACCACTTCGACCATTCTCTCCACTAGAACGGTGGCTGCAACTGTTACGGTGCCTATCACAACTATATTGCGGCAAGATGTTACGGTGACGATACCAACGGTTAGGTAGGCTATTCTACGCGACGATGAAGCGGCCTCTTTTCTTAGACTAACTCTATTATAGTCTATATACCACAACCTTAACAAGAACATTTGATACTGTTTTCGTCACCGATCCAGTTGTGATTGTTGAAGAAGTTGTGACGACCACTTCTACTTTTTGCCCAATTTCTACAACCCTTAAATTTGCCAAGCGAGACACCGATGGATACGTTACGGCAGATCCGTTGGTTTGGGCTCAAAAGCGCAGCTTAGAAGCCCGAGCGACCAAGAAGAGCGGTGTCGAAATCATCAAGTCACTCCAGTCCAAGGTCGCTTCAACCGTTTGCGGGTGCCTTTCAATACCGACACCAACGACCACAATAACCTCACTTTTGACCTCCAGGGCTACTAGTTGGACGACTACCACCGCTTTTCAGTCAGTAACGAACACAATTACAGTACCGACCGTTGTCCCAACGACTACAACACGCACCAATGTCATAGTGGTACCCGGCTACTTAACCGTACGTGGCACATCACGAAATGAGGATACCAGCTAAATATGAAACTAGATTCCGCCCGATACCATCACATACCAGCTCGACGAGCCTACCATAACTATAACATCAACTGCGACGACGGTCATGACGTGCAGCTTCATTATGCTCCCACCGAGAGCGGCTGGCTTGCTCGCCGGTAGCGCCGCAAAAGTCCACGCGCGTAGCGACTCCAGAGGCGCTAAGCCAGTGCGCTTTAGCGACAGGGGATCTGCTTTCAAGCTCGATGCTGAAGGTCATCTGCTCGATGAGAACAATCTTATCGCTATTGCAGAAGCCGTACCCAGTAATGGCGCCGCGGCTGTCGGGTTTCAAGCTCTCGGTCAAGCGAACAACGAAAGTATGCTTGTGTGCGACTCGGATGAGGGTAATCTGGAGTGCAACGTAGGCGAGCAGGCAAATCGGCTGAAGGTCTGTCTGCCGAAGGAAGAAAAGTACCCTGCCATGTACATTGCCGGGGAAAACTACGACGGAGACTGCTTTGAGGGAGGGCTCGAAGTGGAACTTCAGGAGCTTTGATTTTCGATGCGGTGCTGGGAAAGTGTAGAAGTAGATCGTTTACGGGGATGACAATAATAATGTTCTTGATATGCGCACCGCCCTCCAATAAGAAACGAAGCGATTTCGCTAACTTCCATTAATTCTTCACCAATACCCTACCTCTCAAAGCCACCCTTATCCGAAGATACAATTTACAAGCCTATCGCGGTTCCCATGACCACTGCCACTCTACGTGTCCTGTTGTAATGCCAGTCTGTTGCGACCCCCAAGAGAACGTCCACACGTCCGGATTGTCATTCGTACCAAGGATCTTCTTCGTATCAGACCGTCGTCCTCACAAGTCATTAAGAAATACAAGGGTGAATTGTTTGCACTTACATTGTAATAGAAAATGTCGTCCACAAAGTATGTCTTATCTTGACCATTGTCGCAGGACCAGGCATGGTCAATCCCACCGTAATGATAATATTTTATGGTGAGAATGAACGGAGTTGAAATCTCGACGGCGAAAACCCCATTTAACGCCTAGGTGACTACTTATCGTCCGAACACCTATCGCATGACAGCTCCAACTCAGGTAGCTTCGCCGACGACACTTTCCTCACGAATGATAACACCTATGTCTCTGGGGGTGCACTTGAATCAATGTTAGACTAAGTCCGATAATCACGCTCCCCACGGCTCCTTCATGTTCATACGATATGTGGCATAGTTGATTTCAACCCTTACATCAGCCGAGTAGTAACTTAGGAACTCTTACTCCGACAAGCGAAGTCGTTTTGGTAATCCTTCCGGCCACTATTTTGTTCACCCTTCGTGCCTGTTTTGCTCACCCGCCACGTTGTTTTACGAGATAGAATGTTGTAGGAATATTACAGATGCCGCAGGCTATGCAGCAACGTCGCAAGGCATGAGACCGACTAGTACAAATCCAGATGTACGAAGTCGGCATTCTTGAACGCGCCGCTGGGGTCCCTAGGGAATGATCGGAGTCACCATCACCTAAACAGTCTCAAGGACTCTTCGCTGCGTTCATGACAGCTGATTCAGACTACACATCGGACCCGGCATATCGTGTGGTTCCATCGCCTTTCGCATCGTCTACGGCGTGCATTGACGCACTCCGAGCCCACATGCTCGAGCTTCTGCGCGCAACCATCGCAGCGACGCTCTTTTACTAATAATAGTTTGTGAATGATTTCGCAGATCTTCGAAATGAAGCGTAGATATTGATGGGATATATCGCCGTTCACGTGTACTGTGAATTGGAATAGACGGGTGTCACACAGACACATTGAACGGGTGTCACTTGGTGAGAAGCTCATGCCCCGGTATACGAGGCGTATGTCCGACGAGCGAACATGAAGAAGCATCTATGTTGGGATGAACAGCCAACATTGAAGCTCCAAAGTGATAAGAAGCATCGGCTTTTGCTCACTGACAGCGTCGTTGAGTACTAGAGTCCCCAATCACGGCATTCCATGTTGCTCGATGGCGCCATATACGCTGAGAAGTACGTCTTGCATAGCGAATGCAATTTAGCTAGCCTCTCGAATACTAAAGTAGCCAGTGAAGTCACCCTGGCTGGCTGCGGAAGATTGTGAGTATTGGCCTTGATAGAGCATCTGTCTCTTGCTAACATCCCGCTCTCAGTGTTTTTCCGTCTACCACACCGTCCAATATAATTGAAATCGCATTGCGCCAGCAATTCTATGCTCATCTTACAGACTGTTCTGCACAAACGTCTGCACGTGTTGTAAATATTCATAAACAGTCCATTGGCGCGGGCGGTCTCAGTGTTGGTGACTGTCATGACCCCCACTTGCACCTTACATTAAATCCCGAGCTTCCCGAACTCCTGAGACGCGATTTCAGGAGAAAGGTTTGCATTCCATCCAGGACATAACACCCGCGTATTTGAGTGGGGAAACGACTAGTCGAACACAGTCTTCACACGTATCCATACCTTAGGTATAACCCTCATCAAGTGGGGGTGAGATATGTCAAGTTACTGAAGTTGGAACTGGCTACAACCCAGATCCATTCAGTTGGGTGCACTCACCCTTGTTGAAGTATTTGCATTCCAAGAAGGGCTTGGGGAATTTGAAGCTTACGAAAATACTCCTATACGACTGGAAAGCGGATTTATGTCGGGATAGGGTCCAATAAAAGAACGGCCGAGTGATTCATCACATGATAGCGGTGGCAACGGCGGGAAAGGTGCGGACAACACGTGCCGGGCCGTTCGGATCGGCTCCGCTTTGTTGGGCCCGGCTCCACCACAACTCCAAAGCTTCAACCATCATCTTTCAACTACAACACCACAGCTTTCAGATGAACAGAACTCTATTGCGGAATTTAACCACCCACGCACGATTGGAAATCTTATAGCCGGAAATTCCAGGTACCACTTCGTACCATCCAAATGGGTGGGTCGTCCAGATGGGTGGACCTTCAAGCATTCCAGCTACACGATGCTGAAAATCGCATGTGAGCCTTCTTGATGCTATTATCAACCTCATCGCTCAATTGCGAGCGCGATGTCATCGTCATTAACGGAAAGCTCCATATTGACCCTCAATGCATTATCCAAGTGAGAAGGCCCACATGAAAGTTCCTTACGACCAAAATGTCGCCATACTTAACTCCACATAAAACGCTTTCGTACCACTGCGACACGAACGGACAATCCGGAGGAAAACAAGCTTTCCCACCCTCTGTGCAAACATATATAAGCCTGGCATCTAGCCTCCATCTTCATTTCTCTCACTACCCCACCCCCATCTAGGCAACTAACATTTGTTCAACGCTCGCACCAAACATCGCAACTATGCACTTCACTACGATTACCCTCGCGTTGGCCATCACTCGTATCTCCGCATCTCACCCTGCCGCCAGGTCCCTCGAAGTCCGTCAACTCCCTGACCTCAGCGGACTGGCCATCATTGGACCTACGCTCAACGGGGTAACTTCGGCCCTGAATCCTCTCTTAGGCAACATTAGTATGTCCACATCTAATGGCTAATGTGTCTTGCTAACAAACGCCCCAGCGGACTTAACCAAAACCATCCTCGCCGACCCCGTCAACAACACCATTCCTGCCACGCAATCCTTCGTCACGAACCTTGGCGAGACAATCAAGCAGCTCTTGGGTGCAGCCACCAAGTTCCAGGGTGTCGTGACCACCCTCCCATTCCCGTTACCAGTTACCCAGCCCCTCCAGGGTAGGCAGGTTCCAGATCTAGGCAGTCTTCTGAACGGGTATGTAGTACAATCTCTGTAGGGTTGTTGAATGATCTAGAAGTCTAACGGTATCCTAGCACTCAGAGCCTAGTTGGCGTGTTTACCCAGATCCAGACTGCTCTCCAAGACACTATCGACGCTGTCACAAGCCGTACGTGTTCACACTACGCTCCATGCTTTGCCCCCCCCCTCCTCTCCTTCTCCCAGCTTGCTCTCCAACATCCAACATGCTCTAACCCTTACTGACCACCCACCCAATAATAGAAGAACTAGCCTTCTCCGACCAAGAACAACAACTCCTCGCGCAATTGCTCCCCCAACTCGCCACCTCCGCCCAAGCCGTCTCAACCCCCCTTTCCATCCTCGGCAGCGGTCTCGATAGCCTCGGTCCTGTGGCCTTGGGAACCCTCCTCCAGACCGCTTTCAGTGGGCTGGACAACGCCTTGAGCGGGCTTCTTAGTACGATTGAGAATATCAAGTTGAGTTAGATGTTGGGTGCTTGTTTTGCGATGACCCTGTAGAGTTGTGGTGGGTAAAGAATGGATGGTTAGTAACGTGGTTGGGAAAATGTAATGACGGTTCCTTTTATTGAATCTATACAGCAATGGCTGCGGTCTACATGTCAGGTAGAAAGTGCTCATGCGTAGACATGCAGACCATTCCACACTCTCACCTACTTCATCATTCGCGCAAACCCCCCATACTTCCTCCACTCTCGCTCCACCCTGCTATCTGCTCCCCTAGATCAACTCTGCCTCGCCCGGAGCCAACGTCCCATTCTCAACCGCCGCAGCATGGCCTCTCGCCAACATCCCGTATACAGGCATATACTGATCGAACCATGGCAGCACGTCCTTGCTTCCCGGCGTGTTCCTCCAATCACGCATCAAATCACACACGATGCTAAACGTACTAACGAGCTGCACACCCGCCTGCTGCATGCGCGAATTCGACGTGTCACGGACGAGTGCCGTGGTGGTGCCCGAGGCCTCGACGTTGGCGAAGACGGAGTAGCCCTCGGCGCGGAGGGAGAGCGCGAGGAAGGTGGTGCAGACGTCGGTTGTGATGCCACCAACGATGATTTGGGTCTTGTTTGCTGCTTTGACGGCGGCGCGGAAGTCGGCATTATCCCAAGCGCTGTGGGGAATGTTAGTGGGTTGGGCTTGTATGCAGGGGACAGAAGGACTTACTCAACCTCACCCTGGCGCTTGATGAGCGGGGCGTCGGGATACATCTCCAACATCTCTTTAGGGAGCGGTCCATTGGGCCCTTGCTGGGCGGAGGTGGTCATGACGACGGGGAGATCGAACAATTTTCCAATGGCGGCGTGCGCCATTATGTTCTCGCGGTAGAGAGTGGGGTCCCAATCACGGGCCACTTGGTACAAGCCAACCTGCAAGTCGAGGATAAGGAGAAGCTATGCAGTGTTAGACATGAATCATTGAGGCGGAGGCGGGATGTTACTTACGGAGTTGTTCTTGTCGATGCGCTCCCATGGGACGGCTGCGATATGTTAGAAGTGTCTGAGGAGTGATGGAGTGAGGTGAAGGTACCATCACCGCTAACAGCGTTGAAAAGGCCAAAGGCCAGGAGTGCAATGCTGGATCCGAGTTTCATTTTGAAAGCTTGACTTGATGTGCCGTAGAAATGGCCTTGAATGATGCAGAGCTGTCGAAGTGGGCTGATGTGCAAATTCATGCGTCCTCAGTGCCCTCTTTATACTATCTTCTGCTACCCTTTCTCTTGCAATCTCTTCCTGCTCAAAGCATCTCGTAATCCAATTCTCGGAGCTAGGAGGCGCAGAAATGAGATGGTCACCATCGCCTGCCTCCATCCACTAGACTGTTCTCGTGCAACGTTCCGCTAGGCGGTGGGTGCAGGTGCATATTGATTGCATCATTGCGCTCGCCCAGCGTCAAAGTTGATATCAACGGGGTGACTAAACCCTTCATCATCCTCATTATCGTAGAAATAGTATTGATTGGCGGATCCAGGAGCAGAAGCCTCGTGGTGTAACGGCGCTGTTTATCCGGATGTCGCCCCAAGTTGGGCCTATCAACGATCAGGGTGATACCACCCCTTCCCAAACGTAGTCTCATTAACGGCCAAGGCAATTGTACCTTCCCGAACCTAGTCGTATCAACGGCCAAGGTGTACCGCGCCTTTCCCGACATAGTCTATGATAGAATCGCCCACCGGTAGGCTTGCAAAATTGTACCTGGTTAAACGAAGTCAAATCCTCGCTTCAGGCTAGCTAGGCCTCTCGTATATGCGCATGTGCACGCGAATGATCCCAGCCTCACAATCTTCGCCTACATGGCTGCTGCACGTAAGCAATTCTGCTCTTATTCATCAGCGTTTAGTCACTTTCCCCACTACCAAGTCCCACCAAAACCCTTAGCTTTCCAAGATCCGCATGCTCGTCGCAAGGCACGTGCGGGACGTTCCCGGGCGATGTGCTGAATGCGATGTTAGTCAAGGCTTTGAAATGGCCAGGGTGCGCTCGGACAGCCCCACGTAGCGTCGCGTAAGTCCTGCGCGCAATTAACGTCAATCGGAGCTTGTGCGCTTCGGGTGCTTGATAATGTTTTCTTCGTTGGAGCACTCCGCGACAAAGCAATGACTATGTAACTAGGGCGAGGCAAAAGACCGAACCGTGATCGGAGCTAGGCCTCGGAGACGGGCACACAACCGCACCGTTCAACTGTTTGTGGAACAATTCCGCGTGGAGGGTTGCAGCGATGATCAAATTTGCATCTTGAAGGTTTCGAAGATACGAGATGAGGCGAGGTGAGAATCATGAAACGGGCGGAACGGTTGTGGCAGCGGAAGAGGCGCCGTCAGCATAATGACCTCATCACGCGTTGAGCGTGAGCGTCAGAAATTTGGAATGCAAACTTTTGGCATGCCTTTGAATTTCGTATTAAGCTCTCTCCCCTTCTACAATGTTACTATAGCTATATGCACTAGATGCTTCCAATATCCGCGACAATCAAGCAGCCAGTCCGTGCGTCGCCAACCAACGCTGAATAACCTCGTAGCCAGCGGTCGCATTATAATGCGCCGTCAATCCGTGGCCCGTGTTCGGCTGGATGTACGCCTCGAAAGCACTCGCGCTTGGGAACTGCACAGCGGCCTCCGCAGGGAGGCTTTCGGCTTCTGTTCCCGTCGTCAAACAGTCAGACCCGCAGAACGGCTGATCTTTTTCGCCCGTAAAGACAAGTACTGGACCCGTGAATGATGATGTCGCCGGTGCATTTCCGATCGTTAGAAGCTCACCCATAGTGACTGGCTGCTTCGTTTGCTCGCAGATTACAGCTAGGCCAACATCGTAAAAGCCCTGGTGGAGGAAGACGTATTGTGTTGCTGTGAGGTCGGATGCGACCATGTAGCCGGAAGGATAGTCGAGCGGCGTGGCGCCGGTGGCATTGAAACCGGTGATAAGATTGCCGACTTCGGTAGTGGCAAGTTCATCCCAAACTTCCTGGTCCGTAAGCTCAATGCCCGCGCTGGTGAGTAGCGACTGGACTCCTCGGATTAACGCATCGCCCGTCGGGTAGGATCCCACCACGCTCAACACTCCCTCATTGGATGCGTTTCCTAGACGGAGGGGCTGGTTCAAACGTGCACTGTGCAGGTCCCATGACGCAACCGTTGTTGATATGAAGGATCCGTTTGCAGAGTATCCAGTGAGAACGAGGCCGTCAGTGTTATCCGGGTACAGAGCGGAGAGCCAGTAAGACTGAACCGAACCAAAAGAGTGGCCCACATGAATCACTTTGTCGAAAGCGGAGCCGAGTCCTGGCACAGTGCCAGCGCGGAGCATAGTGGTGATGGAGTTTAGAGCTTCAATCTCCGCTCGAGCCTGGATGACATTGATAGGGTCAGCATGAGAAGAATTGCCGATGCCGAGGCGATCGATGGCGAGCGTGCTGTATCCTTGTTCCACGGCGACTTCAACATAACTATAGTTGTAGTTGTTGTAGGAGCGATCC
>Ga0247803_1001834_pt1 | contig 10964 bp, 12 predicted proteins | sample UWRJL014104B1_FD_180928 | JGI IMG/M metagenome (GOLD analysis project Ga0247803, IMG submission 180928) | Plant litter microbial communities from Arlington Agricultural Research Station in Wisconsin, United States - UWRJ-L014-104B-1 | ecosystem: Environmental > Terrestrial > Plant litter >...
ATCGCGGTGCTGCCCGCTGCATAGGCTCAGGCGGAAGACCCATGGATGCCATCACACGATTTTTCCAAGCCCGCAGTCGTTGGAGTTCTTCGTCTTGGCCGAGGCATGCGTTGGTGAGCTCTTCAACTTTAGATTGGAGCGGAGGAACTGTGGTCTGCAGTTCCTCTGTCTCTCGTTGCAGCTCTTCGTAAGCCTCGCTCACTTCTCTGCCATTGCGGAGTGCATCTTGTAAGTTGTCGTTCAGACGACTGTGTTCCTCCGCCGCTTTGGATGCAGCTGCACCCATCTCAGTCTCAAACTGTTTCTTTAAGTTTTCCAATGCGTCGGTGGAAGACTGAGCAAGTTCTTGGTGACGGACTTGAAGGTCTTCTAGACGCCCAGTGACGTTCGCTAACTCTGACATGGTGTCTCGCAGACGAGCTACGAGTCCCGCGTTTCCAGTCTTCAGCTCATTGACCTCCCCTGTTAACGCAGCAGTCTCCTCGCTTTCGCGCTCTAGCAATTGACTAATGTCGGCCATTTGAGCCCGAAGGTCGTCATGTCCATCGTTGAGAACTCTCAATGCCTCGCATGATTCATCGCATTTGTCTGACAGAGTATCTTTGGCCTGACGTAGCTCTGCAATCTCTTGTTCGCAGGCACGGATGTCATACTCCCGAGCTTGAACGGTCGAGCGGAGTGTGCCGATCTCCTCTTCACGAGTGACCACAGTTGAGTGAAGTTTGTGGATTTCCTGTTCGCGAACTCGGACATCATCCTCGCGCGCAAGGACGCTCGATCGGAGTTGCATTTCCGCGGTGCTGTATTGATCTCGAGCCTCACGCAGCGTCTCCATCGCTTTCAATTTAGCGTCATCGAAGTCTTGCCTCAGTCGCCCAAGTTCATCGGTGACCTGATCCTTCTCCTTCTCCAGTCGCTCGTTCTCCGAGTCAAGTGCGGCGAGATGCTCGCCGTCCTCCCATCTCTTCAACTCAACGGATGCGAGGTTTTCGCGCAGCTCGCGCACCTCTTCTTGCAAGCGGCTCGACTTCTCTTTTTCCCGCCGGAGTGGCTCTTCGACTGTCTGACACCGGCTCTCGAGGTCGTGGCAGATCTGTGCAACAGAGCGGATGACTGTGTCCCGTTGGTAGAAGCTTTGATTCTCCAGTTCAGACCCAAGGCGTTCTCGCCAGTCTTGGAGATGCACACCCGATAATGGCGTGCATTCTTGTTGGAACAGAGACACTCCATGAACGCTACTGGAAGATGAAGAGTGGTCACACCTATCAGGAATGAATGGGAGCTGCTGTTGCTTGTTGATCAAGGCCATCCCAAGCGCGTTGGGTAGCGCAAGCGCTGTTGAACCGAAACTGAGGGTAGTCATGAGGCACATGGATATCGTCGCCGAGACTAGAGCGCGACACATCGCCACCACGTATGGCTTGCAGGACTGCGTACCGCCGTGCGGACCCTCAACATCAACCCGAAGGAAGCTCTGAACGGTTTCTTGCATATCGTTTGATGATAAGCTCGTCACGATGTTCGAGCGTAAGTGTGGGCAATCGGGAAGTACAGTAGTTAACTCGTTGACCATGGCCTGCGTGTTTGCTACCTCATGAGTTGAAGTGGGCGAGATGCTCGTTCTCAAGATCTTTGATAGTAAAGCACGTATGGAACGCTCTTGAATCTGTGGCTGTTTTGCGTCAGTGTGGTTCTCAAGATCCAGAAGACAACGTACGGCAAATAGAGGCAAGGACGTGGAGAGAGCCTCTCTGATCGAGTTTGAGTCCACTACACCCAACACCTTGGGAAGAGCAGCCTCGTACTCTTTCACCAAATCGGCATGGAGGTTGTGTTTCCCTGCTATCAAGGCGTAGAAGCAGAGTGCTTCAAGCTGCACTGCAGGGTTGATGCCGCTTCTTAGTATTTTCGTGTGCAGTTTGGCGACTATGGTTTTTGCAGAGTCTCTGGATGTATGCCATGTTTCGCGCACCCGCGCGTCGATGAAGTGCAAAGTCTGCGTTGCAATTCGGATACCCTCCAAGGCCTCCGTGTCTGGGATGTTAACATCACCTTTCGCTGCTAAAACAACGCTTAGATAGGCGAGAGTGATAGTCTTGTACATGTCGGAGCCGAAGAGTTTTCGGCCCGATGCAGTCTTCCACTTCAGCGCGGGAGACGCCCTGGCTGCCTCGGGATGCTCGGTGAGAATCGTGATGCCGAAGCACCACATCATGAGCATGGAGTTTTGCGCCGTAGTGGTAGATGAGAGTATGTGCGTCAACTTGGCATCAAAATCCTGCCGTGTCTCCGCAGGCAGAGTGCTGAACAGTCCCCTATAAGTGCCATTGAGTATGCAGTAGACGGGCCTTAACGTCTCGACATGTGGATTACGTGTTGCCCGCTCGAATACCTCCAAGAAAAAGGACTGAGCACTGGCAGGCAACGGCACAGACTCGGGAAGCGGACGCGAGAGTAATGTCACGCACAGCTCAGCGTACTGGTGTCCACGTCAGCCCTGCAGAAACACTAATACGCCGATCCCCATCTACGCGATGAAGCTTACCTGCTCGAAAGCATCGTCAGATGAGTTTGCCTTGGTAAGCAAAGCATTGAGCAGACCCAGATTCTGGAGGAGTAGCGTGTTGGTGAACTCGACTGAGTGACCTATCCAGACCTGATTAGCTCGAAGGTGGCCGACTTCGGCACTATCGACCAGGACGCGTACATAGAGATCGCAAGACGACCACAGTGTGCTGCCAAAGGGGGAGCGCTGCGGACACAGTCGATGCCAGCTTCTTGACGGCACAGGGCGGATAGTTGTGTAAGCAGGTCCGAATGGTGACGGGCTCTACGCTTGCGCATAGATCGGCCAGCTTCTATAAGCGAGGTGATATCAGCAACGCATGCACATCTCGCCATTTGCTTCGGCGGTGCAACCTGGAATGCATATGATGCCCTCACGGTCACGATGGGATGCGAAGCCTAGGAAGGTGGAGAGATACTGACAGCCAGCGATGGTGGGTAGGGGGACGCGACGATTCTGCCCACCTCGCGCGACAACTCGGCTTCGGGATCCGCCATGGTGTTGCGGGAGATGCGCGATGTTTGCGCGGTGCTGGTGTTCTGCGGGGATGTGTAGCACGCGTTGTATTGTAGGTTTGTTTTCTCAAGCGAGAGCCGTCACCCTAGTGACGCCGCGACCACTCCACTTGATTAGGTGTTGGTTCACCGTCCACCATGCACCACGCACCGCCCACCGTCCACCGTCGACACGTCCCGTCAGGCTTCACCGACTGGTGTCGCATTCAGCTCGCGGAGGATTCGGCGGAGGCGTTCTAGAGGCGGCCTACGGTCTCGAATATCGTGATTGGCCGGGGCGAGCCTTGTTTGCTTTTGGCAGGCACGCGTCGCTTGGGCCTCGATTCCGCACACGCGGGATGCCACGGCCAGCCATCTGAAAGACGATCGGCATGTTCCACGGCACTCCACTTCACTGTACTTCACTGTACTTCACGTCGGCGACATCTGTCCTGGGCGCGACGACGCTGGCCGTTCGTGAAGCAGCGGCCATGAGCCTCGCTACGTCACGACTCCGCAGATGGATGCTGTGCAGACATGCGTATGCGCGAGCCACGTCTCCCTAGAGTGGGGATGCACGGCAGCGCTGTCCCCCCACTCCCCTCACGCCAGGATCGAGCACCGCGATGCACGCGCAGGGTGCTATGGTTTTCTGAGGGTAATATGTACCACTCGGGGCCAATTGCGGAGGCGAGCCTCCTTCTTGTCCTCACCGCCTGCTGTAGTGGCGGACATCGGCATCGGCACACGCATCCTGGCCCTCTGGCGAGAGCCTCATAAGCCTTGGACAACGGCTGCAGCGTCATCCAGTCCCAGGCCTGTCCCTGGCAGAACGCCTCTCGCTCAGATCCCAGACGGAAAAGGAAATATCGCGCACGTTTGGCAAAGGTACAGACCCGCCGTCCACTGCTCTGGTGTCGCTCATTCGAGAGGCTCGATTCCGACGACACGCCCCCCAGAAAGCGTCACGCGACAGTCCGGCATGTCATACATACTTGGCCACGATGCGCATTGGCTTCAGTCTCCCAACAGGACTCGCTGCTTGTCTTTTGTCACCCCTTCCCCGCAATTGCTTTTTGCTTCTTCAAGCGCCCCTGCAGCTGATCATGCAGCTGCCCCCTGGTCAATCGTTGCGTGAGCCGAAAAAATTTGGCCTCCGATTTCACCCACGTCAGCCTGCTGCTCTGCTACTGGTCTAGCCTGTGATGGTTTGACGACAAGTGTGAGCGTTAATACCAGTGCGGTAGTGGACCAGGCCGTCCTGGAGAAGCATGGCGCCAACTGCGTTTAGCAACAAATGGCTTTACCGATCCCCGCCCTCGTAGTGCCATCTGCTACTTATACTACGGGATGTGTAGCGGGGCGACCTGCCTTTGTGCCAGTCCACCATTTTTACTCGACTTTAGAGCCCGCTTGCCATCGAGACTTGTGGCCATCGCAAGTGGCTCCAACTGACTACACCAACGCAGGCGAATCGTGCTCTCCCCGAACCTGCAATTCGCCATGTTCCGTCGCCCAGCAGCGCGGCTCCGTGAGCTCGCCTCGCCATTCCTGAAGCGGGGCGCACGAACGCAGACAAGCCGAGCCGAGGAAGCCTTTCGACCCAAGACTCTTCCGAGGCCCTTTTGGAGCTCGAGCCGTGTGCTCCTCTTCACGGCCCTCACCGGGAGCTCAGCGTTCTTAGCTGGTGTCAACGACGAGACCCATCTGTTCGAGATACCCTGGCGTCGGTCTAATAGACCTCGCTATGCAGCAAAGACTGAGCTGGAGAATGCAAGTTCATGGGAAGTGGGCTCGATCAAGGACTTTGCTAACGCCTCGTTCAGGCAATCCTGGAACTTCGCTTTGCTCTAGGAGATGATGCTATCAGTACTGACGACGAGGATCTACAAATGCATGGGTATTCGGAATGGTCCTCCATAAACATTGCGCAGCTTCCTGTCGCTGTGGCATATCCCAAGTCTACCGAAGAGGTCTCCCGTATTGCCAAAGTCTGCCATAAATACAAGGTTCCAATGAGTACGAGTTTCCGCCTCTTCCGTGTCGAGCTGGGTGCTGACAGTTCCAAGTTCCGTACTCGGGCGGCTCGAGTTTGGAAGCCAACTTTTCCGCCCCGTACGGGGGCATGAGCATCGACTTCGCACACATGGACAACATTATAACTTTGCACGCAGACGAGTAAGCAACCATCTTGGGTTCATATTGCCTACATACGTGGACTGACAGAATCCGTCAGTATGGACGTTGTTGTGCAACCTTCGGTACCCTGGATGAGTCTCAACGAGCAAATCAAAGATTCTGGTCTCTTCTTTCCTGTTGATCCTGGTCCATCGGTGAGTTTGTCCAGGTCTGCCATCCGTCACCTGAGTACGGTTTCAGGGCACCTACTCACACCTGCCACAGGCTAGAATCGGCGGCATGGTCGGAACGAGTTGCAGGTAATTGCAGTCGGTAAAACATAGATGCACGAGCTGACGGAAGGTTAGTGGAACCAATGCTGTCAGATATGGGACCATGAAGGATTGGGTGATCAATCTTACGGTAGTCCTCGCAGATGGAACAGTGATCAAGACACGGCGTCGGCCTCGGTATGGACAAGACCTTTAGACGACTGCGCAAGCACTGATACCTCGACAGGAAGTCCTCAGCGGGGTACAACCTGACAAATCTTTTTATTGGCTCCGAAGGAACGCTCGGATTGGTCACCGAAATCACTTTGAAGTTGGCTGTGATACCACAGGACACTAGCGTGGCGGTAGTGACGTTTCCAACGATCCGTGATGCGGCGGCTGCAGCTTCCAAGGTGATGCGCGCGGGAGTCCCGGTCGCAGCCATGGAAATCATGGACGAGGTGCAAATGTCGGTGATCAACAGGGCCGGCTCAACGGCCAAGAAGTGGAAAGAAATGCCTACTATGTTTTTCAAGTGAGTGATCGTAGATCGACCCGAGATCGGGTCCAAATGCTAATACCCGGGGTAGGTTTTCTGGGACTAGAGCAGGGGTGAGACAGCAAGGGGCCCGCGATTACCTAGATGGGAACTAACTGCATGACAGGTACAGGAAAACGTGAAGCTTGTCAAAGCCATCGCCAAGTCGCACAAAAGTGGTGATTTCGAGTTCGCCGTCGATGCTGAAGAGCAAAAGACGTTATGGTCGGCTCGCAAAGAGTCTCTGTGGAGTATGCTTGCGCTTCGTAGGGAAGGGGACGAGGTTTGGTCGACGGATGTTGCAGTACCCCTCTCTCGCCTTCCCGATATTATAGGTATGGTGTACCACGTACGAAGTATCTTTCTATCGCTCGCGCTGACTAGGCTATAGAAATTTCGAAGAAGGAGATGGATGATCTTGGTCTCTTTGCTAGCATCCTTGGACACATCGGCGACGGCAACTTTCATGAGAGTATCATGTACAACGGCAAAGATCCCAAAGAGCGGGCTGCAGTCGAGAAATGCATCAAAGACATGGTAGATCGCGCGTTGGAGATGGACGGTACCTGCACCGGTGAACACGGGATTGGTTTGGGCAAGAAAGATTCGCTTCTCAAGGAGCTGGGTATCGATACCATCAACGTCATGAAGAGCATCAAAAGCGCGTTGGACCCGCACTGGCTCATGAATCCGGGAAAGATTATGGAGATGCCGATTTAGCGTTTGGCGGGGTGGTGTTTTGACGAGAGGGAGATGACAGCGTTTGGCATCATGCTCCGGAAATCCTGCATTGGGCGGTATCTGCTTTTCGAATTCGCATCATGCAGCGGGACATTGGTAGACCGGTAATTTGCTCAAGCAATGCATTCGTTCATTCTACTAGTGCGCGATCATATGCGAGCTGGATTTATTTGCATGAACAGGTGCCTGCAGGAGTGACAAGAGAGCTCCGCGATCGGCCGGAACTTTCTGTTCGACTCACCCCACTAACAGCCAGACCCCACCAGCGTCATCCAAGTGTACACACGATCAACCCAGACTCCCGTCGCAATCGAAAACATGGAAGCAGAACACTTTACATCGAAAAAGGCCGAGTTCCCCAAGAAGAAGTGCGGTGAGTAGTCCTGCTATCCATCAATTGGAGCTTAGCTAACCCGCGCGCAGGAGTACTCGGTGCGACAGGCTCGGTTGGCCAACGCTTCATCCTTCTCCTCGCGCTCCACCCGCACTTCGTCCTCCACGCTGTCGGCGCCTCAGAACGGTCGGCAGGCAAGAAATACAAGGATGCTGTCAAGTGGAAACAGGCGCTGCCCTTTACGGAGCGAATTGGCGAGCTGGTGGTGAAGAAGTGCACCGCAGAGGAGTTCAAGGATTGCGATTTGATCTTCTCGGGACTGGACAGCGATGTCGCGGGAGACGTTGGTATGTTATGAGTACTTTCCAATTGGCGTTTGCTAAATGAGTGCAGAAATGGCTTTCTTAAAGTCAAACCTCGCCGTCTTCTCCAACGCGAAGAACTACCGCCGTGACCCTCTCGTTCCGCTCGTCGTACCGACCGTCAACCTCCCACATCTCGACGTCATCAAGCATCAGAGGAAGCACTATGGATTGGAGAAGGGCTTTCTCGTCTGCAACTCGAACTGCGCGGTCATTGGCATAGTGATACCCTTCGCGGCTCTGCAAGCCAAGTTTGGGCCTGTTGATCAGGTCTCGGTCGTTACGATGCAGGCCGTGTCTGGTGCCGGATACCCTGGAGTTAGCAGCATGGATATCATTGACAACGTGGTTCCCTTCATCTCAGGCGAGGAAGACAAGCTCGAGACGGAAGCGCAGAAGATCTTAGGAGGCGTCAATGGCGATGTGACCGGCTTTGTCGACCAGCCCTTGAGGGTCTCTGCGGCTTGCAACCGTGTACCGGTATTGGATGGACACACGGCCTGCGTGTCGCTGAGGTTCCAGCGTCGTCCTGCGCCCAGCGCCGAAGAGGTCAAGCAGGCGATGAGGGAATACGTGTCGGATGCGCAGAAGCTGGGCTGTCCGTCTGCCCCGGAGAGGGCTATTGTGGTAATGGAGTCGCCAGACCGCCCGCAGCCTAGGTTGGATCGCGAGACGGATAGGGGATATGCTGTTAGTGTGGGGCGTATTAGGGAAGACGAGGCGGGCATGTTCGACATCAAGTTTGTCGCCCTCAGCCACAACAGTAAGTATTTGAACGATAGAGGGTTTTCTCTAGGTATGCTAACTCGTCACAGCCGTCATCGGAGCAGCAGGCTCGTCAATATTGAATGCGGAGGCGGCGGTGCTCAAAGGTTTTGCATAGTTCTCAGGGCACACTGCAGTAAAAGATGGTTCCTCGCGGAATCAAAAACTAGATACCACAGTAATGTAATAGTTCACACAATTGATTCCGTGCATCAGTGATGTTCCGTAGTGGACGCTCTAGAGTGCAGCGCCGCCCGTTAGGGTTAGCGTTAGCCAAGGATATCCATCGCTTAGCAGAACACCCATGGCGCTGTTCGCACACAAATTATCCCTCGACCTTCGACATTCCCGACCAAGGACCCTTCTTCAACCACTAACACCTCTGAACAGCAATCATGGGACGTGGACCGTAAGTATACTCTTGCAAACATCTCAGCTCACAATCTGTGGCAGCGGAATCTCTGCGACATGGTGCGGCACGCGCTGAGAAAATTCGCTGACCCTCCAACAGAAAGAAGCACCAGAAGCGCCTCAGCGCGCCCTCGCACTGGCTCCTCGACAAACTGTCCGGTATGCTACAACGATGCGCAATGATCCCACTGGATCATGAGCATGGCTAACAAGTGCCAGGTGCCTATGCCCCGAAGGCCTCCCCCGGTCCTCACAAGCTCCGCGACTCGCTGCCTCTGGTCATCTTTCTGCGTAACCGCTTAAAGTATGCCCTCAACGCTCGCGAGGTCAACTCCATCCTCATGCAGCGCCTCGTAAAGGTTGACGGCAAGGTCCGCACCGACTCTACCTTCCCCGCTGGTCTCATGGACGTCATCTCGATCGACAAGACTGGCGAGAACTTCCGCCTTGTCTTCGACACCAAGGGTCGCTACACCGTGCACCGGATAACTGGCGAGGAGGCGGCATATAAGCTGGGCAAGGTCAAGCGCGTCCAGCTTGGCAGGGGCGGAATTCCCTACTGTGTTACGCACGATGCGCGAACGTGAGTTTGCCGTCTATCAGCCGTTGGGCACAGTTTGGGCAAGGCGCTTGAGGGCAACCTCTCGCGCCGGCATCAGACCAGGCTCTGGCGATGTTATGAAATATCAACTGAACGGATACAGGATCCGCTACCCCGACCCCGCTATCAAGGTCAACGACACTGTCAAGATTGACCTCGCAACGGGCAAGATCTCCGACTTCATCAAGTTCGACACTGGTGTCATTGTCATGATCACTGGCGGCCGCAACATGGTACGTTGAAAATGTCTCAAACTACTGCTCGAGACATGCGCTAACATCAAGACAGGGTCGTGTCGGTGTCGTCACTCACCGTGAGCGCCACGACGGAGGTTTCAACATTGTCCACGTCAAGGACGCTGTTGACAACGAGTTCACCACTCGTGAGACCAACGTCTTCGTCATTGGCAAGGAGAAGCCCTGGGTCAGCCTGCCCAAGGGCAAGGGTGTGAAGCTCACCATTGCTGAGGAGCGTGACCGCCGCAGGGCGTACGCTCTTGCCAGCAACTAAATGTAGAGCGTGCACGAGACGGTTATGTTACAGGATTCATGTGGACGAGATCAGTGCAGTCGCACGGCTCGATAGCAAAACAGGCGTTGGTCGATCGTGGGGCTGCTTCAGGCCTAGGTTGCTCTGCATATCAATGAGGATCCAAACGAGATTCAAGCAAATGAGACGACGAGAGTGCCAAGTGATGTGTGATGCTTGAGTGGACCATGGAGACTCTATCAGCGACGGCGACGATTCGGGGCCTGTTTCGCCAGGCCGAAACGTCGCGGGTCTAACAGAACGATAGCAGATGAGGCTCTAACGGTCGCCCGTGTTTGGGGAAGAGCGCAATTGTCCAATCAATGGGCGATCTGAGGCTCGCGCACCAAGCACTAGGCTAGATCGGTTGCAGGTTGACGCAGAGACAGCAACGTCGTGAGTTGGGCAATCTCACGGGCCTGTGTCTGTGCCTGTGTGACGGGCGGGAATAGATGAGACGCTTGCGAGCGGCGTGACTGACAGGCGTGTGCGCTTGTGAGCGTCAGCGACGCCTCGCGTAGATTGGCATCTGGAGTGAGGAATGACGGCGAGCGAGCGCAGCAACATGCGCGAGTCGACCTGCGGTGCTACTCGCTGGAATCCAAACACAACTAACAGCAGGAGCCGTGATCGATAGTGCGCGCGCTGCAACGAGGCCTCTTCTAGCCGGCTTCGGTCAACCGTCGTGGCTGCTGGTCCCGTGTCTGCAATTGGCCGCGCCTGGTGTCCCGTCCCGACATTCCTGCTCCCCGACGCCCACGCTTTCTCAACACCAGCGCAAGCCCCCGCCGCCAGTCTCCACGCTCGCTGCCCGCTCCCCGCCCACGTCGTCAGCCTTGCAGTCCTGCGCGCCCGGTCGCGGTCCCAATGCCAGCGCCGCCTTCGCCGCCTCCATCCCTCCGCCTGTTACTCGTTTGCATGGGGCGTCGCGCGTAGAACATCCGTTTTGCCCTGTCTCACCAGCGCAACACCTCGTTTGCACTCACTCGCGCCCACACCCGCACTCCGCGCGCGCCCTTTCTACACGCCTCACGAGTCCTGAAGGCCCGGTCCAAGGCGAGGCCGGATCTTCGCACGACTCACTCCATTCTTCGTCATCATGCTGCGGCCGGCCACACCCCTATCGATACTATTCTTCGTGGCCTTCGTGCTGCTGCTGCTGTCCACGCTCTCCACGCCCATTATCCGCGGGATACCCATCGCCACCGTGAACGGGGTGAACTTTGGCGTTTTC
>Ga0247803_1001835_pt1 | contig 10964 bp, 9 predicted proteins | sample UWRJL014104B1_FD_180928 | JGI IMG/M metagenome (GOLD analysis project Ga0247803, IMG submission 180928) | Plant litter microbial communities from Arlington Agricultural Research Station in Wisconsin, United States - UWRJ-L014-104B-1 | ecosystem: Environmental > Terrestrial > Plant litter >...
AAGCAATTTACAAATTCCTGCTACATTTTGCTACTTCGTGCTTTTCGTCCTACTTTTACCAAAAAAACTGATTTACCAACATGAGCGTTTTAGTTAATAAAAATTCTAAGATTATAGTTCAGGGATTTACGGGTTCTGAGGGGTCTTTTCACGCCCAGCAAATGATCGAATACGGTACTAACCTTGTAGGCGGAGTAACTCCTGGAAAGGGAGGGCTTTCACATTTGGAGAGGCCTGTCTTTAATACTGTAGACCTGGCAGTGCGTGCTACCGGTGCAGATGTGTCAATAATATTTGTTCCGCCGGCTTTTGCTGCTGATGCTATAATGGAAGCTGCTGATGCGGGAATCGGTGTGATTGTCTGTATTACGGAAGGTATCCCAACAAAGGATATGATGCAGGTAAAAGCATATTTGAAAGGTAAAAACTGCCGTCTTATCGGACCTAACTGTCCGGGTGTTATCACCGCGGAAGAATGTAAGGTGGGTATCATGCCAGGTTTTATATTCAAAAAGGGTACTATCGGTATTGTTTCCAAATCAGGTACGCTTACTTATGAAGCAGTAGATCAGTTGACACGTGCAGGACTTGGTCAAACTACGGCGATTGGTATCGGAGGCGATCCTATCATCGGTACAACAACCAAAGAAGCAGTTGAATTATTGATGAATGATCCTGAAACAGAAGCAATTGTAATGATTGGTGAAATCGGGGGAAGCATGGAAGCAGAAGCTGCGGCATATGTAAAATCCACAGGAAACAAGAAACCGGTTGTCGGTTTTATTGCAGGCCAGACTGCTCCGAAAGGACGACGTATGGGCCATGCTGGTGCCATTATCGGTGGTGCTGATGATACCGCAGAAGCTAAAATAAGAATTATGAAGGAATCAGGATTGTTCGTTGCGGAGTCACCTGCTCTGATTGGCGAAACAATGCTTATTGCTTTGGGCAAAAGATAAAATTAATTTATACGTCAATATTTCAAAGAGGGCTGAGGAAACTCTGCCCTCTTTAATACCATGAAGTCCATTTATTTAATTCTTTTTTGGGCTTTTATTACCGCACAATTCTTTTTGGGCTCCAGTGCCCTCGCTGATTCCAAGGCAAGTCCGCCTGAGCAGTTTTTCCCAATCTATAATTATCAGAATGACTGGCTTGTTTATAATAGCCAGTACAAGAATTATGTTCCTTTTTCCCAGGAAGTGAATGAAGGGTCGCGCTATGTAAGCGTTTACATTGATCTAATTAAAAACAGAAGGTATAAACTCTTGCTCAGGACTGACTCTGAAAATTATCTGTTTCTGGAAGGCGCTTTGCAAAATAAGATTATCAGTGACCAGTGGATTAATCTGGATGTAGACAGCCTGTACAAAATTTACAGAAAGGATGAGTTGCTTCTGACCATTTATGGCAGCCCAGGTATTGAAGACAAAAATCTTCTTTTATGCAATGAGAGAAAACGTAACGAGGCCGGACTTATTGAAAATGCAACATCCAACCTGATTAACATCAAACCCATCTCATTTTCTCCGTTTGGGAATTTCGCCGTATTGGCTTTGCTGTTGATTCTGATTCTCAATGCATGGGTCTTTAATGCAAATCCACTTTCCTTCATCAGGCTGATAAATCCGGTTGAACTGGTAAACAATGATCCCCGTGACCAGCTGTCCAAGATTAACAAACCTTACAGCAGTGGGACGATTTTTTTTGTCATCATAGTGTCCATGCTGACGAGCTTTATTTTGTTATTTTTATCCAGTAATAAAATAAATATCTTTTCGGTCAATATCATACTTTCAGAAAAGACAAATACTTTACAGCTGCTGGGAGATTTTTTTATACTTACAAGCATTTTTTTTCTGATTTTTTACTGTAAGTATATATTTATGGTGATGGTTGGAAACATGCTTAACCTGGATAAGCTTGTGGACGTACTGTTCATTAAAATAGTACAATCATCTTATCTGTTTTATGTTACCGTGTTTCTTCTTGTTTTTATGCTAAGTTTCAGCAATCCCGTCTGGCTAAATTCAGTGAGGACTTTTATACTGTTTCCCTTCCTATTCTTTTACAGCGCAAGATTTTTGATACTTTATGGGGTAACCAAGCCCCCGGGTTCATTTATAAATCTGTATTTATTTTCGTACCTTTGCGTCATAGAAATAATTCCGCTGATTATTGGCATAAAATTTGCATTATAAATTGAAGCAACGATTATGCGGGAACAAAACTAATGAGGCTTATACATGAGTGAGACTATCAAATTTGATCAGGATCGATTGACAAAGGTTACAAGTCTTTTGGTTAGCCAGTCCAGACCTGCAGACGAAAATTCACCCTATTACGAACTTGCCCGGAAGTATAACATGAAGGTGGATTTCAGGCCTTTTATACAAATCGACGGAGTTCCTTACAAAGAGTTCCGAAAGCAAAAGGTTAACATACTCGATCATACAGCTGTAATTTTTACCAGCAGGAATGCTATTGATCATTTTTTCCGTATTTGTAATGAAGGAAGAATTGAGGTTCCTGCTACAATGAAATACTTTTGTATATCGGAACAAACTGCAAATTATCTTCAGAAATACATTGTAATTCGTAAGCGAAAAATATTTGCAGGAACAAAAACTGCGGTAGAGCTTATTGAGTTGATGCGGAAACACAAAAAGGAAAAGTTTCTTTATCCCTGCTCTGATGTCCGTAAAAATGATATTCCTGAGTTCGCAGATACTGAAGAGTTCCACTTCACAGAAGCCACAATGTACCAGACCGTTTCGGCAGATCTTTCCGATCTGACAGAAGTGTTCTACGATGTAATCGCTTTCTTCAGTCCGTCTGGTATTAAATCATTGTTTGATAATTTTCCTGATTTTAAACAGAATGCCACACGCATAGCTGCATTCGGCCCTACAACGGCAAAAGCGGTCGAAAACGCTGGCTTAATACTTGATATTCAGGCACCTTTGCCCAATGCACCCTCTATGACAGGCGCACTGGACTTATACATCAAGAAGGCAAACAATATCTAATGTTTTTGCTCTCACGAAAAGGCCGGGAAATTTTCCCGGCCTTTTTCATTATTATGTCAATTTTTTTGAGCAATATGCGTTATTGAAACAAACAAAAAGTAACGAGCATTATTAAACCCAACCCACCGGCATGACATTAACATTTATCATACAAAATTTTAAATGCAACCGGCTATTTGCAGTATTAGTACTTTTATCATTCAGTGCTGCGGCACAAAAAGATGCACAGTTTAGTCTGTTTTCCCTTAATCAGCTTTATCTGAATCCGGCAGCTGCGGGAGCGGATGGTTTGACAAAATTCCAGCTATCTCACAGAACTCAGTATGCGGGATATCAGGGCACCAATCCGGTTGACGAAGGTGGAGCACTTTCTACACAGCTTCTGTCATTCAGTATGCCGATCAAGAATTTCGGAATCGGCTTCTATGCATTAAATGATCACAGCGGTCCACGTACGGATCAGGATTTTAAACTTTCTGCTGCGTACCATTTTCCTGTTTTGGGAGGTAATTTACAGTTTGGGGCGAGTGCAGGCATATTCAGGCAAAGCATTGATTATAATAAGTTGCGGGCAATAGATCCTGACGATCCTTTGATACAGTCGGGGGTAATTTCCGAGATAAATCCTGACCTGGCAGTGGGAGCAAGATTCGAAAATGAAACATTTTATGTTGGCGCTTCGCTGAACCACTTGTTAAAGCCTCAATATCAACTTGGGTCAGAAACGGCCACAAATCCGCTTCCAAGAACCATTTATCTGAATGCCGGTGTAAATATCGAACTGGGATATCTGTTGGATATTCAACCCATTGTACTGGTTAAGTCAGATATTTCTACTTACTCCGTTGAAGGCGGTGCAACGGTTACCTACAATAAACGGTACTGGCTTGGTGGAACCTACCGGCAGCAGGATGCATTTTTTATTATCATGGGTGGTATATATTTATTGCCTGATCAATCGTTGAGATTGTCAGGAGCTTATGACCTGGTTGTGGGAGGGAATAAGACCAAGGCACCGTCGTCATTTGAAGTCATGCTTTCCTATGCATTACCATCTCCTAAATTTGGGAAAAAGACAATTATCAGAACGCCGCGTTTCAGATTCTAATCAAAATCGATATGGTGTTATTGTGATAAAATATAGCGAAATAGTATCAAAATAGTTGTTTACACGGTCTGTTTCATATTTTTTTATGATTCTGATACCAAGAAGTGTAAGTCAGTTTGCAAAACTTTAATTTATATTTGTAAAATTTTGTAAGGTTATATTAAATGATCTGATTCCTACGTTAAGACGAATAAATCGGGTACCGTTTAATATACAATCCTGTTAGCGCTAATAATTTTGTACGAGTGGCTGCTAACTTATTGTTACTTTTGTTTTTATTTCAAGTATACTATATCATAATCGCCTGCGTTTTTAGGCTAACATTTATTACTCAAATTTTACAAAACCACTATGAATGTGAAAGTGTTCTATCGGGATGGAGTCAAAAGTCTGCTTTTGGTAGCCGCTCTTATGCTCATGCAAAGTTGCGGATTTATTAAAAGTAAGTTTGGCAAGGGAGGAAAAGAAGAAAGCGGGATTCAAAATGGAGAAATAACTGCAACCGCACGAAAAGGATTTAAACAAACCACACCAGCTGGAATGGTGGTGATACCTTCAGGGTCATTTATTATGGGCCAGGCGGATGAAGACATTGCGTCATCGATGAACAATATGAACCGCAGGGTTACGATCAGTTCTTTTTTTATGGATGATACAGAAATTACAAATAATGAGTATCGCCAGTTCGTAAACGCGCTTCTTGTAGACTCTGTTTCTGTTTTGGGAGAAGAAGAAATCATGTCAAAATATTATCCGGACACCACTGTCTGGAAAAAGGACTTTGCTTATTCAAATGGAGACCCTATGGTAGAATACTACTATCAGCATCCTGGTTTTGATACTTACCCTGTTGTTGGTGTCAGCTGGCAGGGAGCTCAGTATTTTTCGAAATGGAGAACCAATCTGATGCATGATTTTCAAAATAAGGAAGGTCAGTTCAATTCCACGGGATTCAGGCTTCCGACTGAGGCGGAATGGGAATGGGCTGCCAGAGGCGGACGTGCCGTGGCCAAATATCCATGGGGAAATCCTTATACAATGAATGCAAAAGGATGTTTCCTGGCTAACTTTAAACCACAAAGAGGTAATTACGATGCTGACGGTTACCCATACACAGGTCCTGCAAATGCCTACAACCCAAATGACTTTGGACTTTATAACATGGCAGGAAACGTTGCTGAATGGACATCGGATGCATATAGTGACAATGCTTCTGCGATCGTATGGGATATGAATCCTGAAAATGATTTACCTGATGAACCTCGTAAAGTAATCAAGGGTGGGTCTTGGAAAGATATTGCTTATTATCTTCAAACCGGAACACGCAGTTTCGAATACGAGACAGAGCGTCGTGCATTTATCGGATTCCGTTGTGTAATGGATAATGTAAACGACCGTGGTGGTGCGCGTGCCCGTCGTCGATAAAATAATTTAACCGGACAGGAAGCGGCGTACTTAAACTCTGCTTCCTTTTTTACGGCCTTCTCGTATCAATTTATTTCTCTATTAATAATTCATTTTCACTGTAACCGATTTTCATTCGTATGGCTAAGAATAGCGGACCTAGTTTTGTATGGGATAAACTAGTACCAACAATATACAGCGCCGGCGCAGCCGTCGTAATTTTAGGAGCATTATTTAAGATTCAACACTGGGATGGCGGAAGCGAAATGCTTACGCTGGGTTTAGGGACAGAGGTAATTATTTTTCTTTTGTATGCAATTCAAACGATTTCCGCACCTGTAAGTGTAGATCCTGACTGGACACGTGTTTATCCTGAACTGGATGACGATTACAAAGGGCCAGCAATTAACCGTGCTGTTTCGGCTTCTGGCAGCGGTATTACTGCGAAATTGGACAACATGCTGGACAATGCTAAAATTTCACCAGACGTATTCGAAAGTCTGGGAAAAGGTTTCCGCAATCTTTCCGATACTGTTGGTAAGATTACGGATATGACCGATGCAACTGTTGCTACAAACGATTACGCTAAGAATGTTAAGTCTGCCTCTGTTGCGATCAGTGATATGAACAAATCTTACGGAGTTGCGATTAATGCAATGACGTCGATGGCGGATGCTACAAAGGATGCGCAGTCATATCGCGAGCAGTTTCAGCAAATTACCAAAAACATGGGCGCATTAAATGCAGTTTATGAACTGGAATTGCAGGATACTACGAAGCACCTCAAAGCAATGAATGCTTTTTACGGAAACCTTACTGCTGCCATGGAAAATATGGCTGATGCAACGAAGGAGTCTCAGGTATTCAAAAATGAGATGAATAAGTTAACAACAAACATTTCATCTCTTAATGGAATATATGGTAATATGCTGACTGCTATGCGCGGGAATGCATAATATCTTACCAACAAGCAAATAGTGAAACCTTCCGGGCAAATTATTATTAGTTTGTTACTACAAAATTATTTTTATCACTGATAACTGATTACTGAACAATATGGCAGGTGGAAAAGAAACACCCCGTCAAAAGATGATTGGAATGATGTATCTGGTACTGACTGCAATGCTTGCATTACAGGTAAGTTCAGCCATTATAGAAAAATTCATTCTTCTGAATAATTCTCTGGAACTTTCTTCCGGAGCAGCCGATAAAATTAACCAGGAAACCGTACTCAAAATTAAAGCAGCTGTCGAAAAGTCGGGTAACCGGGCAGCAGACGTGGCTGTGATAAGACAGGCTGAGGAAGTACGTAAATTTTCTACCGACATAATCCGCGAACTGGATGGACTGAAGCAGGAGATCATTACCCAGGCAGGTAGTGGATTGAATGAAGAGGGTGCGATCAAAAATCCGCAGGAAGAAGCCAAAGTGGCCGAATTAATGGTTGGGGGAGGTGGACAAAGAAATGGAAAGGCTTACAAACTAAAGCAGACATTGAACAGTTACACATCTCAGCTCAACAAGCTTTCACCTACCCAATTCTCTTCGCTTGCGCTGGACGGTAAAGACGATCCGATAGCTAAAAACAGGAAGGACCAGAAAAACAAGGACTTTGCTGAATTGAATTTCGAAGATACGCCTGTTGCTGCCGCACTGGCTGTTTTGAGTCAAAAAGAAACGGACATTCGTCGTATGGAAGGTGAGGTTTTAAATTACCTTGCCAGTAAAGTGGGAGCCGCCGACATTAAATTCGACCGTATTTTAGCAATGGTAAGTGCAGACGCTAAAACGGTTGTAGCAGGAACCAAGTTTAAAGGTCAAATGTTTATTGCCGCTTCGGCGTCCGGACTTACGCCACGTATGAGTTTGAATGGAGGAGCATTAAGGGTGGAAAATGGTGTAGGTTTGATCGAATTCACAGCACAGGGTGGTGGTTACAATGCAGAAGGCATCGTTAAACGTCAACTGGTTGGTGAAATCAGAATCACTACTCCTTCGGGAAGAGATACAACCTATCGGATGACACAGGATTATTTTGTTGTAAAACCTTCATATGAAATAGAGACTGGAACTTTACCTCCGCTGTATTTAGGTTGTGCTAATAAATTGAGTATTCAGAGTGCTGCATTAGGAGCTCTTTGGGCACCTAGTTTTTCAACAGACGGTGGCGAAATTATTCCAAGTGGTCAGAAGGGTAAGTTCACCATTGTTCCTAATAAGGCTTCGTTGAATATTACAGTTAGTAATGCAGGTGCTGTTCTGGGATCCAGTCCATTCCGTGTTAACCGTGTTCCAAAACCTTCTCTGGAAGTGAGAGTTAACGGAGCTGCTTTTGACGAACGAAAAGGCGCACCGGCATCGGGAGCTAGGAGCTTGCAGGTAATTGCTATACCAGATGAAAGTTTCAAGAACTTTTCACCTGAAGATGCAAGATACAGAGTCTCACAAATTGAAGTCTCGTTGGCTCGCGGATCACGCCGTATCACTGGTGTAACTTTGAATGGCGGTGGTGGTTCCATATCATCACTGGCACAGCAGGCACAGCCAGGTGATCGCTATGTGATCTCAATTTTGAAAGTAGAACGTCAAAATTTCAAAGGTGCCATAAGCGAGGTTGAAATGGGAACTCAAACTCGTTCAGTGGTATTATACTAATCTGGACTCAGTATTCGTTGCTAAGCATATAGAAAATAAGTAAGCGCTATGATAAGAATGAACGGAAAAACGATTGCGTGGTCATTGCTGGCTTTGTCTGTTGGCACCACCGCTGCTTTTGCTCAGGAAAAGGTAGATTCAACTGTTAATCAGTTCTCTGCCAGGCCAATCAGTGATGCTGACATCATGATGAAGAGAACGTTGTGGAGAAGGGTTGATTTAAAAGAGAAGCAAAACAGCTCTATGTTTTCGAAGAATAACGAAATAACGCGTTATTTGATGGAAGCAGCAAAAGCCGGTTTGATTGATGCTTACAGCAACGATTCCTGTGTTACGAAAATTAGTTCCGGTGAACTTCACAAGAGACTTGTAATTCCTAATCAAACAGCCGGACTTTCTGCTGAGGAAATTGCGGCGGGATTTGGAACTCCTGCCACAGCAGCGGATGGTTGGGATGCCAAGCCAAAAACTGAACCTGCAAAGCAGGCTACAACAGATGATGGCTGGGGCAATACAAAGAAAGATACCAAAAAGGAAGAGGCTGTTGTAGACGATGGATGGGGACCTCCTAAAAAGAAAACGACCAAAAAAGGTAAAAAAACGGAGATCGCCAAGGAAGAACCACCAGTAGTTGAACCTAAGGTAGATACCACTTTCCAGACTCAGGTTGCCGTTAGTGAGGAAGAATACTTCCCTGAACAATTATCGATTCTTGAAATTAAGGAAGACTGGACTTTTGATAAGAAAAGATCACGTTTGTATAATGATATTCAGACGATTTCCATTGTTCTTCCTTCCGATCAGACTGCAACAGGACTGGAATTGCCGGTAGCTTCATTCCGTTACAAAGATGTTGAACGTTTGTTCCGTAGTGATCCAAAGAAATACATCTGGTATAATTCAGAGAATATTGCTCAAAATAAAAACCTGGCTGATGCATTTGATTTGCGTCTGTTCTGGGGAAGGATCACCAAATTCTCGAATGCTAAGGATAGAGCATTTCTTGACATTTACGGAGGGGATAAGGAAGCACTTATCAAGTCTTTAAATTACGAGCAGGAATTGATGGAATTGGAACACGGACTTTGGGAGTACTAATTTCGATATAATTTAAAAGGGGCTGTGATCTTTATAGGTCTCAGCCCTTTTTTTGTTCTATAATGTCACATCCCCATCTTACAGGGCAAAATTTTATGCCGGATTGATATATAAATTGAAGCTGGGTCAGGTGTGCCTAACTGTTTGTTCAGTAACAGTCATTTTGATGATTTGCTGCTTGCACACAAGATTTAAAAAAGAAAATGGGATATAAAGACAATTAAAAATTATCCATATATCCCATTTTTGTAAATTCTGTATCAGGTTTCAAGATCTGAACCAGACTTGATCAGTAACTAGCGAATATTTTTATATTGTTTTACATCCTTATCAGTCAGTCCTAGTGAAGCCATTGTTTCGTCATAACTCTTGTAATTGATTTCGGCATTTTTTCTACCCAAAAACTCTGCCGGAATGACAATCACTTTAATATCCTGCGCTATTCTTACTGGTGGAGTTTCTTGATTCTCGGACCAATCGGTACTTAATATGTCAATAAAAAAGTTAGTGCCGTCAATGTAATGCACAAAGGTGAAGTTAGAAAACCTGCTATTTGGAAATCCGACTAATCCGGGAATTGGCCAGTACACATCTTGAGCCTTGATATAAACCAAAACGGCTGCATTCTTTAAGACTTCCGCATCCGCAGCTGTAAGGCCAGAGAACCCTGAATAAAAACTACCTCCGGCATCGGTCGTATCTGCGCCGTTGGTAAATACAAATGCACCACTTCCACCATCCGCTCCCGCTGGTCCGGTCGCACCTGTTGCGCCGGTTTCTCCTTTTTCACCTTGTGGGCCCACGTCTCCTTCTGGGCCCTTGCAACTAATCGAAAGACCAACCACAGTTACCCATGCAAGAATTAATAATTTTTTGAACATAATTGTTAACGTTTAGTTGAATAAAAAAGTAAATAGTTGTGATATCAGTTAATACGCTGATAATACTGAAAGTGATGAGTGATAATGGTAATTTATCACAAAATACACAAAATAATTCCTATTCCTTACCCCAGTTTAAAGAATCGATTTCTGCATCGGTAGGCTTATAATTTTTATGGGATTCTAACAGTTTCTGATTCGCTTCCGGCAATTGCAGGTCAATTTTCCAGTTCATTGTCGCTGCAAGTTGAAACATCATCAGCTGCACCTGGTTTGTGGCAATTCTGGGTAAATCACTTTGCAAAGCCTTTTCGTTCATGGTTTGCTTTGCCTCATTGAGTATCGCAGTGTAGTCATCGCTTTGAAAACGGTTGAGCCATCCCTGCTCTATGTCATAGAATTTATAATCGGTATCCATGGATAGTATTTCGGGTTCGGGAAAGTAATCGATTATCAATTTTTTGTCGACTTCGGAAATATGAAAGCGCATTTTGCCAAAGTCATAACCTACCAAAACTTTTGCCTTGGCTATGATCAATGCCTTCTTTTTATCATTGATCAGATTCCAGATATTCTTATCGTTTTGGTAATTGTAAATTTCAGTAAAATAACCTTCCGCCATAACCACTTTGAAAACTTTCTCTATGCGTTCGACTAACACAGTGGCTTCCAATTTCGAACTGGATTTACCGGAGCTTCTTCGGGAGAGATATGAATAGCCAGCCGCTCCGAGGCCGCCGCCCATTAAAAGTGAGATAATAAAAAAAAATAGTGTGTTGGTGTCCATGA
>Ga0247803_1001836_pt1 | contig 10964 bp, 6 predicted proteins | sample UWRJL014104B1_FD_180928 | JGI IMG/M metagenome (GOLD analysis project Ga0247803, IMG submission 180928) | Plant litter microbial communities from Arlington Agricultural Research Station in Wisconsin, United States - UWRJ-L014-104B-1 | ecosystem: Environmental > Terrestrial > Plant litter >...
CGACGCCAACAAGGTCCGATGCATAGAGATACGATATGTGGCTGCGCGGGTCATGGAGGTCGAGTTCCAGAGCGTGAAGCAGTATGAGACGGGGCAGAGTGGGGCCAAGAAGCTGATTGCTTGGTGATGATATGGGGATGGTGTATGCGACATAGAAGGCGCACCGGTGCAAGTCATGGCTCCGAGGTTGACATGTTGGCAGGTCCAAGTCACGTGCCACGTGATGGGGAGTTCGATGCATCCGAGCTCCGACGGGCCGACCGCGTGTGGTTGCTAGGCCAGCTTGGGCCAATCACAGCGCGCCGAATCCCCAGCCCAGCCCAGCCTCCTCAGCTGAAAGAGGTCTGCAACGCACCATTATCGACATGTGCAGGAGGGATCCCGGATGGAATGGGCCAATGAAGAGACTCCACGAGTGAGGCAAGTGTGTGATGGGGTCGGCAAGTTCTAGGGACTCCCGGCGGAGTTTGGATGCTTTGCTGGTTTGCTGGCGATTCAGCAGCGGTCCGTGGACATCGCTATGCCAACGCGGGGGCTTACGGGTGGGACAGGTTCACGAGATGCCTCGGTGTGTGGATGCCGGGCGGAGCGAGACGGCCGGCGTACTGTACAGTGTCTGTTGGGGCGACATGAGACGGCCGGCGCGTGCTGGAGAATAGGGGCGCTGGGGAGCTTACGCCTTACCCGCATACGGCCTAGCGCTCAGCGTCTTGTTTACAAGTCCCAACCCCCCGATTTCTAAAACAGCTGACTTGCCGTTCCCCTCTTCCTCCCGCTCGTCCTCATTCTCTCACCGCTGCTCCGCTCCTGCATACCAATTGCACGTATTCACCTTGAATCGCGCATCACGCTGGCTTCTTAAAGCACCCCTCCTCACCCTTGATACTAAGGAGCGAAGCACCAGGAGCTCCAGGTAGCTTTGCCACCCAGCAAGCTGGATTACGAAGCGCGACTCCCGATACCTTTTAGTGTCTTCCCTTCCAGCTACCGAACCAGCAAAGACGCTGTCGAAGAGACTACAAAGGTCAAGGTAAGATTATGACCACATCGGAACCACGCCTGCTCACACACTACAGGTAGAAGCAGAGGCAAAGCTCCCACCCGTCAAGCCTGCTGAGCGCCGCGAGACCCACACCGAACAAGTACGCGTTTTTGAAGACCGCACCGCCCGCCGCCCACAGCCGCAATCGCAACCGCAGCTTCGCGAACAAGTCCGCATCCACGAAGAGCACCGCTACAACGAGCCCGAGCAGCACTCCCGCCGCGAACGCGTAGAAGTCCAGCACCGCGACCAGTAAGTGTCCAGCTTTGTTTTCCTCTCCTCGCCTCGCCTCGGCCTCGCCAGTGCCAGCCACCCAGCCCCCCTGAACATGGGCTGCAGGTCCATGCGCTGGTCTGTTGTCAGAGCGACACGCGCGACCCACTTTTCCCTTCTTTTCAGTTCCCTGCTCAAGCTGACCTTCTCCTTCCTCGCAGCTTTCAAGCATCCCGTCGCCCTCACGTCGAAAGCCACATCGACGTCAAGGACACCACCTACGACCACGAGTTCAACGCCGTCCACGGAACCACCCCCGACTACGGCACCACCCAGATTGACGTGTCAGAGCGTCAATTCCGCGAACGCACCCGTCCCATCGTCACCGCTGCCAACCTCAGCACCCACCCCAGCTACGAACAGGCCTCCGGCTACCGCAAGGAGACCTTTGACGCTAAGCACGACACCTTCCCCCGTCGCCGCGAGCTTGACACCGTCGACAGCCGCTACCCTTCCCGTGAACAGGTCCGAGTAGAGTCTACTCGTACCACAGTCGACGAACCCAAGAAGTTCAAACGTGATATGGGATATTACGACGAAGACGGCCAGTACCACTCTTTCCGTCACGGTATTTCCAAGGCAGCCCACAAGGTCGCCGATCACATCGTTCACCCCATTCACGGTCACCGCCACCACCACTCCGACTCCCACGCCCACACCGGATCCAAGCACGAAGACCGCCGCGAGGAGGTCATTGTCAAGGAGAAGTACACCACCTCTGCCCCTCCGTCGGTAGCTGCTCCTCTGTACCGCTCCTCTAGCACCACCCGCTCTTCGGCCCCTGCCCCGACCCCCGTCTACCGTCCCGCCGTCGGCTCCTCTGTTTCCCACACCAAGGTCACCGGTCCCCGCAAGATGTCTCCCCCTAACACCATCACCATCCCCTGCCACCATATCCGCATTGGCGATCTCCTGATCCTCCAGGGCCGCCCTTGCCAGGTCATCCGCATCACCACGTCGTCTCAGACTGGCCAGCACCGCTACCTCGGTGTGGACCTGTTCACCAAGCAGCTCCATGAGGAGTCCAGCTTCATCTCCAACCCGGCCCCGTCCGTCGTGGTTCAGAACATGCTCGGCCCTGTCTTCAAGCAGTACCGTGTTCTCGACATCCGCGAGGACGGCCGTGTTGTTGCCATGACCGAGACGGGTGACGTCAAGCAGGGTCTCCCGGTCCTTGACCAGAGCTCCCTACTCAACCGCCTGACCGATTCCTTTGACAATGGCCGTGGCAGCGTCCGCATCCTTGTCATCAACGACGATGGTCTTGAGATGGCTGTCGACTACAAGGTCGTCCACGGATCCAGATTGTAGATGCCTCGTCAATCAACGGTAAGTCCTTCATCACATCCTTTCCTCGGGATCGAGCTAATGAGACAAGGTCGAAACATTCCGCATGTGTCACGAAAGCATCAAGGTGTTTGTTTCCGGTCGACCATACACTTCTAAATTGTGTCTATAATCCTTGCTTTGGTTACGTGGCTGGGCTCACCGCCATCTTCAGGTCATCATCGGCGTTTACCCGCTACTAGGTGTCTGCGGCAGGGTCACCAACTCGCATCCAATTTTATCTGGCGCTGGCATATAAGGTTCAGATGATTGGCAATGCGAAGCAATCTGTGGATAGTAATGGAGTCTTTGTTTAATATCTGCTCTTCGCCGTGATGTCCTGCTGTCTTTCCTTGCTTCCATATCGCGACCTTTTGTGGGGTATCTACTGTGTTTGTGTACAGCTCTTGACTTGGAACATGCTGTCCAGCTTCAACAGGGTACCCTCAGGTATCATACTTGTTGTTCAGGTTGCTCCGGGTATCCTTACTATATGAAGATATAGTTTTAGCGCTTTGATAGCTTCCACTTGAACCGAACTTGAAGCGGATTGCTGTCTACTTTTCGAAGCCTTTCTGGAATGGACACGTATCAGGTGTCGGGCTGCCGTTGCCTCGGTGGCGTATCTACTCATACTATAGTGTTCATTCAGACTTAAGACACTGTCTGACTCTTCTCAAGTAAGTGATGTTAGACTCTCGTCGTTTCTAATGGCTACACTCGCCGTCGACCACTTTTGGCATTGCTGGCTCTTCGTCCTAGGTAAGCCTTGGAGCAGATAAACAGTTATTGTTGAGACCCTTTTGGATGAGTTGCCAACATGCGCATCGGACGCTCACCATCATTCTACCGTGCTATGGTAAAACATGTACAAGCAATAGACAATATTGATTTTGGGCCCGTGCAGAAGCAACTCGGGCAGTGCTATGCAAATTATACACCGTACTATATCTCACAAGCTCCACGCCTACCACACCGATGTCTCTTAACCTATCCTATCGCAGCATTCACACACCAACAACCTATCCAACCCCCATCCTCAACCCAAGAAACATAATCTGCAAGCCCATTATGCCTTGACAGTCGACCTCTTCTGCTTCTTCTTACTATCCCTCTCCCTCTCCTTCTCAAGATACTTCCTCTGCTCATCAGCGCTCATCCTGCTCAACATAGCATCGCGCTTCTCGCGCTTCAACTTGTCACCGGCCAGCTTGCGCTCCTCGGCCTTCTCTTCGTCGTCTCCCTTGCGGATCCGCGCAATTTGCTCGTCGCGCGTGGCCTTGATGCGGCGGAGGGCTTCAGGGCGGAAGCGTGCGCTCGAGACGAGGAAGTCGGGGAGGCGGAGGAAGTACTGGAAGAGGGGGAGGGTGGAGTCGTAGGGCGTGCCGGGCGCATTGATCTTCATGGAGAGGTTGATGCGCTTGCGGGGGACGGTGTCGTCGAGCCTATCAATGTTAGTTGGCATGCGTTGGGAGAGGGAAAAGGACGTACTTCTTCGGCTGGTCCATGGGCTGGTCGGAGATGACGAGTGCTTCGAAGCTATCTCCAGCATCGTTGATGGCCTTGATGAGCTCTGGGGTCAGGATGGTATCGGTGACCTCGGCACTCTCGCTCATAACAGTGGTCCAGATGGGAAGCTTCGCATGGTCCTTGGTCGCTGTCAAGGACAGATCATAGCGTTCCTCGCGCAGGCGCTTCATGAGATCCTTGTGCACGACGCCAAAGACGAAGCCATCGTAGTTGCTGTTAGGCACCTTCTTGGACTCGCCTTGGCCGAACCTGGGCGCAATGGCGGCCTCGCGCCCGTCAAAGGCGTACGAGGTAGCTTCCAGGCGCTCGACGGGGGCAGGCATGCTCTCAAAGAACAGGCTAATCATCTGCTCGCCGAACTGCATGAGCGGGTTGTATCGCTTGGCAAGGGTGAGCTTGAAGTCGATAAAAGCGACGTTCTGGCGGCCCGTGGCATACGTTGCGAACGAGTCCGCCGTCTTCTCGCGGAGCATATTGGCCGGGTCCGCGGCCTCCTTCCTCGCCTTTTCAGACGCCTGCGTGAGCCCCGAAGCGCCCACGTCGTCGACCGAAGCCTGCGGGCGGAGGTAACCGACCTGGGCAAACTCTTGCTGCAACACGGGCGCATGCGACTTCATCCAGTGCATGGCCCTGCTGCGGTTTCGGCGCGTGCCCCAGAGATGCACGGCTACGATGACGAGGATGAAAGGCAGCACGTAGAGCTCAAGCTTGAAGTCGTTGACAGTGACGCGCTCCCACACACGGTACCATTTCGTGTAGGCAACCTGGCCGACGGTCGAGGTCGGAGAAGTGAAGGGCGCCGAGGCGGTCGAGAAAGACGAGAGGACCGGCGAGGGATCAGGAGCTCGCGCGTAATCGGCAAAATCTACAATGGCTGTTAGTGGTGCTCGCTGTATTCTGAAGCTCTCGAGCTCTGCTACCCAGATCCCGGTGTGCGGGTCGAGGGGGGTTAGAGGCGCCACCGTGGACATACCGTCATCGCCGGGGGAGGCAGAATGCACAGGCTTCTGAGCGCCAAAAAGACCCTTCACAAAGTCGGCCATGATGTCTTGTCAAGTCAATGGCTGTGTCGTGTGTTGTGGGGAGTGATGCCGTGCAGTAGTGTTGGAGGAGCGCACGCTGACGTTTTGGGAGAAAGCTAGGCCTAATTGGACTTGTGGGATGCGCATGGCACCCGGATCTGGACCTCGGGCCCGTTCAGCGTTCGCAATTGACTTTTGAGTTTGCATTGGTTGGATGCTGGGAGTTAGGTTGGTCGAGTGCAATCGGCATAGGCAATCAAGCAGGCGAACAATTGGAATGCAGCAGTTGTGTTGGATGCAGCAACACGGTCTACGCGCAGCATAACGGTGGGCGGGCACAAAAGCTTCACTAACATGGCGAGTCGACGCGCTCACAGTATCATGGCAAGATTCGGCTCATTTTCATATGCAGAATGGATGAACTATCAACAAAAGGAATCTTGGAATCTTGCAAGTGCTGTCTCGATTGCTGACTGTTTGTACATTGATCGATTGTCCTCCCATGCTGCCTCGGACTGCTCGTAGCCCATCGGACCAGGTACTTAGTTCTTGCCGAACCACGTCTTGTGCCCCTGCAAAGGTTAGAGAGATGTTGTCCGCATGTGAATGGGCACGCGTACCAGAACCAGACGGCCCATCATGTACAAGCTGCAGCCAAGGCTGGTGAAGAGCATGGTCTTGTAGGCGGGAATCATCCACCTGCCGCGGGCCTGCAAGTTACGTTAGCTGGCTCTCCCCGCCCATGTGGCCTCGTCGTTGGCATCGTCGCATCGTGTCGGTCCTGCGGTCGTGGTGCTCGCGACGCTTCCCAGCTCTCCCAAGCTCTCCTCAAGTTGCACGCACCTTCTCCCACAGCCTCACGCCATCGTGCTGCTGGAACTTCTTCTGGTAATCGGGGACGCGGTTCTCGCGGTAGACCCAGCTGCTGCCGTCAGTGCGAGCTATGAGTGTGACGAGGGCCAGAGGCCACGGCGGGGGCTGGGGAGCTGCAGCAGTCGCGCAGAGCTGCAGAGCTGACGTACCCTGCCATTTTGAGGAGCGTGAAGGTGATGCGGTTGGTGTGCGGGGGGCAATTGGGGGTCGGGGGTGCTGGTGGTGTCGGTTGGGGTGAGCGCTGCGTATCGAACGATCCGAGAAGGCGTTGCCGAGACCTTAGTCAGCCCCAAATCTGTGAAGCTCTCCACCGCACAAGACATGTCGCGTCGCTGCTGCCAATGACTTGATTGTCGCTTTCTCTTTGCTCGTTTCATGCCACCGGCCTTGGACAGGCTTCTCGCCAGCCCGTCTGCGTTGAGACTCGTCCGATCGCTCATCCACGCCCCCGAGTGGCCCGCGACGTCGTCCGCCAGATGCTGCCGCCGCAACGCGCCGCGACGCGCCTACCACGCCGGCGAGCGGTCGACACCGGTGGGCAAGTGGCCGCGCTGGAGGGACAAGTCCAGCCCGAAGACATACAATGTGCATGGTGCCGCAGGTGACGCCGCACATGGGCTGAAAGACACGGCGCAACTGGCCCATGAGCTCCAGCGTCAAGAACGGCTGTACGGGCTGGCCGGCATACGAAATGTCTGGGACGGCAACCACACACTGCGTCTGCCTACTGAAGACACGCCCGATGCTGAGTGTTTATGGGGCACCTTCCTCAGACACCCCGACCTCGTCTTCCCGGTCCTGAGCCACGCCGCCTATCTGCATCGCAACACAGGCGCCGTATACCCGCACCTGTATGAGCTATGCATGGGGCACTGGCTTGCCCAGGAGAAGCATGTTGCCAATGCTCTGGAGTACCATCATCAGATGCTGCGAAAATTCAAGCTTCAGGAGCTGCCACTGCGTCATCTGGCGCGTATCGGGAGGCAAAGGTTTCCGCCCAAGGCTTATGACGTCCTCTTGGAGATATACGAGACCAGCAACGAGAGGAACGTGTACGACGAGGTCGTCCCGGTCCTCCTGGCGCGGGGCAGCGTCACCTTGGTCAAGCAGTGGCACGCACTGTGCGTTCGACGAGGTGACCTACCCTCTGCCAACGTGGCGTCGCATCCCCTCATCCGCGCCCTCGGTGCCGAGTCCATACGTCTCTCGGATGCAGAGATGAAGATCATTGCCACTGTCGCTGGCGCCGGGCCGGGTCAAGTGTCCAAGATGAACGAGCAGCTGTTGCGCCGCCTCCTGGGCCGCGACATGGCCCCGGTCCGCTTCGACGACACGACGTGCGCGAGAATGTTTGCGACCAGGGCTTTCACACCCGAGGCTGTCATCAAAGGTATTGCCATGGTGGGCGTCAACGAAATCGGTCCCCTGGCGGTGCGCGCCATGGCAGCCCGGGCTGACCCCATCTCTGACCTGCCCAAGCGGTTCGAGCAGCTGAGGAGCCTAGGCATTGCTCTCCAAGGCTGCGTGTTTTCGTTGGCGCTCGACAAGCTTGCCACGGAGAAGCAATGGCTCGTGGTGCGTAGCATGCTGGAAAGCGACCAACACCCTGACGTCTACGATGATCGGAAGCTGCAGAAGGAGTTGCTCGACTATTACCTACAGCAACAGGACTGGATCCAGGCCCACCGTACTCTTGCTATCCTCAGTCTCTTCTACAACGACGCGAGCACCGAGTCGTGGAACTTGCTGCTGCAAGCGCATGCCAGGTCCTTCAATCCGCGCCGTATAGAGCAGACGCTGCAGCTCATGCGAGGAAATCATGTGATGCTAGCACCAGAATCCATCCTGGCTATCAAAGGCTGCCTCCGCCTTCGGCGACGCGGGCACAAACCTGGCCGTTCATCTCATGGCAAGTTCGACGACCTACGCTTCGTCGAGCGTATTTTCATGGGCATCCTCGAAAGCGGTATGGCCCAGCTTCCACCAACCATGTGGCGAGAGATCCTCAAGCGATTGGGTATGCTTGGTCGCTTTCGAGAGCTTCGGCGGTTGATCTTCTGGCTCGTGTGTTGGTACGCCCCACGCAACGACACCGCCTTTGCCAATCTCCCTAAACCCAGCACGTTGAACACAGCTACCGAGCGACTGCGCGCCGCTTTTCCAAATGCCCATGACAAGGCCTACTTCCGATACCCCCCTCACCTTTCGCAGGCAGACCGCGTTGATCACCCCATCCGACAACTGATCCCGCAGTCCTTCCAACAAGGTCTCGTTGTGTGGGGCTTCCGCGCCGGACTTCTTCCCAATGCCCCATTGGAGCAGTCGATGCTCCCACCAACCCTCGCAAAGCGACACTACCGCTCGAAACTTCTCACCAACAACGTCTTGGACCGTCTGGACTGGAGCGTTGGGCTTCGCATGCTTGTTCAACTCCGAGATATGGGACTGCACGTCCATTCCCACATTGTAGTCAAAGCGGTGCAGATGATGATGATCAACCTCTTTGGTCGAGGGCGGTCGTTCAAGAAGGAGAACAGAATAATGGCGGCGTCCAACACTATCCCCTACACAGAGTACGTTCGTGAGGTGAACAGGATATGGGGACGTCCGCTGTTAAGAGAACCAAGCCTATATGGAACGTCGAGGATGCACGGTTTGATGTGGCATCCGAGGTTCCAGCGGCAGGTTCATCGTAGGACGTTTCTTCCGCTTGGTGAGATTGTGCCCTCTTGGCAGGCTCATGACAACATGGATGATGATGGTGTGCCTGCGACGGTCTTACAAGAGACACTGACCGAAGGCGTGACTGCGCAAGAGGGGAAGAGCCATTTCGGTTTGAAGGAGACGGGGCTTCCACCGTTCACTAGAGCACAACATACTGCAAGTCGCCGTTTGCCAAAAGACGATACTGAAGCAGTAAAGGACGAGAGAAGAAAGAAGACTTTTGCACTGAGCACGGCGACAACTACTGATGGACAAGCTACCTCTGCCATAGGGGAACTTGAACGCGCCGCCGAGGCATCGTTTGGACGCCGCAGGCCGCTTGCGAAGAGGACGGTGGTCATTCCTTCATCGGAAGACATGAATCCAGGTATGAAGACATCGGATCAAGGCTTTTCTACAAACCAACTGGTGGCGGCTTCAGCAGTGGACAGAAAGAAGTGAATGCGTGTATATGTAGTAAACTGCCATGTGCATTTAGCTCAGCAGCATACAAAAGTATATGGACGGCATTGAGATGGCTGATAAAATTTTCATCTCAACCTCGGTCAGCCACAATGAGTGTATATAAATTTAACGACCTGCCTTTGGAATCTTTTACACTGTTTACTCACCGTCACAGTGCCACTAAACCAGAACAGGCGTTCTTTTTGTTTCCTGGGTTCGGCTTTATTTTCTAAATCCGCAAGACATGATTACATGAAATCTTGCCGTTCCGACTAAAGTAGACATGGAGGAGCTTCACGGAGCTTCATATGTTGGGTTGTTTGCCTCACCTAAACCCGCACCCCGTCGATATCTGTTCGAACGCTTCCACGCTCAACCCGAACTGATAGAACAATCGTGACTTCGAATGTCAATACCATCGCGATTCACAATGTCGTGGCCTATGTTCCAATACCTTAAAAGCCGAGACCCTCTAGCTGCGTTTTACAGTCGATGTAAGCCTCACCAGTCGGCGAAAGCTCGTCGGTATCGACGACAAGAGACATGTGATCGACCGTGATAGCATCTGGCCAATCCTCGCGCTTGGAGCGCAGTACGGACGCAAGTCGGCGCAGGACACGATATCACGAAGCCTCCGACCTCGGGTTCGGGGGTGTCTGCGCGAAGTCGTTCAGAAATTTTCCGTATGTGGCTTCCATTGGCAACGATGGGCGGTGAAAGCCCTACATTAAAGAAATAGCGCTCCTCGATTCCCGTCCAGAAGTAAGACGAGGAGGTGAGGAAAGGGCCGAGCGGTTCGGCGTTCCTCGACAATGCCAGGGCGGAGCTAAATGGCGACAGTGGGCGCTTCGCAAGTGGTAGCTCGCTGTGAGACGCACTTAGTGTTCCTAGTGGAGTGGAGGGAGGGAGCTTTCGATTACAAGTAGATCTTGGTTTGATGGAAAGAAGCGGTGTGGATGTGGAAGCGCCGAGTAGACTACGTCATGCTAGCACACTAAGATCTATCGTTGAAGATGTTCATACTGTCTGATTGATACCGGTTGTCGCGATGTGAGCATGTGATCGGAATAAAAATCTTAGCAGCGGGCGAAGTTAGTGAACAAGAGTTTTACCTTGGTTATTCACCCTTTCTGGCACCCTGTAGCGATACTAAGATATTGGCGACAACACTGCGCGCGTGTGCAAGCCACTCACCCCATATTCATACCGATGGCATGCTGACAGAAGTGCCCGGTCCTGTGAAGTGAGGCCGTGATGAGCTTGGCTGATATAGAGATAAGGGTTCGAAAGAAGGGATGCTCTACTAAGCAGTGGCTGCCTGACCAGGCGTCGGAAAGGTTCTAGCCCATAAGAGCAATAGCGAGGCGAGCTGAACAGCCGCGTCGAGAGATGGTAACCCACGCCCGATGGTAGTGGGGAGTGGTCGTGCGGCAGAGACGACGTCGGTAAGACTTCTGCTCAAGTCACGATGAGAAATTTCGCTCTCTTTGCCTAGGATGCAGGGTAGCACATCAACTACAGGAACATGTCGAATCCTCGTATGTGCGCTCCTATTCTAGTCTTTGATTCTTTTGGAGTGCTCCAGACTGCCACCCGCGCGATCGGACAGATGCAGGGTCTTGGTGGCGCAAAATGTCATGGATTCATGATAGAGTTCTTACATCAGTACGAGCGAATGCGGATACTGGGAAGCGCGATAATCGATAAAGAAATGACCTCCTATGGATTAC
>Ga0247803_1001839_pt1 | contig 10957 bp, 6 predicted proteins | sample UWRJL014104B1_FD_180928 | JGI IMG/M metagenome (GOLD analysis project Ga0247803, IMG submission 180928) | Plant litter microbial communities from Arlington Agricultural Research Station in Wisconsin, United States - UWRJ-L014-104B-1 | ecosystem: Environmental > Terrestrial > Plant litter >...
CCCTTCGGCACGGCATTCTCGACCAGGGAGCCTTCGGCGGCTCCCGACAGAGCTTCGACGAGCGCCAGCGTGTGGAACGCCCCGGTGACGACTACGATCGGGCCGGTGACGGTGTCGCGCCACTCCCGGATCCGGGTTGCCATCAACGCCTCCCGCTCGATCGACCCTTCCGAAACGAGCACCTGCGGCTCGTAGTCGAGGCGGGCGAGTGCGCTCCAGGCGAAGACGTCGGCGAACAGCGCACGCCAGTCGCGGCGTTCCTCGGCGCCTCGAAGCTCGAACAATTGGTCCCACAACTCATCGTGGTCACGGCAGTGCTCACGACGGGCGAGGGCGGCGAGCGTGCTGCTGTGGGCGAGGTGCCTCTCGCTCTGGATGCTGCGGGCAAGGCTCGCCTCGTCGTCATCGGCATCCGGCGATCGTTCCGACCAGGGCTGGTCGATGAACGCGACCTGCGCGCCGGAGTCCTGTCCGTGCCGGAGCGCGACCCACTCGGGCGAATAGTCGGCGAGCGGATAGAAGCCAGTCGAGCGACCGTGTTCATTCTCCGTGTGGCTCAGGATGGCGACGGGCGGCACGGTCTCAGCGCGCGCGAGCTCGGGCAGCAGGGCGGTGAACTCCTCCGGCCCCTCGATCAGGATTGCTGCCGGCTCGAGTTCGAGCAACATCGCCTCGAGGCCGAGAGCGCAGGCCGGGCTGTGATGGCGGATCGGAACGAAGTAGATACCCGTCGACTCGAGTAGGGCGATCGCGTCGACAGCGCGCGACAATCGCCCAGGGTGCGCCGGTGCGGCCATCCTGCGCTAACCCCAGAGTTCCGACGCCGCCTGGAAGAACTGCTTCCACAGCGGATCGCGCCTCGCCCGCTCTCGCACGACGTTGTCGACGTAGAAACGCAGCCGCTTGGCGTCATCCGCGTTGTCTTTGAGCGCCACGCCCGACAACTGCCGGGCGATCTCGGCCGGGGTCACTGTGCCGTTGCCGAGGTAGCGCGCTTCGAGCGCCGCTGCATACGCGACGTTGACCGCCTCCGCCGTCGACATGACAGTCTCGGGAGACTTGACCGGCGTGCCGTCGGCTGTTGCGCCGGTGCGCAGTTCCTGGAAGGCGGTGACCAATAGTTCGATCACGTTCCGGTCCACCCGGACCTGGTCGCGTCGGTCACCCAGCTCGTACGCCAGTTGCATCTCGACGAGCTCGATCTCGAAGGCCCGGTCGGCGATCGGTTTCACCGTCTCGAAGTTGAAGCGGCGCTTGAGTGCCGCCGACATCTCATTCACTCCACGGTCGCGCAGATTGGCCGTCGCGATCAGGTTGAAGCCTGGCTTTGCCGGCATCCGGGCATCCCTCCCGAACTCGGGGACCATGAGCTGTTTCTCCGACATGATCGACACTAAGGTGTCCTGGATCTCAGGCGCACAGCGGGTGATCTCTTCGAAGCGCACGACCTGGCCAGCGTCGAGCCCCTGGTAGATCGGCGAAGGAACCAGCGCCCCCGGTGTCGGCCCGTTGGCGAGCAGCAGCGCATAGTTCCAGGAATAACGGATGTGGTCTTCGGTCGTTCCCGCAGTGCCCTGGATCGTGAGCCCGGAGTCACCGCTGATCGCCGCGGCAAGCAGTTCCGACAGCATCGACTTCGCCGTTCCCGGTTCGCCCACGAGCATGAGCCCCTGCCGGCCGAGCAGTGTGACGATGGCGCGGTCGACGAGCGGGTCGTCACCGTAGAACTTGCGAGTCACGTCGAGTGCGGCATCGCCGATGATGAACGATCTCACCGAGCGCGGTGAGAGTCGCCAGCCCGGAGGCAGCAGGGCGCCGGTGGCGGCGTCGTCCGCGGCGAGGGCCGCAAGCTCGTCGGAATACCGGAGCTCGGCCGGACGACGGAGCTCGGCTGCTGTTTCGTTGCTCGTTACCACTCTGATTTCTTCTCCCACTGCGGGTCGAATGACCCGGAATCCGCGATGCGCAGGTAATCACCGTACGCTGCAGCCAGCAACACCCGGGGGACGCCCGTGAGCACCAACGGCTTTCCCGCCCTGCGCCCGAGCGTCACGAACTCCAGCGACGTGATCGAGGCCGGGATGTTCTCTTCGGGCAGCGTGTTGCCGGTGAACGAGATGACCACACGAAGCCCGACGCTGGTGAAGTCCTTCGTGTATTCGCTGAACCAGCCGCCGTCTTCGCTCGACCCACGCTGGTAACCGAGCTTTGTCGCCGCTCCCCGCACCGAGAACGAATCGGTGAGCCAGCCCTTCCGGTCTTCGATCGTGGTCGCGCCCTCGGCGACCACCGGCGATGCTCCCCCGAACTGGTCGAAGAGCGGTGTGAGCGCATAGTCTGCGAGGTGCGTGCGCCACGCCTCGGCGTCGTCGGCAGAGACGAGCGAGGAGTGGGCGAGCATGACGACAGCATCGTCGGCCAGGGTGATGTCCTCATCGGTTGCGTCGATGAGCGCACCGTCATCACTCGCGCGGAAGAGCCGCTGCGACTCCCCAGGGTTCTCGATCCAGACCAGGCTGGCCATGAGTCGGGAGACGATCGGATGGCCGAGCAGGAATTCGGTCCAGTCCGCCACCGGCCAGGTGCGTTCTACGCACATCGCCTCATACAGGCGCTGGGTCTGGATCGCCACGACCTGCTTGAGTTCGGCCCGGCTCGAGGTCAGCGTCGCCTTGGTCTCTTTCACCAGGTCGGCGTCTTCGACTTCTCGCGCCGCCGGCAGCGACTTGATTACCTTGCCGGCACTGCTCGATAGTTCGAGGGTGAAAGCGGGAGTGAGACGGCCGGTGAATTCGCGCTCGCCGAAACTCAGGCGCAGAACGCCGTCATCGTCGAAGTGGGCGGTCGGAATGGTGCGGTCGGCGAGCTCTTCCGGCGTCCACCCCTTGCGCTCTGCCAGCTGGTCGACAAGCAAGCGGGCTCGCTCCTGCACGGATGCAGTCCGATGCCGACGCGCGACGCTCAGGAGTAGTTGCATGGCGGCAGGATCGTCGTTGGCGGAGACCGCAGCGATGAGCGCCTCGACCTGGTGACGGCGCAGGTAGTTGTCCCGCATGAAAGACTGCACGATCTTCACGACGATGTGGCCGGGTGTTCCCGCCGTCAGCGCGAGCACGCCCTTCGCGGGCAGGGCGGAACCGATGTAACGAGCCGCGTGATCACGCCGGAGGATCTCGTAGACCTGGTCGAGTGTGTAGGCGGCATATTCGGCGTAGTACTGGGGGTAGTCCTTCGCGAGCTTGTGGAACTCCACCAGCTGGGTGGGAGCCGCGGCGTTCGCGTGGTCACGGCTTTCTTCGTCTGGCGGATGAGCGGTGTCTTCGGCTACCCAGCTCCGCAGGATGAATTCGCCGAGGGTCGCCTGGCTCGCAGCGTCGAGAAGGCTGACATAACGCCCGATGAGTCCATCCGCTCCCGGCTCCTTGAGCTTGGTGGCGAGGATCAGCCACCACTGGGCGACCTCCGCCTGGACGACCGAGCCCGTGGACGCCCAGCGAAGCTCGGGCAATCGCTCGAACGGAAACCAACTGAGCGCGGCCGGACGAGCCGTCTTGAGGTTGCGGACCGCATCAGCCGTGAGCGCATCGGGCGACAGGTAGTCGCTGACATCCTCGCCGAGCGACTCGAGCGCGGCCAGGATCGCAGCCTTGACGGTCTCGCCCTTCTCCTTTGCCAACGCCGTCCGCAAGGCGGGCGCAGCGGCAGGGTCCCGCAGTCGCGAAATCCATTTGGCAGCAGTGTCTCTGGTCTCGAGCTTGGGATTTGCGAGCCCCTGCGTTGCGAGCGCGAGCGCATTCGAGTGGCGCTCCATCACGAGCTGGGCCGCAAGACGGTTGGTCTTGCCCACGCCGAGGGCGATTTCTGAGATTCGCGCGATCATGGCGTGGGGAATAACCGGCAGGAGCTCCACGAGGTCGAGAGCCCGGTCGGCCTCGAAGGTGTCCCAATAGTTCTCGCCCGACTGCGGCCTCATTCCGAGTGCTTCTTCGAGTGACTCCGGGTGCTCGACGAAGAACGGCCAGACGAGCCCGTGCTCCGCCGTTGCCACGTCGAAGTGGTACTGCCTGAAGACGTACTTCGCGATCTCGCGATCAGGCTGGGAATGCCCCGACCGGGCTAGTGCATCGGCCAGGATGCGCAGGTCGACATCGAGGTCGTGGTGCTTGCTGACATCCCACCAGCGCAGGGAGTCGTTAATCGTCGAGATGCGGATGCGCTGCAGCAGGGTCAGCGGGAACTCGGCGACCATCGAATTCACTTCGTCGATCTTCGCGGGTCGCGCGGGGCGAGTGCCCGAGAGGTAGGCTGCGATGTCGCGCAGGTCGTTGTCGGAAATCTGTTTGAGCGAGGCGATGTTCTTCTTGATCTGCTCGATCCGGTAAGCGGTGTACGTCTGGTCCTTCTCTGCCTTCAGCTCGGCGTTCGCGCGCTGGTAGCTCACCACTCGCGCGTCGATACTGGCACGCAGAGCCGGCACGAAGCCCGTATCCACCGGCGCTTCGGCCAACGGTTCGAACGGGGGAACGTCGATCGGGGGCTTCTCGACCGGACTCGCCAGAACATCGCCGCGATCCAGTGCTGTGCGGATCAGCTCGGATGTTTTCGGTGACGGCCCGCCATCGAGCACACGCTGCAGCGCGAGTCGCCCCAGTCCTCCGTCGATACGCCCGAGTACGTTGACCAGGTCGGGTACGCGCGACGCGGATGCCGCCGCCAGCACCGGCTCGAACAAGCTCACCTGTGCGGCCTGGTCAATGGTCGAGAGGGTGGCTATCGCCTCTGCTCGAACAGCCTTGCTCGCATCCACCGAGAGCGCGGCGACCAGTGGGAGCAGGCTCTGCTGGATCTCGGGATGCGCCGCGACGTAACCGATGAAAGCAGTGCGCGCGTGCAGCGAGAATTTCGGAACCAGTGTTTCGAGCAGCGCCGCGTGGTCCCCGGCATACGTGGCGAGTTCCGGAATCAGGTAAAGCCCTTTGAGCGGCTCGCTGGTGTAGTAGTACGTCGTTCCGAGTCCCTGGCGATCGAAGTAGAACGACAGGGCGATGCGATGCGCTTCGTCCCCCGAAATATCCTCTGACGCCAGCCACGACAAGACCCGGGCCGGTGTCCACAGGTTCCGTTTCAGCGAGGTATCAGTGCGCGTCTGGCTGACAATGGTCGAGAACGCGTCGAGCTCGAGCAGGGCGAGCCAGTCCGGGAGCACCGCAGACGGCGGGATGAAGTCCGGGTCGCGTTGGAATGCGACGAGTAGGCGCCCGAACCGCACCACCTGCTCCGCTGTGAGCGAGGCGATGTTCGCGTACAGGCGGTCGCGTTCGGCCAAAGCATGGTCGATCGACCAGCCCGGAATGGCCTTGGCGATGAGAGCGTCATTCGTCTTGCGATCGGGTGACCACGGGTTGGGGCGACCACCGGGAGTGCCGAGGAAAATGTAAGGATCGTGATTCTGGCTGCGGGACCAGGCCGCGAGATTCTGAGGCTCGCTGCCCTTCAGCACGTAGTTGACCGCCCAGTCACGCGTGGCGCGGTCGAGGGTGAGAAGCACCCGAAGTGTCTTGCGCAGTTCCGAATGGTCAGACGGCTCTCCAAGACCAAGCCGTGCTGCAAAACCTGTGAACACCGCGCCTCCCCGCGCTCTGGTCGCTGCCGAACCGAGCAGCGATCGTGAGCACCACCCTAACCTGAGCAGGCCACAGTTTGGGGGTGGCCTACGTCGGCTCAGGAGCGTCAGAGCTCACTGTTCAGCGCGCGCTCTCGCCAGAGATAATGAAGTCGTCGAAGACGTGACGGCCGGTTTTACGCGCGACAGCAGACACTGCACGGAGTTCGGAAAGTTGAGCGGGCGCCATCGGAAGCGGTGGCTCGGCCGGTTGCCACTTTGTGCCGGCCGGGTAGTCCACTCCGGGCGTCGTGCTCATCTCGATGTGGCAGCCCATGATGGCGGTCACGTTCCGGCTCGCGGCGAAGTCGTCGAGCCGTGCAATGCTGGCGATCCAGGCACTCGAGTCGCGCACATAGAGACGCCCCAGGTAGACGGTGTCTCCGGTCAGCAACCATCCTGTGGCCGGGTCGAACATAGCGATCGAGCTCACGTCGTGACCGGGGATCGGGAAGACCTCGAGCGTGCGGTCGCCGAGGTCGACAGTCTTCACCGCGTCGATATCGGTCTCGAAGCCGAAGTAGTCGCGTACCGATTGCAGGTCGGCACCCACCACGACCGTGTTCGGCCGGTCTGCGAACTGCGCGTCACCCGCAATGTGGTCGCCGTGCTCATGGCTGTGGGTGACGACGAGTTCATAGCCCTCGCGCGGGTGAAGACGCAGCCAGGTAGTGAGCAGCAGGTCGATCGTCTCGCGCAGGGGGAACTGGGCAGCATCTGCTGTCGCCCCGGTGTCGACGAGCAGAGCGCGCTCGCTCCCGAAGAACAGGTAGAGGAACGGCCCCTCGAAGTCGACGGCCATGCTCTGCCTGAGCACAACGGTATTCGTACCGAACCACTGCACCTGGATGGGCGGATCGACGGATGCAGCTCCGGGTTCGGTACCGTGAATCCACGGAGAGAACACGGGCAGGGTCTCCTCGGCGGGATCGGTCACGCGATCGACGCTACAGCGTTCCCAGCCGGCATCCGAGACTCGCACTGTGACGGCCCGTTAACGACACAGGGCGTCCCGGCCAGCGGGACGCCCTTCAGGTTGTCGCGGGTTAGGCGAGGGTCGCGATGTCGATCACGAAGCGGTAGCGCACGTCCGACTTCAGCACGCGCTCGTAAGCCTCATTGATGTAGTCGGCGGCGATGAGTTCGGTCTCCGGAGCAATGTTGTGCTCGGCACAGAAGTCGAGCATCTCCTGGGTCTCGTCGATGCTTCCGATTCCGGATGCCGCGAACGACCGGCGGTTGCCCATGAGGGTGAAGACCGAGACGGGCAGCGGCTGCGGCGGGGCACCAACGTTGACCATCGTGCCGTCGAGGCGCAGCAGCGAGAGGTACGACTTCATGTCGACCGGAGCGCTGACCGAGTTGATGATGAGGTCGAACGTGTTCGCCAGGGTCTCGAAGGTCGCGGCGTCGCTCGTCGCGTAGTAGTGGTCGGCTCCCAGGCGGAGGCCGTCTTCCTGCTTGCTGAGCGACTGCGAGAGCACAGTCACCTCGGCGCCCATCGCGTGGGCGATCTTGACGGCCATGTGGCCGAGCCCGCCCATTCCGACGACGGCGACCTTCTTGCCGGGACCGGCGTTCCAGTGCGCGAGCGGCGAGTAGGTGGTGATGCCGGCGCAGAGGAGGGGAGCGGCTGCCTCGAACGGAATCGACTCGGGAACCTTGAGTACGAAGTCCTCGGTCACCACGACGTGGGTGGAGTAACCGCCCTGGGTGATCGTGCCATCGATGGGGTCGACGCTCGCGTAGGTCTGGGTGTTTCCCTTGAGGCAGTAGTTCTGCATGCCGGCGAGGCAGTTCTCACACTCGCGGCAGGAGTTCACCATGCAGCCGACGCCGACGCGGTCGCCGACTTTGTGCTTCGAGACGGCTGAACCGACCTCGGTGACGATGCCGACGATCTCGTGGCCGACGACCTGCGGGTAGGCGATGGGACCCCATTCGCCGCGCACGGTATGGATGTCGGAGTGGCAGACGCCGGCGTACTTGATCTCGATCAGCACGTCATTTGCACCGACATCGCGGCGTTCGATCGTGGTCTTGATGAGGGGTTCGGTGGCAGATGGCGCCGCGTAGGCGTTGATAGTTGTAGGCATGGGTGTCCTTCGAGTGGATCGTGCGGCGCTGGTGTCGCTGCTCTTTCAGGATAGGTGGCCGCGTCTCCGTGTTCGCTGGCTGCCGCGGTGGCTCCCTGCACGCGACTTCGCACCTTCGGGGCAAAAGTCGCCGACTTCGGCCCCGATAGTCGGATTTCGATGCGCTCACCCGAGGAAGGTCAGGCCCGTTCCAGAATCGAGGCGGATAATGGGAATAGATATGCAACACCTGTCGTTTAGACAGTGTGCACAAAGTACATGTGTATGCATAGACCCAGTGCCCTGAGATCATCGCGCTGCAGACATTTCAACAGTAAGGAAGTGGTCTTGATGGCCAGGTTCGACAACAAGGTAGCGATCGTCACCGGCGGCGGCAGCGGTATCGGCGCAGAGATCTCCCGGGAGCTCGCTGCAGAGGGCGCGTCGGTCGTTGTCACCGACATCAAGGTCGAAGCCGCACAGGCAGTCGTCGACGAGATCGTCGCGGCAGGCGGCAAGGCTGCCGCTTTCACCCAGAACACCGCGAAGTGGGAAGACTCCGAAGCGGCAGTGAAGTTCGCCCAGGACACCTTCGGTGCCCTGCACCTCGCCGTCAATAACGCTGGAATCGGCGCCGCCCCGCAGATGATCGGCGACTACGACATCGCCGCGTGGGACCGCGTTCGCGCGATCGACCTCGACGGCGTGTTCTACGGCCTCAAGTTCCAGCTGCCCGCGATCGTCGCTGGCGGCGGTGGAGCCGTCGTCAACATGGCATCCGTGCTCGGCTCCGTCGGTATCGCCCAGAACGCCGCCTACGTCACCAGCAAGCACGCCCTGATCGGCCTCACCAAGGTCGCAGCGCTCGAGTACACCGCGCTCGGAGTGCGCACCAACGCTGTGGGCCCCGGCTTCATCGACACCCCGCTCGTGCGCTCGAGCCTCTCCCCCGAAGCACTCACCGCCCTCGAAGGCGAGCACGCTTCGCGCCGCCTCGGAACCGACAAGGAGGTCGCGGCGCTCACGCTGTTCCTGCTGAGCGACTCCGCATCCTTCATCTCCGGCAGCTACCACCTCGTCGATGGCGGCTACTCGGCCCACTAGGCGCCGGACGAAGCACGCAAGTCGTTCGGAATCGCCGGCGCGAAGGTACTCGAGGACATCACGCTGTCGATTCCCGGATCCGTCGTCCGGTTCGCCGAACTACACCCGCGCGATGATGCTGAAGTAGTTGCCCAGCTGGCCGATGTGCTCACGCGTCTCGAACAGCAGGTCGCTGCGGCCTGACGCAGGAGCTATCGAGGAGCGGGAAGGCGGCTGTGCCTTTCCGCCCCTCACTCGTGCGGTCGCGCTCGGGCCCCTAGGCCATCGCAGGCGCGACAGCCCGGCCCGAGAATGACGCGGCCATTTCGAGCGCACCGACGAGCTCGGCGCGAACACCGAGCTCGGCCGCCTTCACCTGGATCGATGCCGCGGTAGCTGGCTGCGAGTATCGTTCGACAGACTCGGCGATGCCGTCTATGAAGCGATGGTTCGACTCGCCGAGCTCGCCCCCGACGATCACCGCGCTGGGATTCAGCAAGTCGCACAGAGTTGACAGCACTCCCCCGAGAGTTCGACCTGCCTCATTGAGGATTCGCCCCGTCACCTCGTCGCCATCGCCTCTCAGGTCGATACCTGCCGGATCGATGCCGGGGTGGCTGACCAGGATCCGCTCACGCACCTGCTGCACCGACACCACTGCTTCGAGGCAGCCCTGGTTGCCGCACCGGCACGCCTCCGTTCGTCCAGCGAGGCTGGTGTGACCGATCTCCCCGGCCAGGCCGGTTGCCCCACGATAGGGCTTGCGATCGATGATGACGCTCGCCCCGATGCCACCGGACGCTTTCACATAGAGGAAGTTCTCGTGATCCCGACCGCCGCCGCGAATGAGTTCGCCGAATGAACCGAGAAGCGCATCGTTTTCCACGCGCACCGGCACGTTCAGAAGTCGCTGCAACTCAACGGCGGGCGCAAGCTGCACCCAACCGGAGAGGATGGTCGGCGAGCGCACGAGACCCGACGCCCGATCGAGCGGTCCGGGAATTCCCGCCACAACACAGGCAAGGGAGTCGAGCGAATGCTCCATGCGGAGCTCGCTCATCAACGCCGCGGCAACCTGCATCGATTCCGAAGCACGCAGGTCGACATCGACCTCGACTGTGCGTTCGCCCAACGGGCGCCCGAGCGAGTCGGCTACTGCCACGCGGATGTGAGTGTGACCGAAATCGATTCCCCCGACGGGCGCCCCGGAGGCGACGGCGACGAGCCGGGTCGCTGGCCGACCGCTACCGGAACCGTGGCCCTTTACCTCGGCGTCCGTCTCGACGATCCGACCTTCTTCCAAAAGTCGTCCGATGGCGTTATTCACGGTACTTCGCGACATCCCTGTCAACGCGACCAGGTCAGGTCGCGTGAGTTCTTCGCGAGTAGAGATGAGGTTGTAGAGGTCGTCGCGGGTGCGATTGCGCACCGACGTCCGCTCGTACACGGCTGTCATGACTGAATCATAGGAGTAGTCCACTCAGGAAACTCATGTTTCTTGTTTTTCGTCCAAATTAGGACAAAAAAGTGCAAATAAATTCGATTCAAGCGCATTGACAGACCGTTAGTTGGCCGAATACGGTACAAATTGTCCCCCCAGGACACGTGGACGTCGTAAAGCGCGAAGATGCGCTGGCGAAGACCGCGCGGTGATGTGTTGTCAGAGAGGACAACTTCATGCAAAAACCCCGAAATCGAGCCGCGCGAGGCGCGTCTCGTGCCGCCGTCGCACTCGCTGTGTCGGCAGCCCTGGTCGCTTCCGGAGCCTCTGCGGCAACCGCTGCGACAACAAACCCCAGCCCGGGTTCCCTCGAGAAGAGCAACGGCCAGCTGTCGAAGAAGGCAGCGACCGAAGGCATGGTCCTTCTGGAGAACAAGAACCACACCCTGCCCATCGCGAAGACCGGAAACGTCGCGGTATTCGGCGTCGGTGCTTACAAGACAGTGAAGGGCGGCACCGGTTCGGGCGACGTGAACAACCGGTACACGGTGTCCGCGCGCCAGGGACTGGAGAATGCCGGCTACACCGTTACGACCAATTCGACCTACTACAACGCCATGGCGAGCGCGTACGACACCAAGTACGGCAACGTCAACACCGGTTCTGTCGGCGGCGTCGATATCAACTACTCATCGG
>Ga0247803_1001840_pt1 | contig 10953 bp, 12 predicted proteins | sample UWRJL014104B1_FD_180928 | JGI IMG/M metagenome (GOLD analysis project Ga0247803, IMG submission 180928) | Plant litter microbial communities from Arlington Agricultural Research Station in Wisconsin, United States - UWRJ-L014-104B-1 | ecosystem: Environmental > Terrestrial > Plant litter >...
TATCTCGGCAACGCACCGAGAGCCGCCGCTCCAAGTGGGCCCCAGTCCGAACGCACATGAACAGCATGAGGCGGACCAGGCCTTTTCCCGCTTCGACCAAGGTCCCATGGATGATGTGCCTGCTTTTGTCCCCGAGGACTCTTCCGAAGACGAAGCGGCGCCGAACGTCCCTCGCCGTGCCCCTCCAAACGTCCCCGAGCCATCGCAGCCTTCGCATTATGATCCAGTAACTAATGACGATATTTCGGAGGAGTCAATCGACCTAGCTGAGCAAAACGCTGTTGCGCAAGATCGATGGGCTCAGATCAGGAAGAATGCTGCCGAACGCGCAGCCAGGCTAAGCGAGGAGCAATCGCGCCGCAGTCAAAGCCAGAGCGCGCGTACGGATGAGGGCGAGACCAGTGGTGAAGAGACCATCGAAAGCCGTGTGGCACGCATAAAAGCTCGTGTCGCGGAGTTGACAGGAAACATGGATGGACAGTCCGCACAGCAGCAACCCGTCTCCGGAGTAAGGCGGCACTAGTCTCGAGGTCCTTTTTGTTCCCAGGTATGGCTCCTCAAACCCGCTGAGAACATGTATACTGATGTTCCGACAGGATGATCTCGATATAGTCGTTACCTGCTTAGAAGCATAGCGAGCGCTCTGATACCCCCTTTCGCGTTCTTACACCACTTTTCCGATAATACCCTTCTACGGAACAATACCCTTTTTAGCGATTGCTCTTTTCATACATGTTGCGTACGGTTGTAGATTCTCTTCTTTCCTTTCGACATTCGCGATTCCGGGTTGAGAGCTGTCTCAATGATGAGGAACGATTATATGGAGGGATGTGGGGGCTGTCTGGTTATCATGCGCGTATGTAGTTTTTGTTTTTTTCTGGGAGGAGGATATTCCCTCTGAGCAGGTCCATCTACGGGCTATTCTATCTAGCTCCGACTAAGGGGGTGTGGGGAGGTGGGTTTGTTCAACTCGATGTCCTAGTAATTTACACTCTGATGTGAAGCGATTTTTAGTACATGCGTGCTTGTTCCGGGTTGAGGATTTGCTACTCCTAATGTTTTAAGTGTGTTGTTTTGGTGATTGGGTTTCTGATGTCAGTCGCCAGGGAGAGCTTGATAGGCTTCACACGTTATTGATTTAATGGCCCATTTTCATGCCATAAGCTTCGCAGTATTGGTCTAATTCGTGTTTCATCGCTCGCGTTCCACGTTCACTCGAAGCTTTATCGAAAGTACACAACTCACATCATCGAAAAAGTTGATACCCGCCAAGCGCCTTCTATTATTTTCCCCCTCACGCAAATCTTGAGGTCCAGATCCCACTACACTACTAGACTGAGCCTCCATTTACAGTTTCTGCGTTGCATAGTGTATTAGAATTGCGTCATCAGGATCGTACACGGTGCAGTAGAAACCGAGCTCGCTCCAACGAACTACTCAATCCACATATACATGCTACCAAAACACAACACAAGCACTCCGCACCACCGGATTTCGCCTCGAATTTTAGGGGACCTGGTTGCTTTATAAAGTAGGCAAGACATTGCTGAGGAAATTGTCGTATTGAAATTGAAAACTTCTCCATCAGACGTAGTCGGACCATGTCCTCCTAACATTACAACGAGACGAACACATCCGTGCACCACTCAGCCAAGAAACCCATTCCGCCCTAGATACTTGATAGCATCCAACGTCAACCGGTCTGACTTCTCCAGCTCCTGCTCCACCATCCTCTCATACAAGCCCACCCGTTTCGCCTCGCCCGCCTTCGGATGAGGGTTCTTGCAATGCCGACCGTATTTACACGTTCCCTTTTTCGCCCATTGTGGACAAACTTCAATCTTCTTCTGCTTCACTTGCCGTGATGTTGGCGGAGGCGGTAGCGGTGGGACTATGACTGGGGCAATGGGTACTTTGACGGGTTGTGTCTCCGGGGGTGCGTCACTATCGTCCGCGTCGGAGATGGAGTCGGAGTCGTCAGAGAGCTCTGATGAGCTCGAGACTACGGAGGATTCTGAGAGCACGGAGCTTTCGCCGGAAGCTGAACCGGTGTCGCTGGCGTAGCCTAGACCAAGATCGTGTGCCTTGGGCATGCGTTTCGGTCCAGAAGGCGCGTTTTTCTTGATCATGCTCTCCCGTACTTTACTACGTATTTCCTCGAGGTTCGCATTTAGTCTCGCGGCTGGCTTTCTCTTCCTCTTGTTCTTCGTCTGTGCAGTCTGGGGGTCCGGAGTTGGCTGAGCGCCCTCTTTGCCCATAGCAGGCTTCCCTTTAATCTTTCGCAAAAACTCTAATTCACTCGCTCTCTTAGCAGCGGCTTCTTCAGCTTTCTGCATGATCCGTCTCTGTGTGGGAAATTGGCTCCTTCTGTCCTTTATCCAAGCAGCGACCTCGGCCTGCGTCTGGAGCGAGATGCTTTCCCCATTGTGCTCGAACATAGCGCCTTCCACTTTGAATTTCTCTGCCAACACAGCCTCCTCGTCAACGTCTTCCTCGTCGCCGCTCTGGTGCCCATCTTCGCCATTGGTGAGGCCCAGATTGACCTTGGACTTCTGCTGGTAGGGCTTGGCGACCGGTTTCGAGGAGGGCGACGGTCGTGCAGTAGGCGCTGGCAACGTAAAGCCAAAGCTGGGGATCTCAGGAGCGGCTTTGCATTTCGCCCTTGGCGGTTTTTTACCGGGTTGCTGTACATCCTTGACGGGTTGTGTCCTCTGCTGGGCCTCGTACTGCGTTTGCCGTTCTTCCCGTTTCCTCTTGTTAATCCCATGTGGCGGAGGAGAAGTCTGCGATTGCAGCGGAAACGTTTGCGGAGGGTGCAGTTGTGGATACTGAGAAATGGTATCAACACTAGCGACATGGTTTGCGAAAGCGGCCATTGATTGCGTTCCAGCGGGGGTAGCCATAATGGACATGGCTTGTACAAGGGTATTAGGATCGATATGTGGTACCTGTATTCCGTTCAAAGCCGGACTCGAAAGCGTGGGGTTTCCTTGTACGCTGGAAGGCGTACTGGAGAAATGCGGTGGAGGCGAGCCCGGTGGTGCAGGCTGCTGGTACTGATGCGGAGATGAAGCGTGCGCGTTTCCACGATTTTGCCATCCTCTCCCAGCATGCTGCTGCTGAGGTCCTCCTCTAGAGCCTCCGCGAGAGTAAGCGCTTGCGGCTCCATCACCCTGACTATGCCCGCCTCTTGCGTTGCCCTGGAAGTGTCCGCGATTGGGCGGAGCACTACCACCGCGCCCACGATCTCCTCTTCCACGTCCACGATCTCCTCCACGTCCGCGATCTCCTCCTCCACGTCCGCGATCTCCTACTCCTCGCCCGCGATCTCCTACTCCTCGCCCGCGATCTCCTACTCCACGCCCACGACCCCCTCTCTGGCTGCTATACGCGTTCTGTATGTCGCTTGTCGGAGCAGCTTTGGGCGGAGGTGGAGGCGGAGGTGGGAACTTGAAGTTCGTCATCGTTGGTGGGGGGCTGTTTCTGGAAGTCTGTAGACGCGCATTTTTCGAAAGACGCGACTTGTTGCAAGCAATCAACTGTTTAATGAGCGCCCGGCGTGGAGCAACATCGCGAGGCTATGTAATGGCGGCCGTTGAAGCTTGGATGTCGCGCTCAGAAAATTAAGGTTATCGATAAGGCGCGCTAAACTAGCGCGCCAGACACCGACGCCCAATGAACAGTCAATCGCAAGACTTCGTCAACTTTTCACTCGCCCGAAATGTCAAGATAGCATCGGACCCCCAAGCTTCAGCTTCGACTCTTCTATTTGGAGCATGACGGTACCGTTTTGCAACCATGTTCATCCTCGTAAGTTCACGCTTGCTTGGCAGATGTGCGCAAATCACTGCTGACTGGAATTCGAGTCAACTATTGAAGACCTCATACAGGTCGAGCCTGGGGTCATCGGCAGGCCCAGCGCGCAATACCTTAAAGATGCCATCAACACCAAGTATGCGAATAAGATTATCCAGAAGGTCGGAATGTGCATATGCCTGTTCGATATTTTGCAGACATCACAAGGACTCATCGGTCACGGGACAGGACTGGTCAACGTCAATGGTGGGTAGCCCGTTCTTTACACCCATGCCCAAACTATGTTCCTGACGAAACCAGTCGAGTTCCGCATGGTAGTCTTTCGGCCCTTTCGGGGTGAGATCCTTTACGGACGCATCAAGACCTCGAATGAAGACGGCATCGTGATCGACGTCGACTTCCACAACGAAATTTTGGTCCCCTGGCAAAACCTCTTTTCAAACTGCAACTTCGATCAGAATGAGCGCACGTGGATTTGGAAAGCTGAAGGTGCAGAGCTGTTCTTCGACAGGGGTGAGCCTGTCTTGTTTCGCGTGGAACAAGAAGAGTGGTACGACCAGAAGCCTTCGGTGACAGAGAAAGATGCACAGGGAAACGTCATCATCAAGACTGGCACGGCGTGGAGGGTTATTGTGAGGGATTCCGTTCATGTGTAGACTTTATTGCCACAGGCTAACGACTGATAGGGAGCCATGAACCAATCAGGTCTTGGACCGACATTGTGGTGGGAGGAGGCAGCCGAAGAGGAGGGCGAGGAGGATGAGGAGGGCGAGGCGGCGGATGGAGATGTGGAAATGGAGGGCGTGGAAGAGTAGTGATCACAACAAAACATTGCATGGACGGCGTTAGGCACTTGATTAGCTTCAACAAATCTGCATTTTTCTTCAGACCATCGTGGCTTCATCTGCGAGAGTTTGGGATCATGCTCAGTTCACTCTCCAATCACATAAGTACATCCCTCATCACCCATCCACACCTCGTGCAGACGCCGAGCATCAACGTCGATCCGCGCTCCCGGCCCAAAAGTTTCCTTCTTCGGCTCTTTGTCATTTGGGTAGGTGATGGTCAGTTGGCCGTTGAGAATGAGGTGCGTTGTGAGAGCACCATGGGTATGTGGCGGGTAGTAGGCGTTCCTGCACCACGTCTTAGCTTGAGCGCAAATCGTTTGTCGGGCAAACTCTCACGGTCCATCGCTCCACGTAAAGACGTGTTTGAAGCCCCAGCCTTTGACCTCCTTTTCCACCTCCTTTCGCGACTTGGTCATGGTTGTGCGTTAGTATAGATGAAGTCTCCCGTGATGCTCCGGTGGAGGCGTCCACATGTCTGGAACATTGGACCCTGTGACGTCGTCGCTTGGCAACCAGGTACGTCTTTACATGGCTCGCAGATAGGCCGATTGCACCTTGTCCTTCAATCATCCTCCAGGGTAGCGGTTGACGTGACATGACGCTCCTTCCCTTGCACACGCTCTCCGGCATCAAAATGCCGGACATGGGGGTGATCAAACAAGTATCGTGCGCCAAGGCCATCCCGCAGGCGTGTCAGCCCTGCCACGCGCCGCAACTGTTGCCCGTTCACGCCCACGGGTATTTCTAGTCATCTGTGTTTGATGCCTGGGTGACGGCTGCATAGTGCACTGTACAGTCTGTCAGGTGAGTCTGCCATTGGACACACACCGTCTAGTCGGGCAATCAGTCAACAGTGCAGCTGCTCACCCATGCGAATAAGCAGAGCTGAGTCGACCAGCCACATACACCCAAAAGCCATACAGTTACCATCCTCCAGCTTTTCGCTGCTCTTCAGAGCTTCTTTTGAGCTTCTTCCAAGGCCGGTTTTCACACGAATTTCCGTCACGCTCTCGAGTCCTCTACGCCGATTTCTACCCCGCCAGCCCCGCCAACGGCATCATGGCTGCCCCTCCCAAAGACCACAAGCTCGGCGCCCCCAAGCTCGACGAGCCACAACTGCAGGCCGGCGGTGGAAGTGCTTCGGTCACGGCAAAAGCCAAAATCGTCGACAATCTCTCGCCCATCGTCTCCAAGTACCTGAAGGCCGTATACGATGAGGTGGAGACGGCATACAAGCTAGAGACCAAAGAAGGGCTGGCGCGATGGTTGTCGGAGGAGCAGCAGGCTTCAGCTGCGCATGCTGAGAGCTTGAAGGATGGCTCTTTCTCCCATTTCGCCGGTTACTTCATGTCCCAGGCCGCGAATGCCATGAAACCGGCCGAGCCTGTGGACGCATCGTTCCCCATCTCCAACTATTTCGTCTCCTCTAGCCACAACACGTACTTGACAGGTAACCAGCTGTCAAGCGAGTCTAGTGTCGACGCCTACAAGAATGTATGTCATCCGAGCCTTAGTAACTACTTTCGAGCCCCGTTAATGCTACCAGGTCCTTGTCAGAGGCTGCCGCTGCGTTGAGATTGACGTCTGGGATGGGGAGCCCCCCTCCAGCTCGAGTTCTGAAGATGAGGCTGCAGCCGTTGGGGCAGCGAAAGTAAAGAAGCCTAAGGAAAAACTGGGCATCCGGAAGCGTCTCGAACTTCGGTTTGGCAGGAAGGGGTCTGATGAGAAAACCAAGGAAACACCCAACGAAGCTTATCCGCTACCGAAAGGTGGCGAAGAGCGCATCGAGCCCTGGAGGTCTACCACCAGCTATAGAGCCGAGCCGAGAGTGCTTCATGGTATGTTCCGACCTCCACACTAGACCGACCATTCCCCTGAGCACAAATGTATGGTGAGATCGTTAATTGATGTGCAGGTTACACATTGACGAAAGACACCTCGTTCCGATCCGTGTGCGCCACCATCCGCGACTACGCTTTCGTTACCTCGAACCTTCCGCTCATCGTCAGCTTGGAAGTCCACACGAGTCCTGACCAGCAAGAGATCATGGTGGAGATAATGAACGAGTACTGGAGAGCCATGCTGGTGGATTTACCATTCGATCCCTCCCAACCATCAGAAAATGTGACGCTTCCCACGTTGAAGGAGCTGGAGAACAAAATCTTGGTCAAAGTAAAACGATCAGCCGTGAAGAAGGGCCTGGCCGAGGCGAAGCCAACAACTCTCCAAGCACCAGCGGAGCTGACCAAGTCCACGAGCCGCGAATCTGTGATGTCGGAAGATAGCATCTCCGAAGAAAACGGGACCGGCGATAAACCCCCTGCACCTAAGCCCAAAGTCATCGAAGCTCTGTCGAAGCTGGGCATTTACTTTGGAGGCTATTCTTACAAAGGATTGGATTGTCCAGGTGAGTGTACCTCAAAGTGAAGAATAGTTGACACGACGTCGAGCGGTGTATATTCAGATTGCTGACCACCTCACAGAGGCAAATATTCCCACTCATGTCTTTTCCCTTTCTGAAAAGACGCTGATGGAGGTCCACGAAACGAACCCCACGGGCTTGTTCAAGCACAACAAGAATTTCTTCATGCGTGCGTATCCCAAGGGAACCCGACTGACTTCTTCAAACCTCAATCCATCCATCTTTTGGAGGCAAGGTGTGCAGATTGTCGCGCTCAATTGGCAACGCTGGGATGGCGGAATGATGCAGAATGAGGCCATGTTTGCAGGCACCCCAGGGTGGGTCCTGAAGCCCGAAGGCTATCGAAGCACTAGCTCTGGGATGACGCAGAAAGATGCAGTGGCGCGTCACAATTTGGATCTCAGCATCGAGTTCCTCGCAGGCCAGGATATTCCTCTGCCGCCCGAAGAAGATGAGCCAAAGGACTTCAAGCCTTTCGTCAAGGTTGAGCTCCATGTCGAGCGGCCTGAAGAGCGCGACGGTCAGGCCATCCCTGGAGGAGGCAAAGGCAGCAAGGCCGAATACAAAAAGAAGACGAAAACGCAGCGGACGCCGAATCCCGATTTCGGCCGAGAAATCATCAAATTTCAAGGTATCAAGGGTGTCACAGAAGAGTTGACCTTCGTTAGGTAAGCCTCACCTTTTCTTTTGTCACTTGCTCTCTTCGTGGTCTGTACTTCGCCGTTGCTTCTTGCCGTCCAACCCAAGGGTCGGTCATACGAGCCCCACATGGTGCTCTTGCAGTAATCACCTGCGTTCTGTATGCCACGGCGAATAGTGCACAGCTCAGTGCCAAATTATCCCCACATTGTTTGTACCGAGACCATGGTATAATCAAGCTGGGATCGGAACTGTTGGCGCCGCTTATCATGAATATCGCCGTTATTCCCGATTTGGGTCTATGGCGATGGCAGCTCGCCTTCTCACTTTTGTTCCTTGCGCCCGTCTTTCCCAGGCTTCTTGTTGCGGCAACGCTGGTCCACTTCGGCGCGTTTCTGCAGGCCTTGATTCCGAACGGTCTCGATCTTTGGATCACGGATCATGAATGCGTTGTGAGTAATTTGCTAATTATAGCGCTTTGCAGAATCAAAGTCATGGACGACGAGCGCCTAAGTGACGATCTAGCGGCTTGGGCTTGCTACCGTCTCGACCGGCTCCAGCCAGGTGTACGCATGTTGCACTTGTATAACTCCAACGGTGTGGTATCCAAGGGTGTGCTATTGGTCCGGATCAAGAAGATGGTCAGTCCGGCATGAATTTCTCCTCAAGGAGTCTTCTGCAGCTGGGATGACGAACACTATCACAACTCCCCGTTGGAGGAGTGAGCAATGACTCGGAACCGGGATCTGAATAGTTTCCGGACCGGCATCCGAACTACCTTCTAACTGTCTGGTATAGTGTGCTGATGATGTGCATATAGTTTTACCCTTTTGCTCTCGGTCAGCGAGTAATCAGTGGGAAGGGCCTGGTTGCGCCGATTGGGAAACAACTTGCGAGGTCGCATTCTCGCGGTCATCGGCGTTGAAGTGACGCTTGCTTTGACTTGGATTCGGATAGGAGCTATTACTCATAGATATGCTCATTGTGCTTAGCGACTCTATACATAGCGTCTGAATATGATATCCTCTTTCTCACACTTTGCTGAGATCTCGCAGTGGTTCGATCCATCCAAAGCAGCGGCTCCAAAAATGGGGTACAACGTCACCGTCTGCGAAGATCATCCTGCGGGGTTCCGGTGCACATGGTATCAACTCACAGTTGCCTGCTCTCGCCCACGCGACGCAGTTTGAGGTTCAACTTCAGGGCCCAGGGATCACCCGCTTCCAACTTTGCATTTCGCCACTATTGAACCGTAAGGCAAGATGCGTCGTACAAGCAAGGAACCGACAATACGTGGTAAATTTCCTCTCTATAGGCTTTGCAGACTACGACATTGTATCCCTGACTTGGGATTGTGCGCCACCAGGCCTAACAGGGTCAGAAGCAAACCGTCTCATGCAAGACTCACCGTCACCGTGATCGATAAGCTACAACTCAAGCAATACAAGTGACAGTTACCGCACAGTCATCACCACGCCGACGAGCAGACGCCACATGGTGTTACGACGCAGTCTTGCCCGAAGCGCATATACAGCGGTACAAAAGGCTCAGGGTGGAGCACGTGAAGGCGTACAACGGGATCCCGAGGACGGAGGGCGCATGAGAAAAGAGGGTATCGCGGCGCTGTGTTTTTGTTGGCCACAAAAACGGCCAGCGACTCTCAAGGTCGTTTCGAGAAGAACGGGACGGTCATTTGGAAGTGAGTGTGTACGACGAGGTGCCGTGTGTTTGGTGTTGGAAATCTTTCTGGCGGTGGACTGAGCCGAGAATTGTGATCGGTGAGACTCCGCGAGAAGATGAGGGAGTTTATGTTCGGTGAAGAACCTGCAAAGATGTAAGAAGGTGCACAGCATGAAGATGGAGTGATTCGAATGAATGGCAAGAGCACCGCCTTCCGGCGCTGTCGAACCAAATCTGAATCCGAACCGAACCCATGGATGCAGATAGACGCTGACGCAACTCCTTCGGCGATTCTCGGTAACGTGCACCAATTTGCCATATTTCTGTAGGGGGCCGGGATGCGCGGCGTAGCGTCGCTCACGACGCAGTGGGTCCAGGATGCTGTCCATGTGTCCGTTCAGGTGTAACAGTGAAGGAACCTGAAATTTGACCCGCGCTGGAGGCTAATAAGAGGCCCCTCATGAAACTGGCGCATGGTTAAAGATGCGGGGCGTAGTAATGCGCACTGATAGTGAACTGCTGGACGCGCACACATACTGCCGCTAAAGCCTTCAGTGCATGTTCTGACGCCTGTCTATATTATAAATGCTCTCAGGAGCGGAAGTCATGACTTACTGGAATATATAATTGTGCAATAAGATAGGCAATAGCTCCACCAGACGCATGAAAGCCCATAGCAGTGCGACGATGGACTGGGTCGAGATCCCATGAGCGGCCGGCTGCAATGCATACAAGGTTCGGGCGGACATATCGGGCCGATGCGTACATCATAATCCCAAGAGAAGGGTGAAGGCTAGGGGCAGTTCCTTGAAGAGTACCCGTGGACGGAAACCTGCCGAGTGAGAGCGAGTGTGCGGAAGGAAGCGGTCTAGAAATTGAGCCTTCGAGTGTTGAGGTCCTCTGGCACTTTGTTGCAAGATACGGCGGTGTCTTCGTGAAGCGATGTATTCCTGCAGCAAGTGACGTGATAATGTGATCTTGGCTTTCACAAAGACCTGCTCGTACAAAGACCAAGGGTGGTCTACCCCGCAATGTGAAGCGGAGGTAGCTACTGTGCTACCAATCCGACGACCTTGGGGATTTCTGATGATCAGTGGCTGGCTCATAGAGCTCGTGTGCAGTTGGCGAGAAAGAGTTCCTGCGGTGAGGAATGTTGGGAAACGGTTACAGGTGCTAGTGCTGCCGTCGCAGCGCCCCTTCGTATGTACGCGAGATGAATGAGTGATTGAAAGAACCTTGCCTATCTCCCAGTACCGAGAGTGGTATCCTTTTTCCGGATAACAACGGCTGCCTGCTCACTTTTGTGCGGCCGTCTTCCCGGTTGCTGGTACGATCAACAGGGAGATAGAGAATTCTTGCTACCCAATCTCCATGCACGCAGGTACGTCTCAAGGTACCCGTAACGCTTTCAGATGCCTGTGATCGACGAATAGGAGCTCAACGGTTTGTAACGTAGTCTTATACGTACGGGTCTGGGTTGACGGCTTGCACCGCATTCGTGGAACCCAAGATGATTGAACAGCAAGCCGTTAGGTATTGTATCACTAC
>Ga0247803_1001841_pt1 | contig 10949 bp, 13 predicted proteins | sample UWRJL014104B1_FD_180928 | JGI IMG/M metagenome (GOLD analysis project Ga0247803, IMG submission 180928) | Plant litter microbial communities from Arlington Agricultural Research Station in Wisconsin, United States - UWRJ-L014-104B-1 | ecosystem: Environmental > Terrestrial > Plant litter >...
TTGTGGTGGCGATTGATACGCGTTACCTGGAAACTGAAAACGGCCGGGAGCACATTGTCCATACGCATGGCGGAAGAAAAGCGACTGAAATCAGGACGATTCCCTGGGCGAGGGAAGTTGAAGATCGTGGAGCTGGGGAAATACTACTGACTTCGATGGATACGGATGGAACGAAAAATGGATTTGCGCTGGAACTGACGTCCATTGTTTCCGGAAATGCCAACATTCCCGTAATTGCTTCGGGCGGTGCGGGCAGTATGGAGCATTTTTATGATGTTTTTACAACGGGAAAAGCAGATGCAGGATTGGCGGCAAGTATCTTCCATTTCAGAGAGATAGATATTCCGGATTTGAAGCAATATTTGTCGGATAAAGATCTGGCGATCAGAATGACCAAATAGAAATAATAAGTCTTAACCAGCGAATGATTCGCAATTTTATAACACTCAATGAGCAATACAATTTCAGATATTGATTTTTCCAAATCATCCGACGGCCTCGTACCCGCTGTTATTCAGGATACGCTTTCAGGAAAGGTGCTGATGCTTGGGTATATGAATGAAGAAGCACTTGCCAAAACAACAAGCGAAGGCACGGTGACATTTTTCAGCCGAAGTAAACAACGTCTTTGGACCAAGGGTGAAACATCAAATAACTTCCTGTTTGTAAACGAAATTTTAGTTGATTGCGACGGTGATACTATCCTGATTAAGGCAACTCCTGCAGGTCCGACTTGTCATACAGGAGCAGATACTTGCTTTGGGGAAAAAAATGGTCATGATACACGAATCGGGGAAGCCGCGTTTCTTAACTACCTGCAAAAAAGTGTAATCCGAAATAGAAAAATAAATCCATCGGATGAATCATATACAAGCAGTTTGTTCAAAAGCGGTATCAATAAAATTGCTCAGAAAGTAGGTGAAGAGGCGGTGGAGGTGGTCATTGAGGCAAAAGACGATAACGCTGATCTGTTTAAAAATGAAGTTTCAGATTTACTATTTCACCTTTTGGTTCTTTTGGAACAAAAAAACATTGATTTAGACGAGGTTATTAGCGTACTTCGTAGTCGTCACTCTTAAAAAATACAATCACATGGGTTTAATAATACGTCTTATAATCAGTACGTTAGCAGTAGTTTTTGCATCAAAACTAATTCCTGGAGTATCGGTCGACAGCTGGACTACGGCCTTTATTGTGGCCATCGTTTTGGGGATTTTGAATACATTTTTAAAACCTGTTCTTCAGATTCTTGCATTACCGATCACGATTCTGACGCTCGGTCTCTTCTATTTTGTCATCAACGTGCTGATTATTTATCTTGCAGCGAATCTGGTTGACGGCTTTTCAGTGGCCAATTTTATAGCGGCTTTGTTATTTGGATTCGTAGTTTCTCTGGTTTCCGGGATTCTTGGTATGTTTTTAGATTAATTGCAATCTGTTACCAATACAGAGCATAATTATTACAGATCTGAACACACGACTAGCTATGTTAAACCAACTGGAGGAAATTAAAGAAACGCTTTTTAAATATTTCGAGACCAGAATCGATCTATTTAAAATAGAAACCAGAGATAAAATAGAGCGTGCTGTAATCATGGCGGTTTATGCCGCATTGATTCTTTGCATCGGACTTACCATTTTAATTCTACTGGTGATATTGCTGGGAACATTTTTAAATGAATGGCTAAACAGTGATTATCTCGGTTTTCTCATCCTTTTGGGTGTTTTTGTTATCTTGCTGGTCGTATCCATCGTGTTTAAAGAAAACCTGATCCGCTTTATCAGGAAGATCATTATTCGATTTGTAAAGGTAAAAGAGGAGTAATGGGGCTCAAAATGGCGACAACCGGTAACTATTCCGATCAAATTGCTATTTTTGGACTCCGTTTGAGATATTTATCAGCATATTAACCATCTATAGATATGAATTCTTCACTAGATTCTTCTGTAAAGCTGTCTAAACCATTTTCTTCGGATACAGATCAGGAAAAACATGACTTAATGCTGGAAGCGGACCTTTATAAAGATAAGCTTGAATTGCAATGGGATGATCTTAAACAGGATGCAACTCAATACGGCAAACAGGCTTTGATTATTGGCGGCGTGATAGCCACGACATTTATCCTGATGAAGGCAGTTCTTCCTTCTCCAAAAGAAAAAGAAGAAGTTAAGTTTAAAGAAAAGCAAACTTTAAAGAAACCATCTGTTAAGAAAAAAAGTAATTTTGCGGTTGGAGATGCCGTAAAAAGTTTAGCCTGGACATTGGCAATGGGATGGGCGCGCCAGAAGCTAAAGAATTATATTGCAGATGACCAAAAACCGCATGAAAACAGCGAATCATAAAATAGCAGACCTCCTTTTAGAAAGAAAAATTGAGAAAAGGAAATCATTTGCTGTTCTCTTAGATCCTGATAAAATAGATTTTACCACCTTTCCTGACTTTTTGGAACTTGCGGTAAAACATGGCGTTGACTTTTTTTTTGTAGGTGGTAGCCTCATTACGCACTACGCCATTGATCAGATCATAGAAGCGATTCATAAGTTTACTACCATTCCTGCTATTCTTTTTCCCGGTAGCAGCCTTCATATTGATCCTTCGGCAGACGCCATATTATTATTATCACTTATTTCCGGAAGAAATCCTGATTTACTCATTGGCCAGCACGTTATTGCTGCGCCTTTGCTGCGTAAAAGCGGGATTGAAGTATTGTCGACCGGCTATATGTTGATTGAAAGCGGAAAACTGACCACGGTTTCGTACATAAGCAACACAATCCCGATGCCACGCGATAAACCGGGCATTGTAGCATGCACGGCCATGGCAGGCGAAATGTTAGGCTTAAAAAATATGTTCCTGGATGCAGGCAGCGGCGCTCTTTATCCGGTCCCTGCCGAAGTTATTTCCGCGGTCCGGCAAAATGTTGATACCCCCATCATTGTTGGCGGAGGAATTGATTCCTATGAAAAAGCGTATTCAGCATTGGGTGCCGGAGCTGATGTTGTCGTCGTTGGCAATGGAATTGAACGAAATCCGGATCTTTTGCCCGAAGTAGCGGCAAGTGTTAAGGCTTTTAACAGCGGGTTGCAGAAGGTTTAAGAGAAAAATAAAAGAATGTTTTGTACTTATTAAAGGGAATTAAGCAATTTCTAAGGAAATTTTAAGTTCTTGGAAAAATACAAACCAAAACATTGGGATTATTCAAATCAATCCTGTTACATTTGTATCGAACCTTAATTACACCAAAAGAATGAAAAAAATATTCGCTCTTGCGTTTGTTGCCGGGATGGTAGCTTTCGCTTCTTGTACAAGCAAACCAGCTGAAGAATCTAAAGAAGATACTTTGACAACTGTTGAAGCAGCTCCAGATTCTACAGTAATGGCTCCTGATTCTATGACTGCTGATTCAGCTGCTTCAGATTCTATCAAATAATTTCCTTTTAGGTTATTATTTAAAAGAGGATGTCCTTATCGGTCATCCTCTTTTTTTGATCATGCTTTGGCATTGAAACTGTAATCCTCCTGTTCACTGACCTTCACCACTCGTTTACTGATATCGGACGCGAGCGCCTACTGTAAACTTCGCTACTGTTTGTTTGTTCAAAACTAGTCTTCGAAAAGACGTCCCAGTCCTCCGATCACAGACCCGCTTTCTTTGCCGGCATTGGGTCCGCCAACTGAAAGACGCTGAATCAGCTTGGAAATAGGCATCGACTGTATCCAGCATCTTCCTGTACCGCGTAATGTTGCAAGGAACATGCCTTCGCCTCCAAAAACCATAGACTTTAAACCGCCAGAACGTTGTATATCGAAGCTGAGAGACTGTTCGAATGCTACGACGCATCCTGTGTCCACTCTGAGCGTTTCATTGTTAAGCTGGCGTTCAATAACCACACCTCCAGCATGAACGAAAATCATTCCGTCACCTTTTAATTTTTGAAGTATAAATCCTTCTCCTCCAAACAATCCGGATCCAAAACGTTGGTTAAAGTGGATTTTCATACTGGTTCCCATTGCCGCACATAAAAATCCATCCTTCTGTACAATCAGTTCATTGCCATATATTTTTGATAAATCTACCGGCATGATCGTACCCGGATACGGAGCTGAAAAAGCGACCTTTCTCTTTCCATAGCCCAGATTGGTGAAGTGGGTCATAAATAATGATTCACCAGTAAGCACGCGCGTACCTGCCTGGAAAATCTTGCCCATAATACTTTGGTTGGCTTCTGATCCATCGCCCATTTTTGTTTGAAACTGAATTCCTTCTTCCATGAAAAGCATGGCTCCGGCTTCTGCAATAACGGTTTCGTTTGGATCCAATTCAATTTCAACGACTTGAATATCATCGCCGATGATTTTGTAATCAATTTCGTGAGAGTTCATTATAGTCTGATTTATTTGTGAGATGGTAAAGGGGAAGGGCTTGGAGCAGAGATGACGTTCCCTCTGCCCCAAGCCCTTTGAATTATGCTTTATCTTCGTCTTCTTCGTCTGTTTTCTTTTTCGCTTTACGTGTTTTTCGGCCGGGAATGTCTTCCCTGTCACGTAACTTTTTATCATCTACGTTCTTATTCAAAAACTCATTGATACGATCCATATCAAAACTCGTGGAAATTTCCCCGAACGAATTAATTTGAATATCAAAACCTTCGAGGTCCTTATGGACCCTTGGCTTTTCATTAACCGGTTTGGACGGGTCAGGTTGTTTTTTCTTGGCCATTGGTTTCTTGGCTATTGGCTTTCCTGTCATTAGTTTAGATGCAAACGCAATGACTTTTAACAGGAAAGCCTGATAAATAATTACTTTACGAAAGTATGCAAGCAATATTCGCTAATCAAAACATATTGATCAAACGGTATTTTACTATTATGCCAGGCGAATTTGAGCTGGCAAGCGGTTTAGCGCACCGGTAAGCCGGCTTATAACTTCTTTCCTTCCCAGAATTTCCATCGTTACCATTAAGTCGGGGCCGGCACCTGCTCCGGTAATGGCTAATCGAAGGCCCTGCATGATCTTGCCCATTTTGATACCAAGCGTTTCCATGGTATCGTGCAGTGTTGATTTGATGCGGTCGGCGGTGAAATCGCCTTCAAAAACTTCCAATGCATCCTTAAATCCTGAAATGGCATTCACTGCTTCCTCGTTCCATTTTTTTAGGACAATATCCTGATCATAAACTTCCGGAGCATTAAACAGAAACAAAGACTCGCTGACAATTTCCTTCACAAAATGAACCCTGTCCTTTAATAAATGAACAATTTGCATTAACTGCAATTCACTTGCTTCAATGCCTTTGGAAGCATATAGAGGTTTCAATTCATTTACAATTGAAGCGTCATCTTTTAATTTAAGATACTGCTGATTGAACCAATTGGCCTTTTGAATATCGAATCTTGCACCTGCTTTGTGTACGCGGTCAAAACTGAATGATTTGATCAGTTCTTCCATGCTGAATATTTCCTGCTCTGTTCCTGCATTCCAGCCAAGCAGGGCAAGGAAGTTGGCAGTTGCTTCGGGGGAATATCCCTCTTCCCGAAATCCCTTGGCTTTTTCTCCAGAATTTGGATCCGTCCATTCCAGTGGGAAAATGGGAAAACCGCCTAAATCGGCATCCCTTTTGGATAATTTCCCGTTTCCATCAGGTTTCAACAACAGAGGCAAATGCGCAAACTGCGGCATCGTGCTTTCCCATCCGAAATAACGATACAGCAAAACATGCAAAGGTGCAGACGGAAGCCATTCTTCACCGCGAATAACATGCGTAATACCCATTAAATGATCATCCACAATATTTGCAAGATGGTAAGTTGGCATGCCATCTGATTTGAGAAGTACTTTATCGTCGATCTGAGAGGAATGAACCACCACCCAACCGCGGATCAGATCATTGAAGCGGATGTCTTCTTTTGGCATAATCTTCATCCTGATCACATACGCCTCACCGCTTTCCAGTCTCGCCTTGGTTTCTTCAGGCGAAAGAACCAGGGAATTTTTCATTTCCTGACGGGTAATTGCATTGTATTGTACTGCTGCAACTTTTGCTTCTTCCAGTCTTTTGCGCATCACTTCCAGATCTTCGGATGTATCAAAAGCATAATAAGCCTTTCCTTCACTGACCAGTCGCTCAGCATATTCGCGGTACATTTCTTTTCGTTCCGACTGGCGGTATGGCGCATGCGGGCCACCATTAAGCGGTCCTTCATCAATGGTGATTCCAAGCCAATCCAGTGCTTCCAGTACATACTGTTCCGCACCCGGAACATAACGGGTTTGATCTGTATCTTCAATGCGCAACAACATTTGTCCGCCTTGCTGACGGGCAAACAAGTAATTATACAGTGCAGTACGAACGCCGCCTGCATGCAAAGGACCGGTCGGACTTGGAGCAAATCTTACTCGAACTGGTAATTTATTCATTATTATTTTTCTTAATGGTATTAAAATTTCAGCCAGGAGTTACACCGAAACGTAAACCAATATTAATTCATGAAAATTAATGGCCCACCGCGCGATGTAATTCGTGGCTAAATACTTTTATTCAACGGCAATCACAGAAATTTCTACATTCACATCCTTGGGAAGGCGTGCTACCTGTACCGTTTCGCGTGCAGGAGGTTCGCTTTTGAAATAGCTGCCATAAATTTCATTCACCGAAGCGAAGTCATTCATGTCTTTTAAAAATATGGTTGATTTGACGACATGTGAAAAACTCATGCCTGCTGCGCCTAAAATGTGTCCGATGTTCTGCATCACAATGCCAGCTTCAGCCTTGATGTCCCCGGACTTGGCAAGCTCTGCCGCAATCTGACCTGAGACATATAAAGTGCCGTTTATTTTTACAGCCTGACTGTAAGGCCCGATCGGTGCGGGCGCTTTATCTGAAAAAATGATCTCTTTTGCCATGAAAAATGAATGGTGGATAAGAGAATGCATGAGTGTATCAGAAAATGCTGTACAAACTTCATTCTCAACAAGTATTTAACCCTGCAAAAGTATCAAAAATTATGGCAAGAGGGATGGATTATTGCACATCAAATAATGCTTTTAGTTCGGTGGCTTCTGCGGGATTCATTCTCCCAGCCAAAACGAGGCGAAGTTGCCTGCGGCGAAGTGCGCTGATATGAAGTTCGATTTCCTCTTCCGATTCCGCTTCCAATGGCGGAACTTCAATGGGCCGGCCATTCTGATCGACAGCCACAAATGTGTAAAATGCACGGTTTGTACTCACACGAATCCCTGCAGGAATGTCTTCGGCCCAAACTTCCAGAAATACTTCCATGGACGAATTGAACGATCTGGTAACTTTCGCTTTCATCGTTACAATATTTCCAAGCCGGATCGGCTCAGTGAAGGAAACATTGTCAACCGAGGCTGTTACCACAATTCTGTTGGAATGTTTCTGTGCAGAAATGGCAGCACAAATGTCCATCCAATGCAGCAAACGTCCGCCCATGAGGTTGTTGAGGGTATTGGTATCATTCGGAAGCACCATTTCGGTCATGATCACTTCTGACTGATGCGGATGTTTGGCTTTTAACATGAGGGATTGAATACGTAAGTAATGTTAGAATTTAGGACAACGCGTTTTTTTTCTTTCCAATGCCTGCATCCGGTTGCCAATCAGGTAAGTGGCGCGGAGCTGGAAAAAGGAATAAATGTCATTTAAAGTGCCGCTTCCTCTATGCCAGCCCGGCTGCATGGGCCCTTGTCCAATTTCTCCGGAACGGTCAGAAAGCTGTCGGGCAAGGTCATTGGGCAATTCGTCAGGATTGGGAAATACTTTACTTACATCATCCAGAAAATCAGATCTTACAAAATTATTATTCATTTCAATGGCAAAACTAAGTCGTTCATAAGCCTGAAAAGAAACACCGATTCCGCCCGTAATAACCAAGGGCAAACGGTTGTATTTGACTCCTTCTGTTGTGAGTGGCGGCAGACTATACCATTTTCCGTCCAGTTTAGCTTTCGGATTCAGATACGTTACGCCACCTCCTAAAAATAAATATGGATTGAATCTGGCGTGCCGGTTAAATGAAAAGAGATCCGCTTGTATTCCCAAATTCAGGTCAGGGTTGCGGGTGCGGAAAGAAAGATTGTTTAGGGGGAAACGGGAGTATTTCATGTCGCCGGAGACCTGGTAAAACCGAAGTTCTGCCCGGGCGCTGAAATGTTCGGTGATGCGGTACAGGCCACCAACTGAAATGGCTGGCCCCAAGCCAAGGTGTTTTGGATCAAATTTATTGTTTACGTCACCATAGTAATGGGCAAAGCCAATACCTCCTGTCAGGCTGACCACGCCAAAGGGCGGGACATATTTATTTCCGAATTTGCTTCTTCCCTGTGCAAAAGCGAGGTTGTCAATACCAAAAAACAGAACAATTAATAAAAGATACTTTCCCATCATAAAACACTTCGTCCAATCCTCTAAACGGTGCAAGTTGTAAAAGAAACTGATTTATCCCAAATCGCCGCTATATTTCTGTCAATTTCCTGTTTTATAAACGTTCATTCAGGATGTTCCAGTCTTTTCTTTTCTCAACAAAATATTTAAAATGAAGAATATTTAAATTCCATAACAAGAAAAAGCCGGTAAAAACCGGCTTAAATCTTATCATCACAACATGCGATTGACTAATCTCTCTTGATAGAACTTGCTCCTGAAGTACTCGAATGAACATCTTTCGCACTTCCTGAATATCTGATGCTGCTTGCTCCGCTTGCTTCGGCGTGAACGGTGTTGCTTGCCACCACTGCCGCGCTGCTTGCACCGGAAGCATCAATATTTACTTCTTTGGCAGGGAAATCTCTTCCTTTAAATGTTGAAGCACCGGAAACTTCTCCGTTCAGAATAGCACACTGTCCTGTTAAAACAAGAGACGAAGCTCCCGAAAGTTCCATGGATACTTTTTGTGCGGACAGTTCCATATTGACGCGTGAAGCGCCGGAGATTTCAATATCCATATTTTTTGTGCCTGAGAATTTCGCAACATTGGCTGTACTGGCACCTGAAAAATCGATTCCCTGTAAGTTCGGCATGACAATGCTGACGCTCACCGTTTTACGGTTTTTACCCCAATTGTTGCCTTTATAGCCTAATTTTAATTCTCCACCCGATACATTTGCTTGCAGGTCTTCAATATCCTCATCTCTTCCCGATGCGGTAACGCTGAATTTACTGCCTTGCTTTACATCGATTTTAAACGCGCTCCCCATAGCCAGCCTGTTAAAACCTGAGACTGAAAAATTGCGGCTTTGCTGCGCAAAAGCGGAGACGGATATCAGGGTTACAAATAAGCAGCTTACAATAAATCTGTTCATAATTTTAAATTTTTACATTTTTTTAAAGATGACATTTGACTGTAAAAAGTTGCATTGGAATCAACGCTTTTTAAAATCGCGATACCTGGCGCATCATCTATTCCTGAACGTCAATTTTACTTGCACCATTAGAACTCCTTTTGATATTCGTAACGCGTCCCAATTCCGCTTTGGATGCGCCGGATGCCTCTATATCCACATTTTGAAGCGTCATTTCCGTGGCGTCCAGTTTACAGGCACCCGACAAATCGAAGTTGGCTGAGTTGGCTTTTCCTCTTAGCGTCGCTTTGGAGGCACCTGAAAGTCCCATGGTTAGTTCATTGGTTTCGACATCAATCTCCGTGTTTGAAGCACCGGAAACGTCGACATTTAGCTTGGATAAACCTTTGAAGCCTGACAGGCGCGCTTTGTTTGCTCCTGATAAGGAAACATTTTCCACCGTTGGCATGGTAATGATTAAACCGACCCTGCTCCATTTTTTTCTGTCAAACAAATTGAAATTGCTGGACCGTTTCACACGTAACACGCCGTCTTCAACTGTTACTTTCAAATCGTCCACATCTTCTGCTTCACCATCGGCAGAAACGTTGAATTCTGCTCCTTGTCTGATGCTGATGGAATACGCGCCGCCAATATCCAGTTTATGGAAGTTGCTTACAGGAAATTGCTTGATGTAATTTCCGCGTTCTCCAAGATTCAGATCACTGTTCTCGTCGTTAAAAGAAGAATATTCCTCGCTGTCTTCCTGGTTGTCATCGTCTTCATTTCTGATGTATTTTGCAGGAATATTGATACAAACCAAACCTGAATCTCTGCGCATTGTCCAGCGAAGTGCCTTCCAGTTTATATCATCGTTGTGCAGATTGTAGGTGTCCAAATGGTGGTAACTTCCATTATTATGGGAAACAGAGTAATAGAAGTCCCGTGTCATGATGAACGGTTTATCATAAGGAATATTCAGTGTCAAATCAATGCTCTGATCACGGAATGGGGTATTTTTTCCAATTTCCGGTCCGTCATGAAAAGTAAAAGTGGAATCTTTCAAAGACAAATCATACTGCAACTCAGCGGCAATTTTTTCGGCAGCTTCACGTGTCCGTCCCCTGGAAGACATTGTTTTTTCCAGTTTAAGGCTATCCGTGCCATTGTATCCTGCCAACCAGATATCGATGTCAATGTTGTCGTCATCATCATTGTCGATCTCATCCAATGTGAGCGTTCCTGCCGGAATGGGGTAGTAAGCAGTTGAAGTAAATTCTCCGCGTTTTGCATAATTTCTTTGCACTGCCACTCCCTGAATTGTACTGATAATGATGCCGACAATCCAAAGTCCGAGTAGGGTAAGCCACACAGAACCGCCCACTATTCTTCTGTTTGATAAAAGCGTTAATCCCAATAAAAGAAAGACAATGAATGGGACCGCGCTGACCAGGAAACCGGATAGAATCAGACTTGTCGGCAATTCCTGAAAGATCATGAATGGAATCGGCATGTTGTCAAACGGTTCTATGCTGGTAAAGCCAAGTATGATTCCGCCGCCAATCAGCAATCCAAGCAAAGTCATGGCTGAAATACCTACCAGCATCACACCAATTAGAATTCGTAAAACGGGTCCCAACCCTTTAA
>Ga0247803_1001843_pt1 | contig 10945 bp, 11 predicted proteins | sample UWRJL014104B1_FD_180928 | JGI IMG/M metagenome (GOLD analysis project Ga0247803, IMG submission 180928) | Plant litter microbial communities from Arlington Agricultural Research Station in Wisconsin, United States - UWRJ-L014-104B-1 | ecosystem: Environmental > Terrestrial > Plant litter >...
GTATAAGTCGCCGTAGAAGACGGACGGGTAGCCTTCGCGTCGGAGGAGGATGAGGGCGTAGGCTAGGGGCTTGAAGAATCCCTCGATGGGGGTGGCGACGGTCTGGCCGGGCTGCGTGTCGTGGTTCATGACTACAGTGACGGCGCTGACGGGCTGGACTTGCACGAGCGTGTTGTCGAAGACCTTTCGCAGATCGGCGGCTTCGGAGGTCGAGATATTGGAGAAGTTGTAAACGAGGGGCGCATCGTAGAGCGAGAACTTGTGGTCCATTTGATCGAGCCAGGCGACCATTTCCTCGGGATCACCGACCCAGTACTCGCCTACGAGGAACATGTCGTGCCCGCACTCATCGCGCAGGTTGTCGACCCACTCATTTGTGAAGCGCTCGGAGAAATGCTGGACAGCGTCGAGACGGAAGCCGGAAAGGCCAATTTCCTTGGTGATCCAGACACCCCAGTTCTTGACATCGGCTTGGACTTCTGGGTGCGAGTAGTCAATGTCGGCGAACATCATGTAGTCTGCGTTGCCCTGTTCGTCGCCGACTGAAGCGGACCAGCCCTTGTTGTCGCCGAGGATTTTGTAGATGGCCTTCTTTTCGTTGGCTTGGTTGAAGTCTGTACCCGAGAAGTGCTCCCAGTGGTACTTCATCTTGCTGTACTTTTCTCCACGGCCCGGGAAATCGAAGCCCAGCCAGCCTTCGATTTCGTACGCCTCACCGACTTCCTTTGTACGGTCGTTCTCATCGACCTCGATGACACGGCACTTTTCCGTACTATCGGCGCCCGCTTTGTGGTTCAGCACTGCGTCCCAGTAGAGCGCGACACCTTGTTTCTTGGCCAGCTCGCTCAGCTCCACCAAGTCCTCCTTGGGACCCCATTTTGTAGCGCGTGTGCCCTTCTGGTCAAATTCACCCAGATCGTAGAGATCGTAGATGTCGTAGCCGTTTCCTTCGGGCGAGGCAGCTTTGCAGCCGGGTGGGAGCCACATGGCTGTTACACCGACATGGCGGAGGCCTGGGAGCGCGGTCGTGAGACGCTTCCAGTGGGCATTATCGGCGGGGACATTCCACTCGTAAGCTTGGAGGAGGGTGAAATTCTCCGGCGTGGGTTCTTGTTCTCGTAAGGTTAGCGGATGAACGCGCGGAGGGGATCTTGAACACACTCTCGGCAACCATGATTCTTGATCTTCGCCTAGGATGTTAGGATACTGGCTAGTTGGATTTGTGAGCTTCTAAAATGTCCGCGCTCCAAGAACAAGGACTGAAAAGCAAGTGGTCTAGGTGTAAGTGACAAGTAAATAATGCTGCGGCACATCGTTCATGAGCGGTGAATTAAACACATTGGAGAACGCAATCGTCATTCTTCTCGCATGTCTAAAACCCTGCTTCACGCACGCGCAGCAGGTTTATCTCCCGCTTGACTACAGCTCTAGTGAGCTCTATGGAACGGTAGTCCGACCTTTGATGGCTGGATGCAAGTCGAAGCCATTCAACAAAAAGCGCCGGTGACGTCGTTCTGCGCTATTTAGGTGCGTAGTGGGGGTGCACGCGGGGCGCGTCTTCCAGGGTTCTTAGAGGCTCGGGATACACGTCGGTTTGACGAATTGGCCGTAATCCATGGCAGAGAGCTCACATATTCAAGTGGAATGCTAAAAGAGCTTAACAGATCTGAGAAAGAGTATGATGTACTGTTGTGTGACTGATCTAAATATGACGCTACGCTCGATTGGGTATAGTCAGTTTGGTGTCACAACCTCTTGAAAGTTGCTCCGAATGTTCCCTTTACACACGCATGGGAATACGTGCGATCAACAACAGTACCTAGTTAGAAGCTGAAGGTCAGTCTGGCAAGTGGAAGGGCCATTCGCGGTGATCTAAAACGCACTGCATCTCAACCAATCTCGTAGTTGCCTAACATCAGCCTCGCCCGACATTCGTGTACCACCCAAGCGGACCTAGAATATTCAGCCTCACGGAAATCTAAGGTATCTCACTAACGTCCTCAATCCTGCTCTCATGACTAATCATGGCAAGCATTTCCTCAGGTCTAAAGCTTCGCGCCTTCTCGCAACTTCTGAGGCGCGCAAACACAAACAGTCAGCCGCGATCCATTCGCTACGAGGACACAGCTAAGCCTCCGCTCGACCCTACTATACGAAAACGTCTCCAATCTTCAACATCGCTACCTGACCCGCTCGCCATGGCTCCACCCGTAGATCAGATCGGCAAGCAGTAAGTATCCCCTGCGGCTGACTTAGCTTCAGCAAGTAGCTCGTCACCTAGTTTGTTGATGATGCTTGAGGCAGTGCGGTTGGCGGAAGTAAGAAGCAGATCTTGAACCGCCTCCCTGCTAGTCCTCCTTTATTAGTTACTGAGTTCCTCTAGGCCGTCTCTCATCGTTCGCTTCTACGACCCGACCATCAAGGCCAAAGATTCCCAAGGCCGCACACTCGACTCGATCCTGAAATGGGATGATCTTCATCTGGAGCGGTCTCACGATTATATCCAGATGATCTTTCCGCTGCCGGAGGGATCCATGTTCAGTTACAATGCGCCCATCATCGACAACGAGGTTATGACCACGTTTCGCTCGCGCGCAGATCTGAGGCAGAGGCTGAGCTTGAGCTTGGATCGGATGCTGCAGTTTTATGGATTCCAGGTCTCGTCGGAGCCTCCGGAGCAAGAAGACGAGAAGACCGAGAAGGGCGCCACTGAGGAGACTGCACCCATCAACTCCGACAAAATCGCAGACATAGATGTCAAAGGCAAGGGAAAGCAGAAGGAGGAAGACACCACCGCAGCAGCGTCATTATCATCAAAACAATCTGCCGCCCCAACAACCCCAACCTCTCTGCTCGGCGGCTACTACATCGTGCGCAGCAACAACTGGAAACAGGCATTCCGCAACTGGGCCAAGCGCATGGACCACAACCATCTCCGCATCACGCGCATCCTCCGCTCTCTCCGCATCCTCGGTCTGCAAAAAGAATGCGATGCCTTCTTCGCAGCCCTTCAGCGTGTTTACAATGACCCCCAGATTAACATTGGCGAGCGTTCTTTGGAGTTCTGGGAGAGGGCGGCCAAGCAGCCGTTACATGTTGCTCCTGACGGCGAGCGGGTCGCCTGGCTGAAGAAATGGGAAGTGGATAAGCGCGAGGAGAGCGCGGAAGAATCGTTGGCTTAGAAGCGCGCGTGTTCCTCAAATGACTCTGTGAGGCATGTCTGGCTAATTCCTGCTAGGCCGCTTTGAAGAGCATATGGCGAGCGGGTTCCCATCGCGCGTTAAGAAGAACGTCAGCGCATTCTCTGGCCGACATTGGTGCGAATTGAACCGCAATGGACGACGCAAAGGTCAAATATGCGAGGTCTGCAAGCGTCGTTGCCTTTGAAGGTGGTTCGGGATTAGATCAGAACCCAAGATGTAATACATCATTCAATTGTGTGCTTGCCTGACAGAGTTCCATTCCCTACTCCTACTTCATATGTACACGCTTCGTCCCCAGACCAGCCAATCTGCAAGCCGACATCCCTGACTCGCCCCCCTCTAGAACTCTGAGATCAAATCACCCCTCCGTTTTCCGCGCATGTCCCACTTGCCCTGTCCCCACATTAGCCATGAATTGTCGTATCCTCCCGATCGCGCAAACTCACATCCGTCATATACCCGGCCGTACCAAGCGCCGCGGGCACAGCGAAGACGTAGACAATGTTGAGCCAGGCCGTCCGGGGCGTCCAGCGGAAGTACTTGTGTCGGTTGACCATCATTTCTGCGCTGCATTAACAGACCGACCTCTTATTCACTACCCAGCCATCTTCGAATATTTAATTTCGCGCGGATGTGTATGGAGGTGTGGGGATGATAGGGCTGGAGCGTGGGAAGGCGTACGGTTCCATTTAATGAGGGCTGGGTCCATGTGGACCGCTGCGAGGGGTGTTAGCATTGCGATCCATTGAAAGAGCGGGGAGGGTGGAGACTTACTCGGGGGGTTGTGGTGTCCGCCCGCCATTTTGGAGGTTTGAGTGGTGGCAGGTAGGCAGCTGAGGGGTAGGGGGGTTGCTTGCGCGGTTGTGGTTGCGGAGTTGAGGTGTTGCGATGAGGTCGCGATCCGTGACTAAGCCGCGATGCTTGGCGCTCTTCTAGTCCCCGACGCAGCGCTGACCTTGCTCATCTGACGTTGGAATTGGCGTGCAATACTTACAAACTACCGTATAGTGACATTGTGCCGAGAACTCTCCCAATGGCACGCATGCAATATAGTTGCTCCTTAAGCTGCATATCCCCATGAGCGGCGCTAGACACTTGCTTCGAAAATTCACCGGAATCTCTCGCGCGGGTTGCAACCCCTCCATCTCGTGTGGATGATCCTACGATGAATTATCGCGAAGGATTTGAAAACGGAACGTAGGCCTACCGATGCGCCGTGACGGTATGAGATCATCCCGACTAGAGGGACGCGGCACGAGCTATCAAAAGCTGTGGACCTCGGCCGCTTCGCTCGCTTTCTCTTTCTTCCTCTTCACCCACATCTCTTCATATCTCGATACCTCGACATTCCGCAACTCATTTGTAATCGATAGACTGAAGTCGCGATATCGCATCACTACATTCTAGCATCGTAGCCATGGCGTCGTCCAATCAGCAAGGTGCCAAAATCACCGTCCATTGGTAAGTGAGGCCACACCAGACATGCCTCAGCCACATTACAATGCACTCCGCAACTTCACGGCGACCCCGCTCTCCATCCTTCGAACTCTCCCTCTGCCTCTCTCATTCATCCAACTTCACCATCTCATTAAACCCATAAACAGGCTCAACAAGTCTCGCGGCCAGCGCATCACCTGGCTTCTCGAAGAGCTGAAACTCGACTATGAAATCAAACCCTACTTCCGCGACAAGGCTAAGAGGGCACCCAAAGAGCTCAAAGACGTCCATCCGCTCGGAAAATCGCCTACCGTCACGATTGAAGTTCCGGGGCGTGAGAAACCCCTGGTATTAGCGGAGAGTGGCGCGGTTGTGGAGTATCTTTGTGAGCACTTTGGGACGCAACTTATTCCAAGGAGGTATCCCGAGGGGAAGGACGGGCGTGTTGGGGAGGAGAGGCAGGAGTGGATTGATTATCGAGTATGTCAAGTCGACCGTTTGCTGAGTTCACGTGGTCTTCATACTAACGCGTAGTAGTACTTCATGCATTACACCGAAGGAAGCTTCTTCCCAGTTCTCTTCTCAGGCCTGCTCTCTGCAGGCGTTCGCAATGCTCCAGTTCCGTTCTTCATCAAGCCCCTGACTGGCAAAATTGCCGGCACTATCGAAAGCGGATGTAAGTCAACCACGAGCACATTTCCACTCGGCTCCTTTTTCACTCAACTTGAGCGTTCCCAATGTCAGAAATGGGGCAATAGTTTACTTGAACCACGTTCTCCGTATCGAGGCAGTATATGGTATTAACAAATATCCAGTCACGAACCCGGAGCTGAAGGTACAATACACTTTCTTGGAAAACCATCTTGCCGAGATGCAAGCCAAAGGAGAGTTCTTCCTGGGCTCCGACCTTAGCGCAGCGGACTTCATGATAGTCTTCCTCCTTGAAGGAGGGATGCAGCACGGGTCCTTGAATGAGGCGAGCTACCCGAAGCTGTACACCTACGTTAGGAGGATGCAGGAGAGAGAGGCCTATAAAAGGGCCGGTGAGAGGGTCACCAAGGCGAGTGGAGAGAAATTTGTGCCCTTTTCCGAAGCGCGCATGTAATGCGCTTGGAGGAAGTTGGATCGGGGAGATTAGCACTCTCCAATATGTAGCAGCTTTGTATGATTCACCATCGACAATGTTCCCGTTTCTGATCGCGTTCGCGTTCGCGCTCGCGCTCGCGCTCGCATTCTTCGCCACTAACGCCGCTTCGGCCGACCATATGTTGTATTGCGACCATATGCACCAGGTCCAAGCGAGATCTGCAATCGTGCCGTGCCGACCTAGTGAGTCAATAGGAACAGGTATTTCGGCCCACTACGGTGTTCGCGCTTACAATCCTGCCGAGGTCATTGTACCACGGTGTAACAAGTAGCTCCGGACGAATAGACTTTGCGTTGCGGTCGTTTGGCCCCGGCAAGATGTTGGAGGATTTGGCAGTACTGCAGTTTTGTATGCTGAGCACTGGGGCAACTCACGTCAGCTGCTGCCCAGACGGCCACACCCTCGAAAACGGCAGCAGGAGAGTGCGGAGTAAGCGTAAGCCTCAGCTAGGACGGCGCGCGCGATCGAGAAGCTACCGCAAAGATGCAGCGTCGGTCTCTGCGATTCGCCGAATCCGCCTCGTCCGAGCGCGTGAGGTTTGGGATGCGGATGAGTAGCATTACTGTAGTAGCGATATATATGCCTTGCGAAACGGTCACGCTGCAATTCCACGTCAACTACTCCCACAAACCCCCGTCTAAAATTTCAAACAAAGACTAAACCTCTGCGCAACTACCCCACACACTACAACGACTCTCCCCCACCGGTTCCATCTCCCGATTGCAACGCAGATCCCCAGTCTCCGTGGACAAAGCGCTATTCTGCTTTGAGCAGTCGATTCGGGAGCTACACGTTAACGAGCCTTACTCATCCGTTTATAAGCCTACATTCCAAGGCGTCCCCTTTCGCAAGCCAGCTAACTATCGGTTGCAATCAGTCGCAACACCTACGCAAGGCGCCTCTAGTGAGCTATTTAGCTCATATGCCTGACCAGTCCGGCCACTCTACCTCACGAGACTTTGCTTTCCAAAGTGCTGACCAATCGTACCCGCACCCACGCCGCGGCGAAGAGAGAGCTCCGCAGGTCTACTCAACGCAGCTACACGAGGGCTATGAGGCGGAGCGGGCTGCTGCAATTGCGCGAGGAGGATTGGCGACTACAGACCCAGCTTCCGTGCTAGATCCATCCCTAGGATATATGGACTTCAACGCCCAGCAGAACCCCGACCCGCAACAAGGGGCCTCGGCGCAGTTCCCTGAGTACGGCTTCAACTGTACTTCCACGTGGGATTGGAGCAGTTCGATAGACTTCCCCGAATTTGGGAATCAATACGAGCCGCAAGGGGAGCTCGTGCAGGAGCTACAAAATCACAACGTCTCGAACGACTTCAGCATACCTCTTCCTATCGCCAACACGGACCAGACACATCGATCGCCCCAGCCCACTCCACCAGTGCCTCCGATCCCAGCGCAGAATCCGCTGTCCCCGCCTCCGAAGCCACCTCTTAAACCCTCCGTCCAGACGGGTATGAAGCGGAAGGCCGGTTCTGAGCCCAATTCCGCCATATCTCAGAACGCCAGCTTCTCGGCAGACCCTTCACAGAAGCCAGCGAAGCGGCCAAACAAATCGCGAACCTCTTCTGACGCTTCTGCAACCTCCCCGACCGTCGCGGTCTCGATCACTCCCGACGCGCGCCCGCCGCCGATGACTGCACCTTCCTCGGCGCCGGCTGACACCGAAACCGCACCGGCGGCGAAGACAGACAACGAAGCACAAAAGCGCAAAGAGGCTAGCAAAGGAACAGGACCGCAGGGTCGCGTTATTGATGTGTCGAAACCGAGAAAGGTTGTAGAGTCGCCAGGTGGGCCAGACATACTACCTGCGGGCAAAGTCTTTCCAATACAGATTGGTTCTGAGTTGTTTAGGCTCTCGGGAGCTTCACTGTCGTCGGATGGTAAGCATCAAATCGGGCACATCTTGAAGAGACCAAGGCGGCTAACTATGCAAGAGCACCGTCATACTTCTCCCATTTCTTTGGAGACCAAATACACAGCAATCAGGGTCGCGCTGGTGACATAAGAACACTATATATCGATCGCGACCCAGACACGTTCCGCGACATAGCTTTGCATCTGCAGGGATATCATATCAACCCACGCGATGGCGAGCACTTTGTGCGCTTGTTTGCGGATGCGCAGTTCTACTCATGTAAGTCCGGTCATCGCTGATCTTGTTGCCACGATACTGACTGCGTCAAGTGCCTCGCCTCACAAAACAACTTTTTAGTACAGACATTTTTGTCCGCATCGGAGGCACTCCATTTCAGATTCCGCGCGACCTGTTTTCCTCTCCTGGTGATAGTCCAAATTACTTCTCCCTCGGCTTTGCGCAATTCTTCACGACCCCGTCCGAAGTATTCCCAGGGCTTGATCGCAACGCGCTACTCCGTCCACCATCGATATCACCACCTTTGGTACCGAATAGGAATGGCGAAACGTTTGGAGAGCTAGTGAAACTACTTCAGGGTTACAATATCGACATTCGGAACGAAGCCCATCGATCACAGCTGTTGAGAGACGCGCGCTACTTTCACCTGAAGGGGCTGGAACAGAAACTCATACCCTGTGACATCTCGTACAATCTCAAGCGTGGCCAAGCTGAGATACTTGTGCGGTTGGATGATATACGGCAATCTGGCGTATCATTTGCGCCAGATGCGTCCAGCAGCTCGGGTTCTGGGTCAACCTCTTCCACCGTAGCTTCTATAGCAGGACTTTCGCCCGACCCTGGCAGCAAGCAATCGAGCCCCGCGCCCTCGCTAGGCGGAGCGCACTTTCGGGCAGGCACAGTATGCTACGCTCGCCCATACACTGACGACCATGCCGGCACGAATGTCCTAGTCCTCGAAGTTTCGTCGACGGAGTCAACAATCTTACATCTTCCCATCGATGCGCCGAAACCCACTTCCACCCGAGAGCCTCTCAGTCTGAACATGAGAGCCACCTTCCACGGAAGCACATTGGCACGCATCACCTCACTCTTCTCCGTAGTCGCGTCTAAGATGGGATTGCCAGCAACGCAACCACTCGGCCTCATGATGTTGCAATCAGGCGGCGGTGTAGCCGCTCAACCCGTTTCGCCTGCAAACTCAGGCGTCAGCGAACGCCGTGTCCGCGTGCGTGTACCTTCGGACTGCTACTTGGAACTGGACAATGGCGAGGCTGAGCTTGCGGTCGATCCTATATCCGGACGTGTGGGTATCAGGCACGTAAGTCCTGAGCCAAAGCACAAACGCATCAAGGTTGCAAAAGATGATATCGAGCACACATGGGATAAGGCGGATGGGCAGGAGTGGATATGGGGTGGAGCAAAAGAGGTGGACGTTAGGATTGGCAAGGATGGAGAGGAGTTGGGAGAGGAATTGGTAGTGAAGAGGGCGCATTGGAGATTGAGGGTCGAGCCTGGGGAGGGGGAGTCGAAGATGCAGGTCGTTCTTTGTGGTGTTAAACTTGAGGGGTACACTCAGGAAAAGAGTCGGAATCGATCTAGAGGGTTTCTTGGGTAGATGTGCATTGGATGGTGGCCGGTTGCCGCGGTGTATCATTGCAGCTCTTCCACTTCACAATTCCTTCGCTTCAATATATCACTTTTGCATTAGATACCTCTGAGGTTAGGTAGCGTGCGAATTCGACCTTTTATTTCTCCTGCCCCTCATGCTCAAAGATATGGCAAAAAATACAAAAGACAAGATGTCTTTTACATTATAAAATTGGCGAAGATCATGCGTGAACTACACTTTTAACACCGAACTTATCATTAATTGTGGGCAGTCCACGAAACCAGATTCGAAGTGAGTATAAACATGACTTGTAGTATTACCATCCTACTACGCGTCGCTTTGGTTCTTATGACAACTTTGGCGAGATTTCAGGTGTCATATAACATCTAAGGTGAAGTGAAGGACTACAGGTGAATGAATGTAATCTCCCAGCATGATGAAAAGAAAGACGTGTATTCCATTACTGGGTAATGCAGCACTTGGGCGTATGTCTTTGTTGGACAGAGAGTTTTTTTTTTCACTAGGGAGCAAAGAGTTTGTGGATAGGTAGACTCTATGCTGCGCAGCTCTCTTCATCTGCTCTAAGTCATTATTGACTGTAGAGGTAAGACGGACCACCAAGGGTACACGACGTACAGAAACATGCCTCGACACTCGTGTACAAACAGAAACCGCATGATTCAATTCATCATTCGCTCAAAAAATACATCATATCAATTGTATCCCAAGCACTTTTCATCCACCACCCTCATCGTCATTCTCCCCATCTCTCCTCTGACCCCCAATCGACCTACTCATCCTGAAATCCCCACCGTCCTGTCTGGTCCAATCCTAGGGGATTCTGCCCTGTCTGCTCCTTCCCCGCGATCTTCTCCGGCTTACTCTCGTAGCTATCCTTGTTGTTCCCTCCGAGCAGCTCGCTGCGCTCTTCCTTCTCGCCGAGGAGGGGTCCAAGGGGGCCGCGGGTGGTGCCGCCAACGGCGTTTCCGAGGGGGCCCGTGACCTTCTCGAGAGGTGCGCCGACGGGGCGGAGTCCTTTGTTTAAGACGTTGCCTGGGTGGGATGTCAGAGATATGTGTTGGGAGGGTGGGAGAGATTGGAGGGAAGGGGGGAGAGTTGAAAGGTCGGGTGGTAGGTAGGATGGAAAACGAGGAAGATGCGTAATATGGGATGAGGACATACCAATCGGATCACCAATCCCTGACAACAGGCCACCTGAGCCCTTCTTCTCCTCTGGCTGCTCCTCCTCGTTCGTAGCGGGAATGTGGTCTTTGTTGTCGTTTGACATGGTGGCTGATTCTATGTGATTGACGGGACGATAGGTGTAGTAGTAGTAGGCAGTTTAGATAACTTAAGACTTCGACGGAGGCTAGGTTTAGTGTCAGTGGGAAGACGCCATATCCCGCGTTCTAGCTTGACGTCCTTATGTATGATGTCCCATATTCAAGCTTTGGGGCTCTTGTGACGTCAGGTGGAACCGGGCTGGAGGGGGTTGAGTGGATGACTAACTGGATGGAGACTAGCGAGGGGTGCACACATGTGGAGCGTTATTCTCCGATTGCACATGTGAAACCAAGTGCACTTCTGTCGGGCCAGCATCTTGAATAGCTTTACCACCGTGGTACAACATTACCGTAGCCCATCCTGAATTGATGAAG
>Ga0247803_1001844_pt1 | contig 10941 bp, 9 predicted proteins | sample UWRJL014104B1_FD_180928 | JGI IMG/M metagenome (GOLD analysis project Ga0247803, IMG submission 180928) | Plant litter microbial communities from Arlington Agricultural Research Station in Wisconsin, United States - UWRJ-L014-104B-1 | ecosystem: Environmental > Terrestrial > Plant litter >...
CAGATTGAGCTTCACTCATATTTCTGGAGGGCGCGCATATTCAAATTAATCAATTGATCCATTAATCAAATCCTCAATCACCCTCGGAAAATGCTCATGCTCCAGTGCCAGCACTTTTAGCGCTACTTCCTCGGGGCTCAGGCATTCTTCAATCGCTACCGCTTTTTGGAAGATAACGTTGCCATCATCATAATTATCGTTTACATAATGTATGGTAATGCCGCTTTCCTTCTCTTTATTTTCATGCACTGCGCGGTGCACATGGGCACCATACATGCCTTTTCCGCCATACTTAGGTAAAAGTGCAGGGTGAATGTTAATAACTTTATGCGGATATGCCGCTATAATATCGCCCGGAAATTTTTGCAAAAACCCGGCCAGCACAATTAACTGCGGATTGAATGCCTGCAGGTGGCGCAGCACAAAACCGTTGTTGAGCTCCTCTTTGGTAAATACCAGCGTGGGCACATTAAAACCATTAGCTTTTGCCAAAACCCCCGCGTTTGCGTTGTTAGTTAACACTAACACGACTTTTGCGGTATTTGATTGTGCGAAATAACTGATTATTTTTTCAGCATTACTGCCGCTCCCCGAGGCAAAGATTACAATATTTTTCATGGTACGTACCCGTTTCAGAATGCAAAAAAAAGAATAATATCCCGCAAATTAACTAAGGTGCAACATATTTCTAAAATTAATTTTTTACCTTAGTGCTCACATTTTTGAGGGAATGCGTGGTTTTAAAATAAAGTTTTTTATTTTTGCCGTTCAATTTAAATTCTAAAATTAAAGATTATGTCAGACATTGCATCAAGAGTAAAAGCGATTATCGTAGACAAACTGGGCGTAGACGAGAATGAAGTAGTATCAGAAGCGAGCTTCACTAACGATCTGGGCGCCGATTCACTAGATACTGTTGAGCTTATTATGGAGTTTGAAAAAGAATTTGATATTCAGATTCCAGACGATCAGGCTGAGAACATCTCTACTGTTGGTCAGGCTATTTCTTACATAGAAGAAGCAAAAAAGTAATAAATACCTAACATCCGTGCAGCCTTAAAAATTGCATGGATGTTATTGTTTATTGGCCCATTGCAATGCCATTTTATAACATAACGGAGTTAATGCTGCGCTGTGCGCGGCAACTTTATATAATTTATGAACAGTACCCATGTTATCTTAGCCACTCTGTTTAGAGCATAGACCACATGGGTATTGTTTTACAATAATAAATCAAAAAGTAACTGTATGACATTAAGGAGAGTTGTGGTAACCGGTTTAGGAGCCCTTACACCTATAGGCAACACGGTAGAACAATACTGGAACAGCCTGATAAACGGGGTAAGCGGCGCGGCGCCCATTACATACTTTGACACTACCCACTTTAAAACCAAATTTGCGTGCGAACTAAAAAACTTTAATGTAGAAGAGTTTATAGACCGTAAGGAAGCCCGCCGGATGGATCGCTACGCGCAGTATGCCGTGGTAGCCAGCGAAGAGGCTGTTAAAGATGCCGGTTTTGATTTTGAAGCCCTTGACCATGACAGGGTAGGCGTTATATGGGGTTCTGGCATAGGCGGCCTTGAAACTTTTCAGGAAGAGGTTATAAACTGGGCAAACGGTAACGGCGTGCCTAAGTTTAACCCGTTTTTTATACCCAAAATGATTGCCGATATTGCCGGTGGGCATATCTCTATGAAATATGGGTTCCGCGGGCCTAACTTTACTACGGTTAGCGCCTGTGCATCGTCTACAAACGCGCTTATAGATGCCTTTAACTACATACGCCTGGGCTATGCAGATGTAATGATAAGCGGCGGCAGCGAGGCGGCCGTAACCATAGCCGGTATGGGTGGCTTTAACGCCATGCACGCCCTTAGTACCCGTAATGACGACCCACAAACCGCCAGCCGCCCCATGGATAAAGACCGCGAGGGCTTTGTACTGGGCGAAGGAGCCGGAGCACTGATACTGGAAGAGTATGAGCACGCTAAAGCACGCGGCGCAAGGATATACTGCGAAATAGGCGGCGGCGGCATGAGTGCCGATGCGCACCATATTACAGCACCACACCCCGAAGGGCTTGGCGCACGCAACGTAATGAGAGCCTGCCTTAAAGATGCGGGCTTAAAGCCTGAAGATGTAGATGGCGTAAACATGCACGGCACCAGCACACCACTGGGCGACATTGCCGAAAGCAAAGCGATACTTGAGGTTTTTGGCGAGCACGCTTACAACCTTAACCTTAACTCTACAAAGAGTATGACGGGCCACCTTTTAGGCGCGGCCGGCGCTATAGAAACCATAGCATCAATACTTTCTATTGTGCACGGTATAGTACCGCCTACCATCAACCACTTTACGGATGATGAGAATATAGACCCTAAGCTTAACTTTACTTTTAATACCGCGCAAAAACGCGATATGAAGGTGGTAATGAGCAATACCTTTGGCTTTGGCGGCCATAACGCCTGTGTACTGGTTAAAAAATTTGAAGAATAATTTTGCCCATGGCATTCTTTAAAAAAATATTTACTAAGTCCCGCCAGGTTCCTAAGGAAGGCGGGATTTTTTTTTCTGAAATGAAAACCATCCTGGGTTTTGACCCCATAAACCAGGAGCATTACCGCAGGGCATTTACCCACCGCAGCAGCAACAAGCTCGATATAAACGGCAGCCCCATTAGCTATGAGCGGCTTGAGTTTCTGGGTGATGCCATGCTGGGGGCCGTTATTGCCGCCCACCTGTTTAACGAGGTGCCCGGCGGCGACGAAGGTTACCTGACTAAGATGCGCTCAAAAATTGTAAGCCGCGAACACCTTAATGAGTTGGGCCGCGACCTTAACCTTATAAAATGGGTAGAGAGCAAAGTGGCAGCGCAACATTTTGGCGAAAACATACACGGCAACCTTTTTGAAGCCTTTGTAGGCGCCATATACCTTGACGGCGGTTTTGTGGCGTGCGAAAAGTTTATCCACGAAAAAGTAATTTTGCCGTATGTAGACATCCCTAAGCTGGAGGGCAAGGTAATAAGCTATAAGAGCCTTGTTATAGAATGGTGCCAAAAGCAGAAAAAACCTTTTTATTATGAGATTTATGAAGACAACGGCATTGAAGGGCAAAAGCATTTTGGCGTAAAGCTTAAAATCGACGGTAAAATAATAGGAAGGGCACGTGCCACGTCAAAAAAGAAAGCTGAAGAAAAAGCATCTCAGCGGGCATTTTTTGCATTTCAGGAAAAAATTAACAAAAAATAAATGAACTTGTTAGTTTGCTCAAACGTTTTCGTGAATAAAATAGCATAAACTTAATTTTAAGATTATTTTATATACTTTATAAGTATTATATTTACGGCTTATATGTAGTATTTATACAATGGCTGTCCACAAGTTAATAATAGATGATTTTGATAGCGCCGATTATACGCTAATCGCTATTCACTCGTCGTTAGAAGACTACAGGCTGGCGTATTTTGTTAACAGGGAGCTGGAGATTAGGCTCGAGAAATGCAATAAGGATGTAGGTGTAAAGAAGCAAAACGAGTTTGTTTACTTTTCGCGCTATAACTTTGAAGACCCTTACCAGGACTCCGCCTGGAACCTTATCCAGAACAAAAACAGTGTTACAGCGTCTCAAACCGCTACGGGTACCTTTTTTTCAGACCCGGATTTTGCGGTAAGCAACAGCATATTTTTTATTCCGGAGCTTAAAACAGCCGATTATGTGCTTAAAGTAGATAACAGCGACATTAAAGATACCGCTATAGTGCAAAGCCTGCTTGCCGTAAAGCACATAGCTACAGCCTATAAAGTAGACCACTATAAAATAAAATCGAAGAACAACTTAATTTTTTAAGAGAATGCCGACAAACAAAAAAACAAAAATTGTAGCCACGTTAGGCCCCGCCTGCAGCACAAGGGAAGTCATAAAAGATATGATTGATGCCGGTGTAAACGTGTTCAGGATAAACTTTTCGCATGCTGACTATGAAGATGTTCAGGAGCGTATTGATATTATCCGCGGCCTTAACGCTGAATTTGGGTACAATACATCAATACTTGCCGACCTTCAGGGCCCTAAATTAAGGGTGGGTGTAATGAATGAAGACGTGGTGGTAAACCCGGGCGATATAATTACTTTCCAGACTTCAGAAAACATTCCCGGTACTGCCGAGAGGGTATATATGAACTATAAAGAATTCCCCAGGGATGTTAACCCCGGCGAGCGTATATTGCTTGATGACGGTAAGCTTATGTTTCAGGTTGTATCTACCAATAAAGTTGATGAGGTTGTTACTGTAGTAGTACAGGGCGGTCCGCTTAAGTCTAAAAAAGGTGTAAACCTTCCTAATACTAAGGTATCGCTACCTGCACTTACCGAAAAAGATATACGCGATGCTATTTTTGCCATTAAGGCAGAGGTAGACTGGTTAGCACTTTCGTTTGTGCGCACACCACGCGACATTGAAGACCTTCAGGAGCTTATCGCTGAGCATTCGGCCTATAAAATTCCGATTATTGCCAAGATAGAAAAGCCTGAAGGTGTAGAGAACATTGATAAGATTGTAGCTTATTGCGACGGCCTTATGGTAGCCCGTGGCGACCTGGGTGTAGAGATGCCTGCCCATGAGGTACCGCTTATCCAGAAAAAGCTTATCCAGAAAGCTAAAGCCGCACGCATACCGGTAATTGTGGCTACACAAATGATGGAAACCATGATAACCAGCCTTACGCCTACACGTGCTGAGGTAAACGACGTGGCCAACTCTGTAATGGACGGTGCCGACGCGGTAATGCTTTCAGGCGAAACATCGGTAGGCATGTACCCGGTACAGGTTATTGAGAAAATGACACAGATTATAGAAGCTGTTGAAGATTCTCCGCTTATTACCGTACCCCAAAATGTTCCTACAGTACGCACAAGGCGCTATATTACTAAATCGATATGCTACCACGCCGCCCAAATGGCCGGTACTGTTGCCGCTAAAGCCATTTGTACCATGACAAACAGCGGGTATACCGCGTTCCAGATCTCTGCATGGAGGCCAAACGCGCACATACTTGTGTTTACCGATAACAAAAAGATACTTACACAAATGAGCCTGCTTTGGGGTGTTAGCTCTTTCTTTTACGACAAATCGCTTAGTACCGATGAGACCATAGAAGAGGTAAACGCCATTGTAACCGAAAAAGGTTTTGCCACTAAGGGCGATATAATCATTAACCTTGCAGCAATGCCGGTGGCAGAGCGCGGCATGGTAAATACCCTAAGGGTTTCTGAAGTAGAGTAGTTTATAGAAGACTGCCAGACGAAAGATAATAGATAATAGAAACCGCCCTGCATTGGGGCGGTTTTCTATTTTATATACTTAGTCAAATTAGTAAACGCAATCATAACATCCCAGTGTAGCTGCTCCCCTTTTTTTTGGAGAGGGGCCGGGGGGATGAGGCATCTTACTTAATGCACAACAACGGGCTTCTCAGTAACTTCTAAATCTGCTTTATCAGCCGATTTAATAAACACCAGCGTTGCCGCTATCCCCACCAGTACCATGGCTATGCCCACCAGGTTTGGCGATGTATAGCCATAACCATAAGCAAGGGGCAGCCCGCCTAAAAAAGCTCCCAGGGCATTGCCTATATTAAAGCTGGCCTGTATGGTGGCGCTGGCTATCATTTCGGCACCTTTAGCGGTTTGTATTACCAGCATTTGTATGGGGGCTATAAGCGCAAAAGCCAAACATCCCGTAAGGAACACCAGTACCAGCGATATTGCCTGGTTGCCCGATAAAAAGTAGACCCCTGTAAGTACTACCGCCATGGCGATAAGGGTGCCTAAAAGGCTCTTTGCCGGGCTAAAGGCGTCGGCAAGGCGTGCGCCCATCAGGTTGCCCACCACCATGCCTGTACCGGCAAGCATTAATATATAAGGCACGCTCTCTGCCTTAAAGCCTGATACATCGGTAAGCAGCTTGGCAATATAGCTCATCCAGCAAAACAACCCTCCGGTACCTATAGCGGTAATGAGTATAAGCAGCCAGGCCTGGTATTTTTTAAAAAAGCCCAGCTGGGTTTTTACACTCCCGGTTTTTTCGTGTTGTGTTACCGGCATAAAGGCCAGCATGCTTAGTATGGTAATGAGGCCTATAATGGCAATGACTACAAAGGTGTAGCGCCAGCTCAGGTTGTGGCCTATCCAGGTGCCCAGCGGCACGCCCACCACATTAGCTACGGTAAGCCCGCTAAACATAATAGCTACGCTTCGGGCTTCTTTGCCTTTTTCGGCAAGGCGGCTGGCTACCACAGCCCCTACGCCAAAGAACGCGCCATGCGGCAGCCCCGATAAAAAACGCGAGGCTAAGAGCAGGTTATATCCCGGTGCTATAATACTTAGCGCGTTAAACACGGTAAGCATCAGTGCCAGGGCTACAAGCATTTTCTTGGGCGGCACATTGCGGCCGGCAATAACTAACAGCGGCGCGCCTAACACCACGCCCAGGGCATAGGCCGATATAAGATACCCGGCTTTGGGTATAGAAACATTAAGGTCGGTAGCGATATCAGGCAGCAGGCCCATCATTACAAATTCGGTTATACCAATGGTAAGCCCGCCAAGGGCGAGGGGAAGGAGGCTTAGTTTCATGGGGAATGTTTTAAGCGTTAAATAAGCGGCAAAGGTACGTTGCAGCCCTGTTAATAAAATGGTATATTTACAATACAATTGCAGTAAAATGCCCTTGCCGGGGAATAAGCTATAAAATTTATCAAAATAAGGTTTATTGCCTTTAAAAAGGATAAAGGCTTATTAAATACAGACTAAATTTATTTAAAACAAAAAAGCAACCACTTAATTTACAAGTGATTGCTTTTACCTTATGTGGTCCCACCTGGGCTCGAACCAGGGACCACCTGATTATGAGTCAGGTGCTCTAACCAACTGAGCTATAGGACCGGTTTTGTGGGTGCAATATTACTATTATTTTTAATACCAAACAAACAAAAACAACGGTTTATTCGCAGCTTTTTTTAATCGGCACATAACTTATTAATTGTCAACCCGGCAGAAACAAAAAATATATGCCCCGGCAACATTTTTAAACCACTTCTTCTTTAAAAGCTACCGTTGCATCCAGCAATTGCAATATCAAAGCGGTTAATTCACCTTTAAAAGCATCAAGCAATGCCGGTGTTATCACTTCTACTGCCTCTGCCGATTTATTAAAACTATCTTTAAAGCTAAAGCCCATAAACCCGCTTTTCATATTTTTGAAGGATATAATGCCTGCTTCCATTTCAAGGCCGTTTGCGTGCGGTTCAAACATAAAGGCATAACACAGCAGCTGTATGACCTTATCGTTCTTTACATCTGCCGTAAGGCCATTCCAGTCTTTAAGTGTTACGTTGCGCTTCTCCACCTTACCGGTCTTGTAGTCGGTAATGCGCAGTTTGCCGTTGCGCTCCTCTACCCGGTCTATGTTTCCCGAAATCAGCACCGGGTACGGCAGCGCCGGATGCTCCAGCCAGCGCTCAAACTTGGTTTCCAGCGCCAGTACCTTTATGGAATCACCATTTTCAATGGCCTGCTTTTCCTGTTTTAAAAAGTTGTTCACGTTTCGCTTTGCTACTTCAAAAGCCAACAGGTTGCGCCCTTTTTTTATCTCGCCCTCTTTGTATACTTCGGTAAACTGTTTCATCACCTCATCATTGGCCTTGCCCCCCATAGCCGCGATATCCTGAGCGGAAAGGAATTTACCCAGCACCGGCTTATACAGCTCTTCTAAAGCCCCGTGGATTATTGTACCCAGCGTGTTCAAGGCGATGTTCTCCTCTACCTCATCAGTTTCGCGTATGCGCAGTATCCTTTGGAAATAAAACTGCATGGGGTTGCGCAAATAGCCCGTGAGCGCCGAGGGCGAAAAACCTTTTACCGTAGCTATTTCTTTAAGGCGTTCCATAACCAAACCGGTCTTGGCAACTTCCATCGGCTCGTAGGCTTTGGTAGGCAGCTCCGCGTTGTATATTTTCTTGGTAAGGGTGTGCGCCGGGCGTTTCTCTATCTCCAGTTGGGTTAAAAAACGGCTGCGTTCGCCGGCATCAAGGCCTTCGCTTTCGGTGTTGTATAGTAAATAGACGTTTTTTGCGCGAAGCAATAAATGGTAAAAGTGGTAGCTGTATATCGCGTCTTTTTCTTTGTAGGTGGGCAAGCCCAGTTCCCGCTTAACATCGTAGGGAATAAACGAGTTCTGGCCTTTACCGGCGGGGAATTTCCCTTCGTTCATGCTGGTAATAATCACGTTATCAAAATCGAGCACGCGGCTTTCCAGCACGCCCATTACCTGGAGGCCACTCAGGGGTTCGCCTTCAAACGAAACCTCAGCAAGGTCGATAACCTGTTTGTAGATGGCATGCAGCACCTGGAGGCTGTTTATGTGGTCGTGCTTTTCGTTGTAGTTTATAAGGCGGTTTATTACTTTAAAAATAGAATATACAAAAGCCTTGGTTATTTTATCTTCGTTTTCATCGGGCGAAAGGAGGGTTTTCAGTTCCAGTAAAATGTGACTTAATCGGCTTAAAATCTCTCCGGCATCCTGCCCCCAGCGGTCAAACAGCAGGTGGAAGAACAGCGACGCCTCTCCTTGTATCTCAAATAATTTATTGAGCGAAAAGAACGTAATATTATTGCGGTTAATGATATCTACCAATGCGCCTGCATTAATATACGGTTCTACCAGCGGATGCGTAAGCACATCGAGCACTTCACGGTAGTAGAGCGTATAGCTTTTTTCGCTGCGGTTAATGGCGTTTGTATGCAGCTTAAATAATTTCTGGATAAGTATCTGCGCGGGGTTGTTGCGGCTGTTGTAGCCCATGGTAATGTTCAGGCTGCCTACATTAGCCGGAAGGCTGTACAAAACAGGTATTAGCAGGTTTTCTTCGCCCAGCACCAGTGCCGTCTTATCAAGGCTGTGCCCGGCGGCCTGTAGTTCTTCTATTATCTTACCTGCTATTTTGGCCTGCCCTACGGTTTTTGGTGTGCCGATGATGTTGATCTCCTTTGGCTGGTCAAAATCGTTTACCACCCACTCAAAGGTGTTTCCTGCATATTGTTTCCAGTCTTTTTGAAAGCGGCGGATGAACAGCCCGGCATCGTGATAGGGGTCGCTCAGGAACGCATAGTCGATATCCCAAAAAATATACGCCTGGCCCTGCGCCATAAGGTGCTGTATAATCTTTTCTTCGGCAGCGTTAAGGGCATTAAAACCCGCGAATACCATTTTTGTGCCTTTGTATCCGGCGCTAAAATGGTTGATATTATTAACGGCCTCCCGGTAAATAAGCCCCTGGTAGCCCGTGCCTTTTTCAAGCAGATGGGTATAAAACGACGTGTAGTATAACGGCAGCAGCTTATAAAAGTCGAGGTAGTTGCTTATCATCGTGGTGCGCTTGTCCACATCTACCGCCCAGTGCTCTATCTCGTCGATATTTTCAAGGTAGGTAAGCACAAACTGCGGGTTGAGCAGGTAGCGGTCTATCTCGTTAAAATCCTGCAGGAGGGTCTTGGCCCAGTTGGCAAAATTTTCAAAGGGCTGTTGTTTGTCTTTGGGCGTAAGGCCGATGTATACCGTGTAGAATTCAAACAGCAGGTCGATGGGATCCGTTGGGCGGATGCCTGCCACTTCCTGTACAAAATCTTCTATGCTGATGATTGTGGGTGCGAAAACCGTGCCCGAAAGCTGCCTTTTGAGTGCCTCAAGTAAAAATATGCGCGCGCGCTTATTGGGCAATACTATGGTGATGCCCGAAAGCTGCGGACCGTAATCGGCCACCAGACGCGCGCTGAGTTTGTCTAAGAATGTTTGGTTTGCCATAAAAGCAAAGCTACAGAAAAATATAAGAGTTGCACAACAGTTAATTAATACAGAATGGGTTTTGTTTATATTTACAGCCAATCGATAAACGCACAACTACGCTACGCTTATGACAAAATTTTACAAAACGCTATTGCTTGTTACCTTACTCTGCATCTCAAATTTTAGCTTTAGCCAGTCAAACGAAATTAAAATTAAATTTATCGGGAATTGCGGGTTGTACCTGACCGACGGAAATTCAAATCTTTACATTGATTTTCCATATAAATCAGGCGCGCATAAGTATATGGAATATGATAAAGCCGAAATAGACAGCATAAAAGACAATGCTGTTTTTATTTTTACCCACCGGCACGCCGACCATTATTCTCATACGCTGTTAAAGAAACTTGACGGACAAAAATTTGACCCGTGGAGTATTCCCGAACTGGAAAAACTGGGCGAGACAATTCCGGATTTTGATATTAAAGCATTCCGGACAAAACATAAGGTTTTCGGGGTTTCATTTAAGCATTACTCTTACCTGATAACATGGCACAGCAAGAAAATATACCTTTCGGGCGATACCGGAGATTTAGAAGACGTGGGCAAAATAAAAGATATCGACTGGGCTTTTGTAAACCCCTGGCTGTACATGAATGCATTGCGTGAGAAGGTTACTATTGATGCCAAAAAGTTTGCAATCTATCATTTGTACCCCAATCAAAAAATTGATGGGGAAGTCCCTGCTACCCTGCTGATATTAAAAAATCAGGGAGAGGTAATAGAAATTCCTTATTAGAAGTACCGCTGGCTGTAGGTCAGCTTCCATTTTACCTCAAAAAGCCTTTGCGAAACTTTGTGCCTTCTTAGTGAACTTTGTGAAATATTACTCAAAGACACGCAAAGAAGGCACAAAGTTTCGTAAAGTTTATAAACTAATTAAACTCTGTGTAACTGCATAATAAAAAGAGGCTGTCTAAAAAGTTAGGCAGCCTCTTTTATATTTTATAGATATTGGTTATTTTTAAGGTATGAGCAAGAAAGTTACCTTTAAGACCTATAGCCAGAACCAGTTAAGCTTACTTCCCCCG
>Ga0247803_1001846_pt1 | contig 10931 bp, 14 predicted proteins | sample UWRJL014104B1_FD_180928 | JGI IMG/M metagenome (GOLD analysis project Ga0247803, IMG submission 180928) | Plant litter microbial communities from Arlington Agricultural Research Station in Wisconsin, United States - UWRJ-L014-104B-1 | ecosystem: Environmental > Terrestrial > Plant litter >...
GGGTGTACGATACTTATATACCTACCCGAAAGCAGCAAGCATCGTGGTGGACACGCATCTGGACTGCTGGTACGATCATACACATTACAACACTTAGGGGGGGTTTTGTTTTGCCCAAAACGAAATCATTATGCAATTCTATGTACAGAACGCCACAAATGCTGTTTTTATACGACGATTATTATCGTACACCAGGAATGGGACCCTTCGTCTCGTTTGCGCCGAGATCCTCTGATTTCCACCCATTGCCTGCTCCGACCTTCCTTCCACCCTCCTCTCGCTTCACCCGACTCCAAAGGCCTACATCCTTGTCCCAGATGAACTGCCAAATCGTATTGACCCAGCTTTTGTTGACAGGCAAGTCATCATAAAATTCGTGCGCGATGCGATTCAGTTTCGGGAGGCGCGTCCACGGAACGGCAGGGAAATCGTGATGCTCATTGTGGAGGCCCACGTTGTAGGTCAGGAAGTTGAGCGGCCCGTAGTACGAATACGTCTCAGGGATCGGAATCTTGTTTGCGGCATTCAGAGTGTCCACGTTCGGTTTCTCGAAAACGTAGTGCTCAGCAATGAAGTGGCCTGCGCACGGGTGTAGCGAGCCCGCAAGGAAGCTGCTCAGGATCATGTACACGAGCGCCTTGCCTCCAATGAAGCGTACAAGGGCGTAGTCGAAAGCTAGCTGCGAAACGATGTTGAAGAGATGTATCTTTGTGAGCGGGAGCTGGTAGACGAACATCGGGCGCAGGGCGTAGAACAGAATTTGAAAGGTGCAGAAAAAGGCTTTGCCGGCGACTGAGTCGAGGAAGAGAGCTTCAAATGCGGTGGGCAGGTCGGTATCAAGGCCATCTACGCCTAGCGATTTGTGGTGGGTCAGATGATACGGCTGTACACAATTAGTCTTGGGATTACATCTTTGGGTGAAGAAGTCTGCGGCGTACCCTGAACGACGCACTATACGGTATTCCAATTGGCAAGTTCGCAAACACAGCAAACACCCTGTTCGCGAGCGGGCTCCTGAATGCAAGGTTGTGCGATATCTCGTGTATAGCGAGGAACAAGTTCTGGTTTGCGGTCGCACCGATGATGTATGCGGTGAGGAAGAATGGCCATGAGACGATGGCGCTATCGCGAAGGAGATATGCGCTGAGGACCTGGAGGCCTACGACAAAGGCAACGACATATTTGGTAAGAGGTTCGGGACCGCAAAGCTTCGTGACCTGCCAATCGTTAGACGTGTCCGAGTAGACGGTGTCAGGAGCTACTGTACCTCTGGATGGGCCTTGATAATAGCCTGTCGACGTGTCCGATGCGGCTCTTCGGTGTAGGTCCAGAAAAAGTGGTCGTGATCGTTCTCCGCCTTGGAGGCGACATTCTCAGTCTCCCCGCCCTTGACAGTGAAGCTCCTCTTCGCCGGCTGCTTGGCAGGAGCGGTAGCGGTAGTGACTGATGACCTCATCGTGTGTGTGAGGGTTCAATGGGGACGGTGGAGGAGGAAGGAGAAGACGCAGCCGTGGAGAGTTTTGAGTGTGAAAGTGGTGCAGCTTGCGGGACCCTGAGCTTGGGCGTGGCGAATGGCGTGGGTCGACAGTCGCGCGATTATTGGCTGGTGCACGAACGACCGGGGCTGTGAGCCGCTAGTCTCAGGGGCTAGTGTTCTGGCCTTTCCTTTTTCCACATCTTATCAGATCATCATTTGTTCATCTTCAACCCCTAATCCTTCTTGATCCTCACTCCCAAACCCTACATTACGGGGTCTCGCGGAGAAGGTTTTAGCATGCTGTTACGAGGTCCGAATTAAGGGAAAAACAAAGGGGTACGTCTGAGCCCTGTATGCACCACACGGCAAAGAAGATGCCTCGCCAACCTATTTTGTGCCCTGCTCCGCCTTAGGCACCTTAAGACTTCCTGCCTTCGTTATGTAACACGACAATTGCGTAACATCCTCTTTAACCTCCTCTAACAACGCTCAACCGCACCTTTTCCAATTTCACAGTCTCATTAGTTCCCGCCGCCACCTACGCACCGCACCATACAGCGCATTATTAGCTGCCGGAAGCTTCTACTGCTTCTGCACATACCCCATCTCATTCTTCTCCGCTTTCTAGTCCTTCGTTTTCTCCGCCGCCTTCCTTGACGTTCCGAATACTGGCTCCGCAGCATCGAGATCTTTCTGTTTTAGCTTGATTGAAATCCCGGGGTGGGAGTTAATGAAGAGCGAAGGGGTGGCTGTGCCGTAGGTGATGAGCCGAAAAGTTTCGAAACGGTTTGAAAGACGAATGGTTGTGTGGTAGAATTTGGGTGAGGCGGGGAGGAAGGCTTCATTACATTGGATACTCCACACTCCCCGTACTCACGCTAGGCGGTCTGTCCTCCTCCTTCGTTCCCCACCCACTCTCCATGCTTCCAAGTTCCAACTCCAATATCCAACCTTCAGTAAAGAACTCATGGCCAATCCAATTCTTTGTGTACACTTCCCCGTTGAGTGTCGCCTTCTGCACATAAATATTCCGATACTCCTTATCGAAATTGATATTGCGGATTACAGCCGTCTTGTTTGTAAGCGGCGAGACTATGCTGACGGACTCGAAGAACGGAGGCACAATAAAATACACATTCTGGCCGGGGTTGGGAAAGAGGCCAAGAGTGGAGAAAAGAGTGAATGAGGCCATGGCTCCGGAGTCGTCATTTCCTGGAAGGCCGGCGAGTGAGGAATTGAAGCGAGATGGAATGTCTAGACGTACATGTTAGCATCGACGAATGTGGTGAAGAATTGCTATCGGCTTACAGTCATGCACTCTCTGTGCGCTCAAGCCCGGACGTCCGACGTAGTGCGGCATATACACCGTCAAGAACACGGGCTCGTTCCCAATATCAGCCAGGCCACTCGTATGGAAGAAATCCAGCCTTCTCAAAAACGTATCCGCCCCACCCAGCAACTCAACGATTTTCCCGATATCGTGGGGGACAAAGAACATGTACTCCCATGCGCTGCTTTCAAATGTCTCAGAAGGGTTTGATGTTAGAGAGCAGAAATCTGCGAGTAGGCTACATGCAATTGGGTCTTGGTAGCCCCACGATCCGTTCATGTACTTAGGCTGGAAGAACCCCGTGAAGCCAGTATCGGCACCGTTGATAGATGAAGTCTGTTCAGCCTTGAAGAGGTTTTGCCAGTTTCCCGATCGCGCGAGATATTTTGTGTAGGTGTCTTTACCCAGACCTTCTGCAAGTGTAGCGAGATTGAAGTCGTTATACGCGTACTCCAGTGTCCGTGAGATACTTCGAGAGTTCGTACCAAAGCCGTTTGGGTCAAAGTCGAGATAGGGAATGTAGTTCGAACGCTTCCAGCTGGCCAATCCGCCTCTGCCTTCGATACTCCACTCCAATGGTTCGTTCTCGGCATCATTAACGATGGCTTCGTACGCCAGCTCCCAGTCGATGCCGGTAAGATTCTTGACATATGCATCAACCAGAACATTATCCGCATCAGAGCCTCCTTGCGTCCAGCCTTTGCAAGTACTCATCATGCAGTCCGGTAGCCAGCCACGATGTTTGTAAGTGTCGAGCAGACTGCGCACGATACGGGATTGCTGAAGGGGGTCCACAATAGTGAGGAAGGGCAACTGCACCCTCCACATATCCCAGATGCAGTAGAACGAGTCAAAGTAAGGCTCATCGCTTGTCCAATGCGGGTTCTCGCCTGTGTAGTCCTGAGGCGAGATCATGGTCCGGTAAACTGCCGACCAGAAGCTGACGAGGAAATCATTTTCAACGCCTCCGCTTTCAATCGAGATGGGAGCAAGCTGCTTTCTCCATGTATCTTGCGCTGAATTGACAAGGCCGTCGAAATCGAAGTCCGGTCCAGGTATCTCATCTTCCGCGTTTTGGCATGCCTGAGCCGTACTGATGAAGCTGATGCCCATTCTAGCAGTGATTGGGCCAGTCCATGGGCCCTTAAATCGAACCCACCCGCCTGCTTGCAGATAGAACAAATTGAAGCCTCGCGTGACGTACAGATCCTTGGGCTCAGCTCCAGCTCGGTTGTTCACCCAGACCCCCGAATCCTTGACCGTAGCACCCGCAAGATCCAAGCAGAAGTATGCGACGTACGATCCGGCCCCGAAGCTCGGGAGAAAGGTGCCATTCCCCATCATCCTCCCACTCCCGCTACCATCTTGAGCGTCCACACTAATCGAAGCGTTCTGCCTACTCGCCCAGAGATCGGTCAGGTCGAGCGAGATGACGGCGTCCGAAGTTTGGTTAGCCGTCGCATTTTCGGAGAAGTCGAATCGATATAGAGCAGCATGCTCAGATACCGTCATTTCTGCTTTGATGCCATTCACTAGCGTTACTTCAAAGTACCCAGGCTTCGCCACGATGGAGTCATTCTTGTACAACATCGCCCGAGCCCCAATGGGGAACTTGCAGGTGTTTATATCATCGCTTGGACATATCTGAGGGAAAATGGGGAAGTTTCCGAGCGAGGGATTTCCACCTGTCCCCGAATCGTGGAGTGCGGAGAACCCGGTTATATTAGAGCCATCCGTAGAGAAGCCGCCTGTGTTTTCGCCGTCTACGTCGGCAACGGCTGTATGGAAGCTCAGCAGTTGCATGGAGTAATAGGAGACAGCATATGACTAGACATGACTGCCCAGAGCCCGTCGCCCAGCGGCTGTAATCGCTTGACAAACAGTCGTGACACACAAGGATCGCAAGAAATGACTCACCCTTTGCCATGCCATAGGGCAAAGTCTACCAGGGTCAGTTGTGTGCTGTTTGAGAGTTTTGAAAGCTTTATCCAAGCACATACCGCACCCGCAAACACGTTGCCCCCTTGCTGGCTTCCAATCAATGGATTCACAAAGTCCAGCACGTCTGAGTTGTTCGCGCGCCTCGTGTACTGCACTGCCTTTGCAGGCAGAGCATGGTGCGTAAGCAGAAGCAAGAAAGTCAAGGAAGGAAGCATGGCGGTGATTCCGAAGGAAGGCTGCGACCAAGATTTGGAGTAATCGGCATGGCCGACGCTGTCTCCTGAGCCGGGACTAAGTCGCACAGGTGGAGTTCCAATTTGACGACGTCACGCTCTGTTGTTGGCTCCTGCCCAATTTGGGATTGATATTGCGGGGTCAAGCGATCGGTACCTGTAGGGCTTGCCATTCCACGTTACTTGCATTCGAGCGCTCAACATATGAAGAACTTGGACATGTTCAGCAATTCTAAGTCTGCTGGACTCGGCAAAGGCCGACATGCTAGATTTCAGCGGTGTTCTGGATGTCAGAGCATTTGGTCAGCAACTTCTTTGGCTGACCCCACAACCAGTCCTGCTTGCTGCTGTACCACCCGTCTGCCTCCCAACACAGCTACTGCGACAGGGTTGGTAGAACCGGTGAGCCGCTGAAGAAGAAACTTGCAGCCATCTCGGAAGGCCTTCCCAATCCGACCGAAGAAGTCATCCATTGGCGATAAGATGGTCGTGGTCCTATCGGCTGGACTGCAGACGCCATGCAGGTCGCACACGCATGTGACCACGCGCGGTGCTGCCATTGCCATATTGGCGGTGATGCAGGAGTTATCTAGGCGACGGTCAAAGTGACGTCTCGTACCCGAAGGAGTCGGACATGTGCTTTCTTTAGCGACCTAACGTTGCATTGGCGATCGCTCTAGGTTCCGCGCGCAGTAGGTTTCGAGAAGCTCGTGTGTTGCGTTCGTGGCTTTCTTGGGGTGGTGGTGAGCCGTCTGCCTTGCGCTAAAGGCAGCATAGGCTTGCGCGGTGTCCCATCCCGTGAGGAGAAGAGCTTCGTGGGCCCCGGGCGCAGCGTCCACGCGCCAGCCCCTGACGACCTTGTGCTTGCTGCTCTCGAAGATGGCGTGCTCGTCTGTCGCGAACGCCTTGTCATACGCGTTCACGTCATTCTCTCTCACCTGCCGCCTCGATATGGCCAAGACGGGGGCATCCAGCGGCAGCGAAGCCATGGCGTCCAGCTCCATGTGAAGGGCCCATCGGAACTCAAGCATGCCCTCTTGCGACCCCAGCACCTCCCGCGCGCGAGGAGAGGCCAGAAAGTCGTGGTGCGCCTCCAGGCTCGGCCAGAGACCCAAAATAAACACCAAGGTAGGGTCGTCGATGCAGCTGTAGAACTCCGACTGAGTCTTCAAGAGACGTCGGACTGTTGATAGGTTCCTGAGCAACGCAGGGTCATCGGGGGCCACGCCCTTTGTTCGCAACAGGGTCACCTCGAGGACGGACATGCTGGATTTGCGTGAGGTCAATCGAAGACGCTCGTATCGGAGCCAGATATAGCAGCAAACGACGGAAGCACGTGCGGGATAGAGGGGTCTGGAGGCCCGGCAGGTCGGCGACGACGCACAACGTTCAGCCATTCACGCCAGGAACGGCATGGAAGCCCTTGGCATGCTGTACATCACCAGTTGCCTGGAGGCCATTTGGCTTGGGGGGCCAGCCCGTTGACGGCATCGCATCACGGCAGAACGGCGGTGCAGCTCTGCCTTTCAGCTGCGGAGTAAGATTCTTCGACGGTTTCGCCGTTTAGTAAACGCATGCCTTCCTGTGGCCCAGCGCGGCCTTCGTAGGGTCGACGATCGTTGCCCAACCTCACACCTGCGTGCACCTCCCCACCGCCTTGGCGATGCTTGTCGTCTCGTGTAGCAAAAATAGCCTGGGACACTTCGGTCGCCGCTTCATGAGCAGCGTCTGATGAAACCGTTTTTCTCGTCGCACGGTTTCGGTCTTGGACGAAGAATAGACTGGCGGGCAGAAGATCGGACCTTCTTTCTACACAGCCTGGCGACGGTCCATTTCGGCTGCTTTCCGGTGAGCTTCATCCGCACCGGGACGAGAACCGTCGCGCGGCCGATAGTCTGGAGAGTAGTCTCTAATTCGTCCAAGTCCTGGCAAATACGAGTTGTACCGTTGACTCAGCTGCGATTCCATCTCATTTCCCCTGGTCGAGCGAGCACCACCCACACCCGTGGAGCGGACGTCTCCACGTCTCCGGTCTAAGCCCCCAAACCCGCGCACACGAGCCACTGCATATCAATTACGAACCGACGTATATATCGCCTCACAGAAAGCCGCTTGCGGCCTTGCAAATGATGAATCTTACCATGTCGCCGTCACGGCTGCCTAGTCGACGTTCCATGGACTCCTCCAATTCCGACGCCTCCAGCAACTCGCCAGACACGCTCCCGGATAGTCGGGGCGAGAGCGCGCATCCGCCGCAGCAGCCTCGCAAGCCCATCCCCCGCAAGGGACACACAAAGTCGAGACGCGGTTGCTACAACTGCAAGCGCCGTAGAATAAAGTGCAATGAGAGACATCCAGAATGCAACCACTGCATCAAGGCAGGGCTGCGCTGCGAATACCCTGCGAACATCATCCAGACGACGCAGCGGTCACCGTCGTCTCCCAGTCCCCAAACCATGGTGAACCTGCGGTCGACGCCAGGCACATTCGTGAGTGGCCCAAGGCACCAGTCAACTTCTGCATGACCTGACTTTAATAGACCATGGCCGACATGCGTTTGTTTCATCACTTTTTGATCACTGCATACCCTCACCTCCCAGTCGGCGGTGACAAGATTTGGATAACGGTGATACCGAGCTTTGCGCACAATGTACGTTGCACTTCAAAGTCGTCGAGAGCCGCCGTGCGGAGCGAAGGTGGGGTTGGGAATCCGCGAACCTGGGACCAACCCCATCTCACAATTCCGTGCTCCTAGCTGCAGTAACGCTGTCGCTGTCGCTGTCGCTGTCGCTGACTCGAACAGTACGAATACCTCATTCATTCAATCCTGGCGTTGGCTGCATCTCATCTTGACGCCGTCTCGAATGCCAACGTTGCTGAAGAAGCGATATCGCATCGCATACTCGCAGTGCAAGCATTGAACGAAGCACTCTCAGTACCGTCAAAGTCGAGATGCGAACGCGATGCGAGGATGGGTGCAGCCCTAGCACTCGCATTCCAATCGAGTCATCTTCAAGACGGCTTGGCCGAATTCTTGACCATGGTACGAGGGTGCAATCTAATTGCCATGGATGGTTCGTTGGCGAACGATGAATCCGCTTTTAGTGTGAGTACTCCTTGTGTTTAGGCCCGACCTTTGCCTGTATGGGATAGAGACTCACATTCACAGGCATTCCGAGAAGACGGCCACCTCGCAACAATGACAAGCCGCCTCAGCACTGCAGGCTGGAACGGCGTCAACCCAGACGACCTAGACCTAGCCGCTGTGTCCCTCCACTCCATCGACTCGCTCAACATGACCTCATGGGAGCGCAACTTCCGGGACATCCTCGTCCGCACAATCGACAACGCATACGACAGGCCCGTTGAATCCTACACCACGTTCGTGCTGCTCTACAACGCGCCATCGCGGTGGACACACGACGAGTTCCAGTCTTTCATCGACCCGAATAACAGCGTTGCGCAGATCTTATTGGCGCATTTCATTGCTATTCAAGCGGTGCTCACGCCGATACTCGCTCTTGAAAGAGTGGGGTTTCAGGGCATTGATGCGCCGACTGCGACGTTGGGATGGATTGAGGGGATTTATGGGAACGTGCCGAGGGGGTTGAGGACTTATGTGGAGTGGCCAAGGCAGGTCTCGCGGTATCCGTTTATGAGGTTTATGGGTCAGGGGCAGCTGGGCTTGTACGATCAGGAATTAGGCGAGACCAAAATGGGAGAGGGCATAACGTGTAGTAGTTGGTGAACAGGATGGAGTTCTCTGCTGTATGGACTCACGCGGGGAAAGGACTATATGATACCCATGGCGGTCTGCGGACCTGTCAACGCACTCGCTTCATTCGCTTCGATACGCTCGCTGCACGCGGCCAGCTACTTTTGTATATTAGCATAGAAGGAAGAATACAACTTGGATCCATGAGGGAATACCAAAGAAATTTGACGAGATGAAGTCGGTACTCTTTTCCATGCTGAATGACAATGGGCAAGCGAAACCGTCAGAATCGCACTTTCCTTCAGCGAACTGTTACTGCTTAACATCCTACTGGGTATGTTTTCTTGTTCTCCAGCTCACATAGAAGTTGTGTATATCCTCTACTCCCTTCATCGGTCAGCGCGCCCGTGAAGTTCATGCAGTGCAGGTGACCTGTCCAGCGGGCGGCACTTCGAACTCAGCTTTGGTACCAGCCGCTGGTACATCATGTCGCTTATCCTCTCCAATGCCCAGCTTTACATGTTGCCATTGTCCGTCCTTCTCCTAAAGATCTATGGCGCCAAAAGTGTCAGTGTCTTTAAAACTTTTCTTTCCGTGTGCCTCCAAACGCACCCTCCGAGCCCAAGAAGAGCTGTTGTGGCCACCGATTTGCACCCGACGCTTAACCCCACAATAGCGCGCGTGGAAAGCCCTGACGAGCAAGTTCTCTTCGGCAGTACGAGAGGATCTCTCGTGGTCGGAAGTAGCGTTGGCGGTGGTGAAGCTGAAGGGTTGCGGTGCTGTCTGAGAGTATGTATAGTATTGTCGCACTTTCCTGTGGTAATTTTCGCCTTCTTTTCGCCTCGTTGTGTCCTCATAATACCAAGCCATATTGTAGCAAGATCCTTATCGTAGGCTTTGGTTCGGTGTAGTTCCATCTCAATGTACGTCATCGGCCTTTTTAGAAGGCTCGTAATACCAAGAGAGCAACGCTCATCTACAGGTTAGCTGGGCAGTCGACAGCTTATATGTGTGCTATCAGCAATCAGATACATCCTTCTCGTGTTGATAAGCTTCGCCTTTCGCCTACCCTTTCCCACCGTGCGTTTTCGACCTATGATAGGAGAGAAGGCTTGAGCCTCATGCATAGACAACGCCTCAGCTGCAGGTGTACGCCACTTATACGCCCAGGCTGCACTGACTGGATAAACGGAACGATCAGACTGAGCTATTGGGTGGTGTTCTTCTTCGCACCGTGCAGTCATCATGTAAACAGCGGCCTGGCGTGAGGAATTTCGACCCGGGTTCACGTCGAGGGTTTCGTCCCGAATCACTTGAAAGATGAGAACATTGCAGTAGCCAGAGCGGGGTTGCAGCCGGTGTCTGAGACCGTTATCGTCGACGGGCCGAGCCTGGAGCCTGAGCTGTTACTCAGCAAAGACTATCCAAGGCCTCGTACCAACTCAAAAGTGACCAAACGGCACGACACCTTGCTGGTTGCTGTTGACGTAGGGCTAGCTAGTAACGACCCCGCTGTGTGTATGTTGGCTACACATCAGATGAAGCGAAGGCGATTGAGACGGCAGAGGGTTAACCCGAGTGTGCGAGGGTGCGTAGTCTCTGACCTTCGGGTCGCTGACGAATTCAACGGTCCAGAGATGCGAAGGCGACGATGTTGCAGGAACTGAAAAGTTGTCGTCAGTTTGTGGTTACTCTGGAGATGAAGCTGTCAAAAGATCGCTAGCATATGTTGGAAGACCTAGCCCACGAGGTTCGTATTTGCGGTTTCACGCGGATGTTGATGGACAGAATCTGTCAATATATTGCGCAGTAAGACCAAATAATCGCTCAAATCTAAAAGTACGCTCAACGCAAAGCAGATCATAGAATGACTTTCGAAGCAACGCTGAACAACCACGCTGCGTCGGCCCAACCCCCACCGTCCTCAGGCGGTGACATCGGTTCCGAAGCCTGGGCCGCCTTCGCCTCCTCGTCCTGTGCGCGGACGGCAGAGGCGGCAATGATGGCCTCGCGCTCGAGTTTCCGCCTCTTAGCATCGACTTCTCGCCGTAACACCAGCTCTTCTTTGGTCATATTCTCGGGCCGCGTAGTATCATCTTCGTCTTCCTCGTCAGAAGATGACTCCTCGCCATCTTCGTCCACGTCGAAGAGCGTCCACCCAATCAGCCTGTCCATCCAACTCCCAAGACCAAAGCCGCGCTCGCGTGCTAGACGAGCAACTTCCTCCTCATCGCC
>Ga0247803_1001848_pt1 | contig 10922 bp, 9 predicted proteins | sample UWRJL014104B1_FD_180928 | JGI IMG/M metagenome (GOLD analysis project Ga0247803, IMG submission 180928) | Plant litter microbial communities from Arlington Agricultural Research Station in Wisconsin, United States - UWRJ-L014-104B-1 | ecosystem: Environmental > Terrestrial > Plant litter >...
ACGCCGGTTTCGGCGGCCAGAGCGGCGCCCGACGCGCGGGCATTGACCGAGAGGGCCCGCAGCAGGGCCCGGTCAACGCGGTCCAGGTCGGCTTTCTTGGAATCCATACACGCTCTCTTTCGTTGAGAGCCAGTTTATCGACCGTTCTTCGACAGCGACAGCGGCCCCTGCATCAACTGCATCACAGGTGGGTTTCCGGCGGATTACGCCGCCGAAGCTGCGACTGCGCTGCTGCTCAGCTGCGGCCGAGGCGTTGGCGGAGCAGATCGATGCGCTTCTGAATCTGGGTGACGCTGGCCTGGGCCACCGCGGGGCCGCCGCAGAGGCGGCGCAATTCGGCGTGCACCATGGCGTGCGGCTCCCCCGACAGCTTCGACCACATGCCCACGAGGCTGCCCAGCAGCGTGCGCTGCTCCTTGAGCGTGCGATAGAGCGGGATCGGCTCCGGCGGTGCCCCCTCGACCGCCGCGGCCGCCGTGCGCCGCTCAGAGCCGCGCTTGGACTGCCGCTGTTGGCGCTGGCGCAGCAGCTCGGACACCTGCTCCGGTTCGAGCAGGCCGGGGATGCCGATGAAGTCGAACTCCTCGTCGGTGCCGGGTTCGGCGAGTTCGCCGTATTCGTCGCCGTTGAACATCACCATGTCGAAGGTGGCCTGGGAGTCCAGCGCCTGCCAGGTGAATTCCTCACCGAGCTCGTCCGACGCCTTCTCGGTCTTGTTCGCGGCCGCCACCATGGCGTCCTCGGGGTTGTACATGCCGTCGTCGCCGTCGTCGCGGTTGCTGCGATCCAGGGCGTGATCGCGTTCCAGCTCCATGGCGTTGGCCAGGCTCAGCAGCCCGGGAACGTTGGGCAGGAAGATCGACGCCGTCTCACCGCGGCGACGCGCGCGCACAAAACGGCCGATGGCCTGGGCGAAGAACAACGGCGTCGAGGCGCTGGTCGCGTAGACGCCGACGGCCAGGCGCGGTACGTCGACCCCTTCGGACACCATCCGCACCGCGACCATCCAGCGTCGGGTGTTGTGCGAGAACTCGTCGATCCGGTCGCTGGACTCCTTCTCATCGGAGAGCACCACCGTGGCCGGCTCGCCGGAGATCTCCTCGAGGATCGCCGCATAGGCGCGGGCGGTGGTCTGGTCCGTCGCGATGACCAGGCCGCCGGCATCCGGGATGCCGTGCCGCACCTCGGTCAGCCGGGCGTCCGCGGCCCGCAAGACCGCGGGGATCCACTGGCCGCTGGGTTCGAGCGCCGTGCGCCAGGCCTGGGAGGTGATGTCCTTGGTGTTGCCCTCGCCGAGCTTTGCTTCCATCTCGTCGCCGGCCCTGGTGCGCCACTTCATGTGCCCGGCGTAGACCATGAACATGACCGGGCGCACCACGCCGTCTTCGAGGGCGCGGCCGTAGCCGTAGTTGTAGTCGCTCTGCGACAGGCGGATGCCGTGCTTGTCGGGCAGGTAGGTCACGAAAGGGATCGGCGAGGTGTCGGAGCGGAACGGGGTGCCGGTCAGCGACAGCCGGCGGGTGGCGGGGTCGAAGGCCTCGCGGATGGCGTCGCCCCAGCTCAGCGCGTCGCCGCCGTGGTGCACCTCGTCCAGGATCACCAGGGTGCGACTGGCTTGGGTGAGCTCCCGGTGCAGCGCGGCGCGGGTGGCCACCTGGGCGTAGGTGACGGCGATGCCGTGGAAGTGGCTGCCGTAGCGGCCGTGTGCGTTCTTGAACCCCGGGTCGAGGCGGATTCCGGCTCGTGCGGCCGCGTCGGCCCACTGCCGCTTGAGGTGCTCGGTCGGGGCGACGACGGTGATCCGGTCGATCACCCGGCGCGCGCGGAGCTCTGCGGCCAGGCGCAACGCGAAGGTGGTCTTACCGGCGCCCGGCGTTGCGGCGGCGAGGAAGTCGCGGGGCTGATGCTGGAAGTACGCCTCGAGGGCCTCGGCCTGCCAGGCCCGCAGCTTGCTGGCCGTTCCCCAGGCGGCTCGCTCGGGGAACGACGGCGAGAGGTGCTCGGCGGCGCTGGTGCCGGCCGGCCCGCGGTCCGGCCCGAACACGGGCGGGGTGTCGACGGTCTCGGCCAGGAACGATCCGGCGAACGATCCGGGTGCTGCCGAATCGGGTGCTGCCGAATCGGGTTCAGTGGTCTCCCGGTGCGAGGGTTCCCGGAAAGCGGATCCGAAGTCAGGTGGAGTAGTCACTTCATAAGAACTTACCAACACCTACCGACATCTGCCCGACGGGGCAGAATGAAATCATGACGAAGCAGCAACATCCGTGGTCCCGCTACGTCGCCATCGGCGACTCCTTCACGGAAGGGGTCGGCGACCCGGAGTCGGCCAGCCCCGGCGGCAACCGCGGGTGGGCTGATCGTGTGGCCGAGATGCTCAGCCTGGGTTCCGATGACTTCGCATACGGAAATCTCGCGGTGCGGGGCAAACTGATGAACCAGATCCTGGCCGAACAGGTGGGCCCGGCGTTGGCGCTGCATCCCGACCTGGTCACGATATCGGCCGGCGGCAACGACGTGCTCCGGCCGGGCAGCGATCCGGATGCCATTGCCGCCCGGCTGGACGACGCGGTGACCCTGCTGGGCTCGCAGGGCGCCACCGTGGTGGTCTTCACCGGTACCGATGTGCGCTTCTCCCCCGTGCTGCGGGGGCTGCGCGGCAAGGTCGCCATCTACAACGAGAACATCCGCGCCGTCGCCGCCGCTCACGACGCGATCGTGGCGGATATGTGGTCGTTGACCGAGACCCAGGACTCCCGGATGTGGGCACCGGACCGCCTGCACCTGAACCCGCTCGGCCACCACACGGTGGCCCGGATGGTGTTGGAGGTGCTCAACGTGCCCAACCCGCTCGAGCCGCAGCTGCCGGAGCCGATGCCCGGCGTCACCTGGCGTCAGGCTCGCACCGAGGACCTCGCCTGGGCCAGGGAGTATCTGGTGCCGTGGGTGCTGCGACGGGTGCGCCACCAGTCGTCCGGGGACCACATCCTGCCCAAGCGTCCGGCCGCCGACCCGGTGACCAGGCTCGACGATCCCGCCTGACCTGCCGGTAGCGCGGTCAGACCTCGCCCGGGTGCGTCCAACGCCAGAACGGGCCCGGATCGGTGATGGTCTGATCCAGGACCAGCGGCACCGTGATCGTCGTGGTGCCGACGGTCACGTCGAGACTGCCGACGGAGTCGCCCTCCTCGCCCAGGGTCACCGCCGCGATGTCGACGGTGCTGGTGATCGGGGTGTCCGACCAGACCACGGCGGACTCCGAGGTCTCCGCGACAGCCTGCCCTGACTGGCCCCAGGGCGTCGTGTACGTGCCGAACGGCGTCCCGGCCTCCACCAGGGTCACCGTGCGGAAACCGGGCTCCACACTCTCGATCAGGCTGAGGATGCTCTCGTTCAGCTCACTGTGAGTGTCCCCACCGAGCACAACGCCGACGAGGGTGACCGAGGAGTCGCCGACGGGTACTTCCACCGCGAAGAGCAGGCAGGCGCCGGCCTCATCCGTGGTGCCCGTCTTGATGCCCTCGACACCGTCGACGCCGAGCAGCTTGTTCGTGTTGGTGACGGTGCCAACGGTCGGGATGTCGGCGGTGGGCATGGCCACGATGGACGCCAGGGCGGGATTGGCCATGACCAGTTTGCCGATGGCCACCAGGTCGGCCGGGCTGCTCACGCTCTGGGCGGAGATTCCGCTGGTGTCGGCGACGGTGGTGCCGGTCAGGCCGTTCGCGGCGAGGAAGTCCGCCGCCGCGGCCAGGTACGCGTCCACCGACCCGTACGCCCACACGGCCAGGGACACGCTGTAGTTGTTCGCGGACGGGATCAGCATCGTCTCGAAGGCTTCGCGCTGGCTCAGGACCATGCCGGATACGACGGGCGCCACCGACCCGTTCTCCGCGATCGCGTCGTAATAGATGTCGACGTCCGTGTCGGTGAACTCGATGTCCGGCCCTGGCTCGTCGCCGGTCAACGGCTTGCTCTGAAGAATCACCAGCGCGGTGACCATCTTGGTGATGCTGGCGATGGGCACGGAGGCCTGGTCGCCGCTGGAGGCCAGGACCCCGTCGAAGCCGACGGCACCGATGGCACCGGCGCCCTGGTCCGGCCAGGCGGGAAGCGCGGCCGCCTGGGTGAGGGCCGGCGGGTCGGTCAGGGTCGCTGCCGTGCTGGAGACCGGCGCGAGGCCCGTGCTGGTGAGGTAGGCGACGAACGCGAGCACCACGGCGAGCACGCCGAAGAAAGCGATGCGCCGACGGCGGTAGACCTGGCGTCGGGAGAGAGACATTCGATGATTCTAACCACGGCCGCCGTGACCGGCTCGCAGGGCCGCCGCGCGCCCCGCGAATCGGCTAGGCGCGCAGCGCGTACAGGGCGACGGCGCTGGCCGACGCCACGTTCAGGGAGTCCACACCGTGCAACATCGGGATGGTGACGACACTGTCAGCGACGGCGAGGGCATGCCGGCTCAGACCGTCGCCCTCGGTGCCGAGGATCAGGGCCACTCGTTCCGGCGGGTCGAGCGCGAAGGCGTCCAGGGAGACGGCGTCGTCGGCGAGGGCGAGGGCCGCCAGGTGGAAGCCGTTCTCCTTGAGCACCGGAGCGGCTTCGCTCCACTCCGGCAGCCGGGTCCAGGGCACCTGCAACACGGTGCCCATGCTCACCCTGACGCTGCGACGGTACAACGGGTCGGCGCAGCGTGGGGTGATCAGCACGGCGTCTGCGCCGAGCCCGGCGACCGATCTGAAGATCGCGCCGACGTTGGTGTGGTCGACGATGTCCTCGAGGATCACAATGCGCCGGGCGCCGCGAATGATGTCGGCCACCGACGCCAGGTCCGGCCGGTGCATGGCCGCCATCGCGCCACGGTGCAGGTTGTACCCGGTGAGCTGTTCGAGCAGCGCCGCCGAGCCCACGTAGATCGGCACATCGGGCCAGTCCGCCAGGAGGCGCTGGGCGTCCGGCAGCCACTGTTCCTGCACGAGAACCGAACGCGGGCGGTGCCCGGCGGCCAGGGCCCGGCCGATCACCTTGGCCGACTCGGCGATGTAGAGGCCGTTGGCCGGCTCGGAGACCCGGCGCAAGGCCACATCGGTCAGGCGCGAGTAGTCGGCCAGGCCGGGCGCGTCGAGGTCGGTAATCGGGACGATCTGCACGGAGGCCGCCGCCTTTCTGGGAGGTGTCTGGTCCACAGCTGCCGGAGCGGGAACCTCGAACCGTAACACAGCCGAAAACTGACCAGTTTAGACTCAGAGGACATCATCGCCGCGCCGGCTCCCTCGGGGCCGGGCCGGCGGCGACGGGACGAGGATGGAGCACCATGACGGCCGAGACTGTCCTGACGACATCGGCGGCTGCCGAGGAGGCCCTCGACGGCGTGGCCGCGATCTTGCGCGGCCGGCGGACGGCGGTCCTCACCGGCGCCGGGGTGAGCACCGACTCCGGTATCCCCGACTACCGCGGCGCGGGCGCCCCCGTGCGTGTTCCGATGACGTTCCAGACCTTCCTCGCGGACGAACGGGCCCGGAAGCGCTACTGGGCCGGGAGCCACCTGGGCTGGCACCGGTTCAGGGCGGCCGAACCCAATCTGGGCCACCGGTCCCTGGTGTCCCTCGAAGCTGCCGGACTGGTCAGCGGAATCATCACCCAGAACGTCGACGGCTTGCACACCCGTGCCGGGTCCCGCCACGTCGTTGACCTGCACGGGTCGATGGACCTCGTGGTCTGCCTCTCCTGCGGGCAGGCGTTCGGCCGGGACAGCATCGCCGCGCGCCTGGAGGCGCATAATCCGGTGCTGGCGGATCCCGACCAGGTCGAGATCGCTCCGGATGGTGATGCCATCGTGGTCGACATCGATCATTTCGTCGTACCGGACTGCTCGGTCTGCGGCGGCCTGCTCAAGCCCAATGTGGTGTTCTTCGGTGAGTTGGTGCCGACGGGGAAGTTCACCGCGGCGGCCGCGCTCGTGCGGTCGGCCGATGCCCTGATCGTGGCGGGCTCGTCGCTGGCGGTCAACTCCGGGATCCGGTTGCTCGAGCTGGCCCGGCGCCGCAAACTGCCGATCGTGGTGATCAACCGCGGGATGACCAAGGGTGACGGACGAGCCCTGGTTAAACTGGAGGCAGGCACGTCGGAGACGTTTGCCGGGTTGGTGACCCGACTCACCGGCCGGTAGTGTGCACCCGGCGGCCCGCCGAGCAGTACCCGTCCAGCAGAAGGCAGCGTTGTGATCACCAAGCTCGCGATCGTCCGGCACGGCCAGACGGATTGGAACCTGGAAAAACGCATCCAGGGCAGCACCGACATCCCGCTGAACTCCACGGGACGCGCCCAGGCTGCTGAGACCGGGCTGCGGCTGAGCCGCGCCCACTGGGATGCCATCGTCACCAGCCCGCTGCTCCGGGCGCACGAGAGCGCCAGGATCATCGCGGGTGAACTGGACCACCCGGCACCGCTCGTCGTGCCGGAGCTGACCGAGCGTCACCACGGTCAGATCGAGGGGTTGACCTTCACCGAACGGCAGGCGCGATTCCCGGACGGGTCGGCGGTGCCCGGCCTGGAGAGCAGGCAGGCCGTGCTGGATCGGGTGCTGCCGGCACTGGAACGCATCGCACTGGACCATCCGGGCCGGGAGGTCGTCGTGGTCTGCCACGGCGGTGTGATCGGCACCCTGCTGCGCTACACCACCGCCGGGGACCGGCCGGCCGCTGGCGAACTCATCCCGAACGGCTCGATCCACGAGTTCCTCTGGCAGGGCGGCCGACTCGAGCTGGCGAGCGTCGTTTCGGCGCGCTGACCGATCAGCCCCGGCGGGCTGCCGCCGCGGTGCCCTGCAGCACCCGGAGCAGTCGAGCGGCCGATTCGGCCCAGGTGAAGCGTCCGGCTTGACCGACCGAAAGCCGGGAACGACGCGTCCACTCCCCCGGCGTCTCCAGGTTGCGGACCGCCGCGGCCACCGCATCCGGGTCCCGCGGCGGCACGTAACTGGCCGCGTCGCCGCCGATCTCCCGGAAGATCGGGATATCGCTGACCACCACCGGAATGCCCAGGCTCATCGCCTCGACCAGCGGAATGCCGAAGCCCTCATCGAGGGACGTGGTGACCAGTGCGGTCGCGTCGGTCAGCAGCGACACGTATTCCTCGTCGCTCACGCCGTTGTGGAAGACCAGGCTCGCCTGCGGGGCGAGGGCGGACAGCCGGTCGCGCTCGGCGTCACCGACCCTGCTGAGCAGGTGCAATTCGTAGCCGGGCAGCGCCGCCGCGGCACGCACCAGGGTGTCCACGTTCTTGTACGGCATGAACGAACCCATGTACACCAGGGTTTTCGTCGCCGGTCCGGTCCGCTCGAGTGTCTCCCCCGCCGCGGCGACGGAATCGGCGGCGTTAGGCACCACGGACACCGGCCGCCGGGTGAGCCGGTGACGGCTGATCAGCGCACCGGTGGTCTCCGACACCGTCACGACACCGTCCGACCGGTTCAGCAGCAGCCGCTGCGGCCACCAGGAGAGGTGGTAGAGACGCCAGAGCAGGCGGATGCCGACGTTGAACTCCCGCGGTGGGGTGCGGTTGCGGTAGTAGATGAGGTCGTGCACCGTCAGCACCAGACGGTACCGCCGGCCCCAGGAGCCCATGGTCTGCATCGGGCTGAACACGATGTCGGGGTCCAGCCGGTTCACGGTCAGGGCGACCAGGGGTTCGAGCGGGCTGGTGGGCGACCGCACGAGCTGCCAGGGCAGGGCGGGCAGCATGGCCAGCTGCCGGTGGTCGCTGATCAGCATCGTCACCGGATGCAACCGGCCGAGTTCGGTGATCAGGCCGGCGGTGTACCGGCTGATTCCGTCGTGCCGGTCGATCCGGGTGTATCGGCAGTCGAAGACGATGCGCAGGGGGCGGTCGGCCGTGGTCATGACGCGTCTCCCGCCGGGACGACCGGTTCCAGGAAGCGGCGCAGCTGCCTGGCAGCGTCTTCGGGCACCTCGTAGTGGATGAGGTGGCCCACCCCGGGCAGAACGTGCAGCTGGGCGTCGGGGAACAGCGCGCGCAGTCGGACCTGGGCCTGCACCGGGGTGATGTCGTCCTTTTCGGCGGCGATCAAGAGGGTGCGGGTGTTGATGGCCGCGGCGTATTCGCTGACGTCGTGGCTGACGGAGGCTCGGAAGGCCTCGAGCACCACGGTGCGGTCCGCGAATGCGGAGAAGTACCGGTCGTGCTGGTTGTGGATCCAGCGTCGCCGCTGCCGGCTCTGGGTCTTGGCCATGGTGATGCTCATCACCCGCACGATCACCCGGTTGCGCAGCAATCCGAAACCGAGCCGCTCCGGCAGCTTGGACGCGAGCCAGTAGTAGAACACGGCGAGCCGGGTCAGCATGCCCCGGGGCCCGGACAGGGCCGGGGCGGCGATGGGGTTGACCAGGACCAGGTCCTGGGTGGGCAGGCCGCCCGGCGCCGCCGCGGCCGCAGCGACCACGATCGAGCCGAACGAGTGACCGAGGACCACCACCCGGCCGGGCAGTGCCAGCAGGCGCAGGAACTCGGCCAGCCAGGCGGCGTACGCCTCGATGGAGTGGGGCCCCGCCGCGAACGCGGCGGATTCGCCGAAGCCCGGCAGGTCCGGAGAGATGATCCGCAGTCCCTGCAGTTGGGCGACGACGGCCTCGAGACCGTGGTGGTCGCCGCGGAACCCGTGCACCATCACGACGGTGGTCGGTGAGTCCGGGTCCCCGTACTCCCAGTACCGGGTGTCGCTGCCGGACACCGCAAGGGTGTGGGCACGCGCATCCATGAGGGTGAGCAGGTCGGCGTATGGCGAGGGAACGATCATCGCTCTCAGTTTAGGCGGGCGACGATGAGCGGGCTGGACCCAACCCGTGAGGATCGACCTAGACTCGGTCACATCTGCACCATCCGTCTCCGCACAGGGCCTCAGCGGAAGGAACTCCGTGAGCTTTACCGCACCCATTCAGCTGCCAGGGCTGACCCTGGATCCACGGTGGTACCGCCGCGCGGTGTTCTACGAGGTGATGGTGCGCTGCTTCGTCGACAGCAACGCGGACGGAGCGGGTGACCTGTCCGGGCTGATCTCGAAGCTCGACTACCTGCAGTGGCTGGGCATCGACGCGCTCTGGATCCCGCCGTTCTTCACCTCTCCCCTCCGGGACGGGGGTTACGACGTGTCCGACTACCGGTCGATCCTGCCCGAATTCGGCACCCTCGACGAGTTCAAGGAACTCGTGACGAAGGCGCACGAGCGCAACATGCGCATCGTCATCGACCTGCCGCTGAATCACACCTCCGACCAGCATCCCTGGTTCCAGCAGTCCCGGCATCAGCCGGACGGACCCTACGGCGACTTCTACGTGTGGAACGACGACGACGACAAGTACCCCGACATCCGGATCATCTTCACCGACACCGAGGAGTCGAACTGGGCCTTCGACTCGGTTCGTCGTCAGTTCTACTTCCACCGGTTCTTCTCCCACCAGCCCGACCTGAACTACGACAACCCGGCCGTGCACGAGGCGATCCTCAGCGTGGTGCGGTTCTGGCTGGATCTGGGTGTTGACGGGTTCAGGTTGGATGCGATCCCCTACCTGTACGAATCGGATGACGGCAACGGTGAGGGTGAGCCGCCGACCCATGAGTTCATCAAGCGGCTCCGGGCCGTGGTGGACCGGGACTATCCGGGTCGAATCATGATCGCCGAGGCCAACCAGTGGCCACGTGAGGTGGCCGCGTTCTTCGGCACCGAGGACGAACCGGAGTGCCACATGGCCTTCGACTTCCCGGTGATGCCGAGGATCTTCTATTCGTTGCGGTCGCAGCGGGCCGGTGAACTCGTTCGGGTGCTCTCCGAAACGACGGATATCCCCGAGGGCGCCGGGTGGGCCGTGTTCCTGCGCAACCACGACGAACTCACCCTGGAGATGGTCAGCGAAGAATACCGGCAGGCCATGTACGGCTGGTACGCCTACGATCCGCGGATGCGCGCCAATATCGGCATCCGCCGCCGTCTGGCTCCGTTGCTGGACAACTCGCGCTCGGAACTCGAGCTCGCCCACGCCCTGCTGTTCTCCCTGCCGGGCAGCCCGTTCCTCTACTACGGCGACGAGATCGGGATGGGCGACAACATCTGGCTGCCCGACCGGGACAGTTCCCGCACGCCCATGCAGTGGACGCCGGACCGCAACGGCGGGTTCTCCGCGGCCGACCCGGGCAAGCTGTACCTGCCCGTCGTGCAGTCGCTGGTCTACAACTTCGCCCAGACCAACGTGGAATCCCACCTCGCGCAGTCCGGGTCGCTGCTGCACTGGATCCGGAACGTCATCCACGTGAGGAAGGGCCACCCCACCTTCGGGTTGGGCACCCTCAGAGTGCTCTCAACGGACCACGAGTCGATCCTGGCGTTCACCAGGGCGTACGCCGGCTCAGGTTCCAGTTTCGGCGATCAGCCGGAGACCGTGCTGTGTGTGTTCAGCTTCGCCCACAATCCCGTCGCGTTCAGGATTGCGGAGGCCGACCTGGCCGGGACCCGGTTGTACGACATCTTCGGCGGCGGCGTCTTCCCGTCCTTCGACGAGGAGGGCGGACTCACCCTCACCCTGGGTGCGCAGAGCTTCTACTGGCTGCATTGCGGCTAGCGGCGCCGGGCGCGCAAAAAGGGCGACCTGCCGAAGCAGGTCGCCCTTCGAAGGTGAGGCGGCGTGGTTACTTGCCGAAGCCCTTGTAGCGCGAGTTGAACTTCTCCACGCGTCCGGCGGAGTCCATGATGCGCTGCTTGCCCGTGTAGAACGGGTGCGACTCGGAAGAGATTTCCACGTCGATGACCGGGTACGTGGTGCCGTCTTCCCACTCGATGGTCTTCGAGCTGGAGACCGTCGAACGGGTAAGGAACGTCGCACCCGACGCGAGGTCGCGGAAGACCACGGGAGCGT
>Ga0247803_1001849_pt1 | contig 10922 bp, 8 predicted proteins | sample UWRJL014104B1_FD_180928 | JGI IMG/M metagenome (GOLD analysis project Ga0247803, IMG submission 180928) | Plant litter microbial communities from Arlington Agricultural Research Station in Wisconsin, United States - UWRJ-L014-104B-1 | ecosystem: Environmental > Terrestrial > Plant litter >...
GAAGTCACCTTATCAACGAATTATCAGCATTGCAGTAGAGCTTAACCCCAGGGCTGAGCGCCACCTCATACCTTTACCTAGTCGATGTTCTCAAATCCCCGTGCTCCACATCACCAAATGTGGGGCCCCAAGTCTTGCGGTAATACGATAGGATGTGGCGCACCGGTATTTGTTTCTTGAAAATCAGAGAAGCCGAATTTGTATATACATGTGCTTCAGCGCACTGAGCGAACGAACAACAGAGAGCGTGTAAGATTAACCACATGAGTAGTAAAGTCAAGGGAGCGGCAAAACAACAAACCGAAAGGAGGGGCAATATGTACTGGGAAGATCCGCTGCAAGATCCCATCTGCGATGAAAGTAGGATGTGTCCCTGAATACCACCATCTACATCATGTCCGCGCTGAGTCCCAGCGCAGGCGGCCACCTCTTTTTCAAACCCGAATCGTCCTGCAAGTACACAGGGTCGTTCCTGATGTAGTTGTCCCAGTTGTTGCAAGTGTTCCACCACCTGGTGATTGGTTAGTAATAAAATTTGGATCGTTGAAACGTGCGAAGACTTACTCGCTGTTTGGAGGAGGAAGGTTGATCTCAGATTCGCGCTCAAGGAATTGGTTGCCCAAGCCCATGGCAACGTGGAAGGCAATGTGGCAATGCATTAGCCAAGCGCCTATAAGTATCTTGTTAGTATTGGTTTCATGTGAAGCGCTTACAAGTCGAAAATAGGGGAAATAGCTTACCCGGGTTATCGGTGGGATAGGCAATGACGAGCCAACCGCTGGCTGGGAGATGGTGGACGTCGCGGCGGGGCGGGTTCGTGAAAGTAAGGCTGCTCAAGTGCTGATCCACATCGAATTGGCCGGGACCAGTGCCAAGAATGTACATGTCGTGGCCGTGGAGATGAATCGGATGGGGAATGGGGGGAGCATTGGTGGCCTGCTGAATCACCCAGTACGTCCACTATCACATGTCAGCGCATCTTTCACAAGTGTTGAACTTAACACATACCGCAGCAGTGGGAGAGACGGTGATAAGGCTGTAGCTGGGAGGGATGTTGGAGGTGTTGCCCTCTGCAACGTACTCCAGGGTCGGCTCGCCGGGGTCAACGCTATGAGAGGAATCAGCTCAGTGGATGCGTGTTGGAAAATGAACTAAGCTTACATCATGGAAGTACCATTCACAGTCCAGAGGACCAGGGACTGGTTGTTCGATACGACTGTGGTGTTTCCGAAGGCGACGGGCAGGGTCTGAGCCTGGTTGGCGAAAGTTGCGCTCGGAACATTCTTCGCAATTGCGTTGGTCGGCTTAGGGTCATTGCCTAAAAGTTGGGTGTAAAGTCAGCGAGGCTCGTGCTATGGGAAGAAAGCGCATTAGGTCGGAGACCATAGACTGCTGTTCTAGTGTTGCGACGTGTGTACTCGGTCTTACGTACAGTTAGCAGGGTTACCGGGCAAGGCAGTAGTTGTTGGGTCCGCAACCGTCTGTCCATCATAAGTAAAGATTGATCTACCGCGACCATTGTTACCGGTTCGGCAGGCGAGCTCAGCATCGGCACGGAACCAGTAATTTCCAGCGGTCTGGTTGGCGTTAATGATGACATCGTAGCGTTGCCCTGGAGAATGTCAGCGTTGATCGGTAGTACCCGACTAATGACCTACCAATTCCAATGAGAAGATAGTTTGTGGGGTAAGGGACGACGGGTACAAAGTCGTTTGCAATGACCGTGAATGGGTGGCCGTCGAGCGAGACGCGCAGGGCAGTGTCAAGGGAGGTGTTGATCAGACGAAGTCGGTGGGTCTTCCTGGGCTGAAGCTTCACTCTGTTATATGAGCCAGTCGTGTTATCATTGCCCTTGTTAGTCTTTGCGCATGTCAGTGAAGCTCAATTAGAGGGACGTAGCTACCTGTCGCACTGAATGGGAAGGTGAGTGTACATACTCCATTGATAAGAATGTTGTCTGGTGTGGGTGGGCCACCAAGTCTCTGCCCGGATAGGAAAGCTCGTTGGGAAGCTTGGTAAGCAGTGATGTGGAACCAGTCCGAGAGGGCGTATGTGCCAAGGTCTCGGTCGTAGTTGGCTGTAGCGGGCCCATTGATCCTACAGGAGGTCAGTGTAGTCTAGGAGCAAGCCGGGTTGTACTGACTGAATTCCACCGACGATGCCATCGCCGTATTGGGCGCTGAAGTGAGAGTGGTACCATGAGCTGCCATATTCGGTTGCCTTGAAGGTGTAGGTCTTCGCATCTCCAGGGGCTAGCGCACACTCGGTGACGCCGTTAACCTACGGATGGAGCAAGGTGTTAGTTCAAAACGTATGAAAGAAGCATTGTTGGGGACTTGACAGGAATGCTTACACCATCCTCAGTGTTGGAGTGTAGCTGTCGAAATCCATGCCAGTGGATTGAAGTTCCATTGTGTTGTAATTTATTGCGGACCGTAATCCTCAAGGTATCACCTACAAGCAAGTTAGTTTATCACATACAATAGGGCCTTGGACCAAACTCACCCCAGTTTGCTACAATAGTTGGACCAGGATACTGGTTGTTAATCAACATGCAAACGCGACTTTGCTGGCCATCGGGGTTGCAAGTCGTATTGGTGATGGAAAGGTCATACGAGACCGTCCTGCCAGTGGGCCACGACGTGTACATGTCAGTGGTGGCATCGAAGCCTGGAGACCAGCAGTTGCGGCTAGTAGGACCGTTGGTGCAGGCCTGCTTCTTTTCGAGAGCAGGAGCGGGACTGAAATCCAAGGGTTCTGCCTGGAGTGGTGTTCCACTGACGAGAGTTGTGGAGAGCCCAAGAAGGATACCCCCGAGGGCAGTAAGGAACTTCATAGTGAGAATCGAACCCGTACGATGTTGTATTAAGTTGAGGCAAGATAACAGCTGCTGCTGGGGTTGACTGAAGCTCTTGGGTGGCTCTGATGTTCTTGAGAGGCAGAACGTGTCCCTTTTATATTTGTCTCTGGAGGCATCGATGAGCTCCCCCCAGGTGCCGTCCGTCTCCTTCCGGTCATACACGAAGCGAACGTATCGAGACTACGAAAAATGCCTCGCCTCCCGTCCTTGCCCATGTTAGTAGGATGCTGGTCGCTGAAACCACCTGCATATACGGGATACTGTTGTTGGTGTAGTGTCTCGAAGGAAGTTGCATGACTCTGGGATGACTCGAAGCGCTCACTTGGAGACAGGCGTGGTATGGCTTGCAGTAGTCGACTAGTTTACACTATCGAATGCAAGTGAGCGATAGCAACGGGCTCATGACTGCCCTCACTATAGACGATGTTCGCCTGTAATTGAGAAGTAAACTAGGTACGGTACATAAGGACGGCAAAGCCTTGTTACAATACTCTTGAAAGCCTTCAACATTGGACATACATACCCGTGTAGTGCGTTCAAGTGAGAGGTATTCACCCCAAAGCCCGATTATTCCTAATTTTATTCCTAGTTTGAAGGCTTTTCCAAAAATAAGCCTACGAGGACGAATGCGCGGTTAGGCTTGCGCGTAACGTACCTGGCGGCGAGGCGTTCGCTATCACACGGCGAGTGGCCATCTCCCCTGCAGGTACGAGGCATCCATCATTAACGAACGCCGAATTGCGAGGGATGCAACCAGGCTCTCGGTACTGTCCGCTACGACTCGATGCTTCAAGCCATGACAAGGATGCTTAGCCACGTGCCACTCAGTTGAATGTGAGAAAGCTTGCTAGCAGCAATCTCCACCCAGGAAGATGGGTCTATACTGACAAGAAGTAAGGTCTAAGCTGGCCGAGACCAGAACGAACACGTTCTGCATCAGCTACCGAGCCTTGATCCAGTGGATACATTAACACAGACCGGAAATGGATCTATGGAGATGAAACCAAAGTCCATGAAAGAGAGACCGAAGGGGTGAGGGCGAACAGCAGGAGCGCTTCTCGCCCACTGAACCGCCGCGTGCCGACACCAGACTCCGCGGTGCCACACCTGCATGTTAAGTTGGAGTGGCGCATCATTGGACATAATGTCTCAGCGTAAATACTTCCTGTCGTTCTCAAGTAAGCTGTTGCCCCGAGCGATTACGGGAGTTCCATGCACACCGTAAGGCTCTCTGGGAACCAGGGAACCGGGGATGTGAGCCGAGCCGCTTCACGTGGTCCCTGACCAAGAACGATGCCACCAAGATAACATTTCACATACTCGGTGAGCCTTGATGGTCCCGTATTGCCGTTGTTCGCCTTGTTGTAGTGTCCTCTAGGTTGCCCATACCCACCACTTTCCAGGAGATCAATAACAACGTGCAATGAGACCTTCCCCAAATGCCAGGCCAGACAATTTGCCGTCCCTATTTCGAGTCAAAAACCGGCCGTCGGGTCATAAGAGGCGTACTATAGGTCGTGGCCGAAGTCGCACAGCAGGCGCTGTTACCTGGATGGTGGTGTGCATAACTCGGGCTCCTAGTGTATCATCGCGATTAGCGTGTCTGTGCGGCATACGAAAAGGCGGTAGTTCTCGTGTAGAATGATCGACATCTGAGTGGAGATTTCGTATTAAAATTTGTGCGAGTTGCTCATGTGTACGATAGACACCCTGGATAGCTAACGTGCGATGGAAGACGATGGGATTCTTCTTGATTGACTCAAACTCAGAGCGCTGAGTTACACTCGCCGCAACTGCGAGCCTCAACACCGACGAGCGTGTCGATCCAATATTCAGCTGATGGTGCAGAGGATGCAAGACCTGAGTCGGGTTAGCGCTTCGTCAGCATTTAAGTGAGGAATCAGGATCAACCTAATCGAATGCGGCGCGGAGCTCGTCCACGAGGTTGCGTTCCTGCTCAGCCACATGCATGAGAACCCTGCGTCCACGAGATGCGCGACCACGGGGCCAAGGATGACTCTGCCCGGACCATGCTTACCCTCGCTCTTCTTCGGCTGGGAACTTTTCTAAACTGACAGACGTTGTCGCGGCTTTCCCGGATGCTTCAGACCCTCTTGAGCATGTCGAAGCCGGATGCAGCCGAGCAGTGAAGTAGCGATACCACAATTTCTTCATACAAGTAGCCCTTTCGGATGAGGGGTGTGATCTTATCGTTTCTTGGCTGGCCAGCTACCCTCTAGTCCAACCTGATCGGTCGTGATAGTACACTCAGCCTCCCGGCGTAGATACGTTGCCGGGGGCTCGAACTTCCTGGAGGAAGTGTATTGTGAGTTCAAGATGGAATACTCAGGATTTGCTTTGTGCACTTCATAGTGCCGCCATCCATATCCTGCTAGTTCGTTGCTGGTCCCGTGCGGGTATCGCGGGCGGCTGCGGGACGAGCCTTGCGCAAATTAGCGGCGTTCGCTTCGTCTAGCCTCCCATGCAAGTAGTCGCAGAATATATTGACGGCCTAGATATAAGTAAACCGAGTTCCAGACTTGCGGAACCACAGTGGTAGTTTTGGGTGACTTGGCGTCGAATGCAGGTAATGACTCGGCAGTTAGGGTGAGCTGATACCTTAGCAAACATAAGGCACACCGCAATGTTGCAGTATACCTAGTCTACAATAAGCGACTATCGGAAGTTGGTTTCGGTACCCAATAGGACTAGGGAACCCGAGCTCCGCCTACCATCCGGGCAAAAGCTAGGCGGAAAATAGGCTCACACGTGCTCCAAGCAACAAGCTCGAGTCAAGGAAGTAACACATATGCCGGACGACTTGACCTCGCGAAAGCAGAGTTGTCGATAGCTATTGCAGATACGAGGAGGTGGTGGTGTGGCATCGCTCACTGACAGGAGGACCCGGGAGCTAGTCGACGCTCGGATACGACGAAGGATGAGACCATACCGGTGAGATCCATGAAGCTTGGGTCATTCCGGACCTTTTATTAGGAGAAGTATTGACGAAAATGTTGGTAGGAGGAAGGCGGATAGCAAATCAGCGCTGGGAGAATGAGGACGGAAGATACCAGAAGTTTTACGACATTCGCAACGATTGCGCGCCACCAAGGATATGTAGGCCCGCGTTTCCGAATCGCGGCTTGTGGGAAAGGGGCCTGCATGGGAAATGGGTAGCTTCTCGTCTGCGATAGGCGAGCGAATGTACCTGAATGTCGCCAGCAAATGCGCCACTATAATGAATTAGCTGGCGCCACGATTACGCAGGATTTTGCATTCCTCCGCGGAGTTGTGAGTCGACGAGAAGGCGGTCAGTAAAGCATACCTTCTTTGTGTTGATAAAAGGAGTCTCAGCATTGAATAGGTGCAAGTGAGGTCGGTCGGACACTGTACTGTTATAGATTCGTGAAATGCTCAAACCTGCGCATAAGCACTCGAGTAGGCGTGGGCTTGGCCACGTGCGATACATAGAAGATTAGCGCCGATTGGGACCCAAAGCGAAGACGATAAAAGACTGATGGCTGATAGTTGAAGGCTGAAGGCTTATGTTGATGAAGCTGCGGTGCTGAGGTGTGGGGCCATAGCTACCTACCAACGTAGGAGTGAAACCAGTGCCTTTCGTACTTCCCCCATGATTTGATTCGTTAGTGGCCGTCATGCTTTTTTCATGTCATTTTGATTTTGTGACTACCAAGTTGGCCCAATTGCCCTCCCTCCAATCACGCGCGACCCTGGTTTTGAGCTGGGGGTATAGTTTACGCTGCAGGGGTGGCAGATTTAAGCTATGGCTTCGAACGATAGGCACCGAGATTCCTCTGGATAGACTCTGCGGACTCCGTACCCAGCCCTAAGCGCATGCTTCAGGTTCTGCAGATACGAGATCGAACTCCGACGTGCGCGCAGCATCAGGATGATCCACTGGACGAGCCACATTCGAATACCACTGCTTCTAATTCCCAAAAATGGCCTCTGGGTTGGTCCATTCGTGTTTGGAGAGGGTGAGTTGTCGGTAGTAGCTGTGACCGCAATCTGCGTGCTTGGATGCGCTTGCGTGGTGTTCTGGCAAACAAGTATGTAAGTATTAACTGCTGACAGAACAAATGCCGCGAGATACAGTGGGCTAAATTGAATCACAAGAAGGAAGTAATTGCGCGTCCGAGCTAGATCAAACGATGAGTCCAAGGATGGAGAGACTGACGTGGGCGCCAAGTGATGCGCCAGAATGCCTGCTTCGTTGCTTCGAGGACCTATTTCTGAGGGTCCACAACTCCTGCGGCTACGTGCAACCACGACAACTAGGTGTCTTGACATAACGCTCGGATCAAAGTTAATACTCCTGCGGATGATGACGCCATCAAGGCTTATTCCTGGCCGTCAAGTGCTCAACAATCGATACCTTGTCCTGACCATGGCTCTTCTGTCACATTACCTACTAGATACCCCTGTAAATAGATGCTACCCCCGCTCACATGACTATATGTAAGCTTGTTGGTGTACGTAGTTACAATCATCAACTCAGTTCGTCTTGCCCTTTATCACTCTATATATCACCTAGACTCCACATCGTCCTTGGAGTGACCATCTAGTGCTCGCAGAAGTTGAAGGACTCACCAAAGTTAATATGAGATTGTCCACTAATATAGACAGTATCGTAACCCTTTCTCACCTCCTGTCTCACATCCGCATCAACCCGCTCATTTAACGCACATCTTTCGGCCATCAACAACTCTCTGATATTACGGTCTGCTACCTGGACATAGGCTTCTCGAACCCATTCACTCCACCGCGTTAAGTGATGGAACTTTAGCTGTAGACAAGATCAGAATGTAGGGGTCCACGAGAAACATAGCGAGTATCTTGCGATGGCTGGGACGTGTCTTGTCAACTAGCTCAAATGGTTGCACCTGATGCTTAAGAAATAATTAGGAAGTCGAAGAGGCGACCCTAGCGTGTAATGACCAGACCGGGTTCTATAAGTGCGGACTTTCTCGCTATGCCATAATATGCACGAACACTGCCTCTTTTGTTCTTAATCAAGACGTTGGTATGCAATCGAATAACAGCAATCCTATCCGTGCATTACACGTACACAAAGATGCCAACCACGAACATTAAAAGATTAAGATACTTGTAGATACAACTCACTTGAACAGTTTTGTCGCGTACTTCTTCCGTATCAATTCTTTATCGAAATGCCAGTCGACTTTCTGTCACGTTATCGCAAACGGAATAGAAAAGAGCCGTGGCGCAAATATGCTCTTCAATGAGCCCTCGATATGCTATGTACCACCGTCAAATTTTGGCTGCTCGGGGGTAAGATGGATATTGGCAAGCTTGAATGACTTGCAAGTGGAGCCGACACAGATTCTGGTACGGTTGTGATATCAAGCGATAGATTTGTTCCATATCAGAATCACGGCGTCAACGAAACGTTCAAGGACCGGACAAAGCTTCGCATGCTGACGAGGATGCAAGTTGTTGACATAGCTGGTGATCTTCGCAAGACCGTTGTTCGGTGAATTGGATTAGAGAGGGCAGCCAGTGGAAAATTGACTAGCTGTGCTCAAGGTGGCGTAAATGATTGGAGCTGCAAATGGAAGAGTTTCGAGTTTGTTCTCCCACTTCAATGTAGCTAATGCAATCTTGTAGCAGAACGTTTTTAGTGGACAGCACTCTGCTTACTCTGTACACCAATGGGGAAGAGCAAGGGATGTACTAGATCAAAAGAAAATTGCGATTTGAGCCAGGGTGTTAGTCCCTCGACTTATCCGGTATGTTCTGGAGCGGGCGGACAGCCTCTCTTAGCAGACCATGCGATTCCGCCGTCACGGCGCAATCACTTTTACATTGGCAACTTCCGCATCCAGAACGGCGACCACGCCCGTCTCCTGGTACACTTTGGCCTTCTCTTGCAATTCTTGAATGCAAAGCTCGAACATCATTACGCAACCACCAATATCTCGCCTCGAATAGGTCCGCGTTCCACCGTACTCCTTCTTCCTTCCATCTGGCGATAATCGCCTCATCGAAGACTTTACGCGTCCATTTTGGTTTATCGGTTATCTGGCCAACAACCGACGCTCGCGCAGCCCGGATCCGCAACTGGGAAGCTAGTCTGAGATGGCATGGGGCAGGCAAAATAATTCACTATGACTATGGCAGTTCCAGCGTTCAAGAGTGTCGATCGGAAGGCCAAAGCCGGGAGTGTAGAGGCGGAGATCCTTGTCAAGTCCCGCAGTCTTTGTGGAAACAAGTTCTTCGATGCAACGCTCTGGAAGGGAAGAGAGATAGCTGCGTCTCGTGCTGTACGTACCTTTCCCTATACAGAGTTTGGCGTACTAAGCCAATGCAAGCCCCATTGGGCGACGCAATTTACCCACATGCGAGAACGGTCTCTTAATAGGCACCCGTGTTGTAAACCGCAAGCCAGCCACCGTTGCCTCGGACGACTCGCCGAATCGATCTAACGTTGCAGAGGCTCACAAACGCATCTTGAGTAAAGAAGGGTGAGTAAAGAAGAATGAACATATTAACACTATTGTAACATGTCGAGGGGACCGGTTAATGCCATGGCAAGGAAAGAATAAACCAAATCATGCCTACGCTAGCTAGCTAGCTACCCTTCAGGCTTTGGCCAGCTCAGACCTATGCTTTCGGTGCACCTTCTTGATGAACTCCAAGCTAAGATTGAGAGCTTCGATTCTCTCGCATTCAAGGATTACACGCGGCACTGCTGATGGTCAACGAAACGGTGTATTCTGTCAGTACTGCAATACTCACATTCCAGCCATCCATGGAACCCCTTATCCCAGACTCTAGCTTCAGCACTCCTGTCTGTATTGGCTTCTGCCTTTATCTCGCTCCTAGTCCTCTCTATGAAGGTGAGCTGCTCGTGCATCAAAACGTCGATTCCGGCAACGATGAACAGCATGTCTTCCGGTAAAGTCTTCGTATCCGCAATGCAAGTATTCAATCGCGGATTCTCCCAGTCGCGTGCCCGATTGGGACCAGCATATGCATCGAACATGGGCATGAGGAAAGAGAGGGGGTCTTTCTTGGGGTAGTTGCGAGGGACCGGTTTCTCTTCTGGTCGTTGGCGAAAGTTGACGGGTGCGTAGAAGCCGAGGAAACCTTTGGCGATATATAACATTGGTGAAACATTGGCCTGGGACTGTCGATATAGGTACTGGGCTACACTGAGTGCCAGGTTTCCACCAACGGATGATCCGCCTACGGTTAGAAGATTGGGATCCGCGTTGATGTCTGAGGCATGCGCCAGGATCCACGCTACGACGTCGTCTATGTCGTCGTGCGCCGCTGGGAACGTGTTCCGTGGTGCGGAGCGATATGAGCAGCTCACGACCACTGCGCCCGTCTGGTCAGATAGCAACGCACACCATGTTGAGCTTTGCTCAGGAAACCCGCCGATAAAGCCACCCCCGTGGATGTCAATATGCAGTGGCCGCGATTCTTCGCTCTCGGTATTGGCTTTACCCCCACGTCGTGGCGGCCGGTAGACTAAGCAGCGTTTCGGTCCACTCCGAGCAGGAACGTAGAGGACCGAGGAGCGGTTGTTGAGCAGCCAGGAGGGAGCAGTGATGAGGATTGCGATGATGTTAATTGGCTGGAGAAGGAGGAGGCGCCAGCGTTGGGAAAAGGGAAGGGTGGAGAAGATGGCATCATAGGTGGGTTGGAAGAGGTAGGGGATAATGGAGAGTTTGGTCTTGAGGAAGTTGAGGGCCATGTCGAGACACGGTACTGCGGGCGAGTGTGGGTGACATCAAGTAGTAGTCGCATCCGCTAGGGAGAGCGCTTGGCGTGCAATGCGAGATACGAGGCGCGTGTTCAGCATTCGGTGGTTGCAACGGCCGGAACGCCGCCGTCGACGTCCGTGGGCCGATGTCAAGATAGTATTCACACAGCACCAGAACTGGACATGTATTGTGCATATGTTGATTGTCCGGGGATGATAGGATGCGTTTGAACGCCATAGATAGATGCAAAGACGCGCCAGCCTGTCCAGCCCACGGGTTCATTGCATAATGGCCCGACAGTCCCAGAC
>Ga0247803_1001851_pt1 | contig 10905 bp, 9 predicted proteins | sample UWRJL014104B1_FD_180928 | JGI IMG/M metagenome (GOLD analysis project Ga0247803, IMG submission 180928) | Plant litter microbial communities from Arlington Agricultural Research Station in Wisconsin, United States - UWRJ-L014-104B-1 | ecosystem: Environmental > Terrestrial > Plant litter >...
ATATAATGCTGCTTTAGACTGCTGCAGATCCACTGTTGCAGAAGAAACATTAAGTACCGCCCTTTTGATGTTCAGGTTATTCTGCAGCATCCTTTCAATAGCCTGCTGTATGGTGAGCACTTCCTGCGCATCAGCAGAAAACGACAACCCCAGACTCAGGAAGCCGACCGCAGCGATGCCTGTTAATTTTGACAACAAACTATTGTTAGTAAACATTTTCATAATTCTAATTTCACAATATTAAGATAAACAACTAATTCATTTTGTTAATTTCCCGGTACAGCCACCTATTATTTATTACATTTGGTGATGTACCTGGTCAAATCTCCTCTTTTATTAAAATGGTATTACCCATCTTTAGTCTGGAACAAAAGCCGATCTGAAAACGTCGTTTATTTAACCTTTGACGACGGACCTATACCTGTTGTTACAGACTTTGTATTAAATACTTTGAAAAGCTTCAATTGTAAAGCGACTTTCTTTTGTATCGGTGATAATATAAATAAACATCCTGACGTATTTGAAAGGATAAAAACCGACGGACACGCCATCGGAAACCATACTTACAACCACTTAAAGGGTTGGACAACTGATGATAAAACATATATTCAAAACTTCAATTCTTGTCAGAAATTAACTGGATCAAACCTTTTCCGTCCGCCTTACGGAAGGATAAAAAAATCCCAGATCAAGCAGCTTAAAACAATCAACCCGCAAATTAATATTATTATGTGGGATGTGCTGAGCGGAGATTTCGATTTGAACCTCTCTCCTCAAAAATGTTATGAAAATGTAATCAGAAATACAGGTAATGGCTCCATAATCGTGTTCCACGATAGCCTTAAGGCATTCGACAGGTTAACATTCGCATTGCCTGCTGCTTTGAAATACTTGATTGAAAAGGGGTATCAGTTCCATACGCTTTAATTTTCAGTCGCAGCTGCCAAGTTCAAGCCAAAAACGGATTTAAATTGTTATAGGCTATTAATCAACGGATTAAGACATTACAATATAGCATTGCTGTCCGTAAATGAACGGCACCGTTCATTTACGGACAGCAATGATTAAAAAGCTAACTAAGCAACACTCAATTATTTAGAACATATATAAATAATATAATGATCTACTTATGACGGCCTTGGCCTGTTTTTTTTTGTAAATTCGCTACAAATAATAATTTTAATATATTACCTTTTAACACATACTATCAATGGCTTTTGATATTGAAATGATCAAAAAGGTGTATGCAAACTTTGGTCCCCGAGTTGAGGCGGCCCGTAAATTAGTAGGCAGACCTTTAACACTCTCAGAAAAAATCTTATACACTCACCTTTGGGATGAAAATACTAATACCTCGTATGTTAGAGGTACGGATTATGTAGATTTTGCACCTGACCGTGTAGCGATGCAGGATGCAACGGCTCAAATGGCTTTATTGCAATTCATGCAGGCTGGCAGGCCTAAAGTTGCCGTACCTTCAACTGTACACTGTGACCACTTAATCACTGCAAAATACGGTGCAGAGCAAGATTTGCCTGCAGCAAACACTGAAAGTAAAGAAGTATTTGATTTCCTGGCTTCAGTATCTAATAAATATGGTATCGGTTTCTGGAAACCAGGTGCAGGTATTATTCACCAGGTAGTTCTTGAAAACTATGCTTTCCCAGGCGGAATGATGATTGGTACCGATTCTCACACAGTAAACGCTGGTGGTTTAGGTATGGTTGCTATTGGCGTTGGTGGTGCTGATGCCTGTGATGTTATGGCCGGCTTACCATGGGAGCTTAAATTCCCTAAATTAATCGGTGTTAAATTAACCGGAAAATTAAACGGGTGGGCTTCTCCTAAAGATGTTATTTTAAAAGTAGCGGGTATCTTAACTGTTAAAGGTGGTACTGGTGCTATTGTAGAATATTTTGGCGAAGGTGCTACAAGCATGAGCTGTACTGGTAAAGGAACCATTTGTAATATGGGTGCTGAAATTGGTGCAACTACATCAACATTTGGCTATGACGAGAGCATGGAGCGTTATTTACGTGCTACAGACAGAGCTGATGTTGCTGATGCAGCTAATGCAGTAAAAGAACATTTAACAGGTGATGCAGAAGTTTATGCAGAACCGGATAAATTCTTTGACCAATTGATTGAAATTGATCTTTCAACTCTTGAACCTTACTTGAACGGCCCTTTTACTCCGGATTTAGCTACACCTATTTCAAAAATGAAAGAAGTTGCTGCTGCTAACGGATGGCCAATGAAAATTGATGTAGGACTGATCGGTTCTTGTACTAACTCTTCTTATGAAGATATTTCAAGAGCGGTAAGTATCGCAAAGCAAGTCGCTGAAAAAGGCTTAACGGCTAAATCTGAATATTGTATCAACCCGGGATCTGAGCAAATCCGTTTCACAATACAACGTGATGGGTTCCTGGATGTATTTAACCAGATTGGTGCGAAAGTATTTACTAATGCCTGCGGACCATGTATTGGTATGTGGGACAGGGTTGGTTCAGAGAAACAGGAGAAAAATACAATCGTTCACTCTTTCAACCGTAACTTCGCAAAACGTGCCGATGGTAACCCGAATACTTTTGCTTTTGTTGGTTCTCCAGAATTGGTAACAGCTTTAGCAATCGCTGGTGATCTTAGCTTTAATCCTTTAACTGATACGTTAACAAATGCAAATGGCGAACAAGTAATGCTTGATGAGCCAACAGGTTATGAATTACCAACCAGAGGTTTTGCCGTTGACGACGCGGGTTATCAGCAACCGGCAGAAGACGGAAGTGGTGTTCAGATCTTAGTATCGCCGACTTCTAACAGGTTACAATTACTTGATCCTTTTACCCCATGGGAAGGTACAGACCTTAAAGGGCTGAAATTACTGATCAAAGCAAAAGGAAAATGTACAACTGACCATATTTCTATGGCTGGCCCCTGGTTAAAATTCCGTGGTCACCTGGATAACATTTCTAATAACATGCTAATTGGTGCTGTCAATTATTTCAATGAGAATACTGACAACGTTAAGAATGAGCTGACTGGTGAATACGGACCAGTTCCTGCTACACAACGTGCTTATAAAGCTGCTGGTATCGGATCTATTGTTGTAGGTGATGAAAACTATGGTGAAGGTTCTTCACGTGAGCATGCTGCAATGGAACCTCGTCACTTGGGTGTTCGCGCTGTATTGGTAAAATCATTTGCCCGCATCCACGAAACCAACCTTAAAAAACAAGGTATGTTAGGATTAACCTTCGTTAATAAAGAAGATTATGATAAAATCCTTGAAGATGATGTAATTGATATCGTTGGCTTAACAACTTTTACGCCTAACATACCGTTAACAATCGTGTTAAACCACACTGATGGTTCTACAGAGGAGTTTCCTGTAAACCATAGTTATAATGCACAGCAAATCGAATGGTTTAAAGCCGGTGGTGCACTGAACATTATTCGTAAACAAGTTGCCGGATAATATCCCTTTTTGTATTTTACAAAAACCTCCCGCTTTAAAACGGGAGGTTTTTTTATGCTATTTTTTTAAGAAGTCCTGCCACCAGTAACCAGACGATTTAATAGTGCGCTGCTGAGTTTTAAAATCGTTATAGACCAATCCAAACCTGGCATTATATCCTTCTGCCCACTCAAAATTGTCCAATAGCGTCCAGGCCATATAACCTGTAATATTAATCCCTTCTTCTTTTGCCCTTAATACTGCGGCAAGGTATAATTCGAAATAGGCGATGCGTTCTGTATCCATAACTTTACCATCTACCATTTTATCAAGATATGCGGCACCATTTTCAGTAATCATGAGATTCTTAATTTTAGGATAAGAAGCAAACTGTTTAATGATATTATAAAAACTGTTTTCATTAACTTCCCAGCCCATTGCTGTGTGAGGCTTCTTCCTGTTCTTTGCTTTTACTTCCCAAGCTTGTAGAACGGGTATAAAAGCATTATATCTAATAGTAAGCGGAAAATAGTTCTGAAGACCAATAAAGTCGAAGTCGAAGGTAAGTCGTTCTGTATGTCGCCAGGTAGAATGTGAGATAGCAAACTTTTCCATCACCTCCCAATCTTGCCCGGGATATCCCATTCCCAGAGCCGGCTCTACAAATAAACGATTCATCAGGCAATCAACCCTGGATGCAGCAAGAATATCAGCTTCACTTTGCGTATAAGGGATAATCTCTGAACAAGAGTAAGTTGTTCCAATATTGGCATGGGCTACTTCAGCACGCAGGATACGCCCGCCATCTGCTTGTGCAATTGCAGTATGATGAACTGCGGAAAAAAAGTTTGTTAGCCCTGTTTGCCCTGGTGCGTGAACGCCTAGCATATACCCTAGAGAAGTAAAGCCAAAAGGTTCATTGAGTACCAGCCAGTTTTTCACTTTATCACCATAAGTTTTCGCACAGATAGATACAAAAGCATTAAATGCCGCATTGATACCAAAAGCTGTCCATCCGCCCTCGTCTTCTAAAGCCTGTGGTAAATCCCAATGATAAAGAGTTATATATGGCGTAATACCATTTTCCAGACATTCATCAATCACATTATGATAAAAGCGGATTCCCTCTTCATTAACCGCACCCTCACCATAGGGAAGTATTCTTGGCCAGGAAATAGAAAACCTAAATACTGAAAACCCTAATAATTTCACCAATGCGATGTCTTCATGATAACGATGATAAAAATCACATGCCATTGCCGGATGGTGTCCCCGTTTGATTTTACCAGATTTTTTAGAAAATGTATCCCAGATAGATGGCCCTTTGCCATACATATCTGCTGCGCCTTCTATTTGTGCCGCTGCAGTTGCTATCCCCCAGGAAAAATCACTACCAAAATCAGACGCTTTGATCATATCCTTTATACTAAATGGCAAATTGGTGAATTTGATATTACCTATATATTAATAAAGCAACAATATATAACTATAGATGGTCATCCGGGTCAAGACTCAAACCAATTTCTTTTAATAATAATGCTGCATTAAATGTTTTACACGCCCCATACTTCAATTTATAATCGAAATTCATCTCCCCCTCCGAAAGTTGTATATCAAAATGATAATTTCTAACTGCGGTCGGATACCTCTCCGTCATTTCTGATAGCTGAAGATCATGCGTTGCAAATAAAGTAGGTGTCCGCTCCTTAATCATTTGTTGAATAAATACTTTAGAACCCAGGTATTTATCCTTACTATTTGTACCCCGCAGCATTTCATCAATAAGGACTAATGGATGTGTTAACACCTTCACTCCTTCAAGAATCATTTTTAGACGATTCAGTTCCGCTTTAAAAGTAGAAGTCTGATCATTTAATGAATCCTTAATCCGCATATAGGTGAGCATATCGAAAACAGAAAGTTTCATGTGAGCAGCGCAAACAGGTGCCCCGGCAAATGCCAATACCATATTGATACCCACTGTACGCAAAAATGTGCTCTTCCCTGCCATATTAGATCCTGTAACAATATCTGTGGTGGGCATCCTCCCAAATTCGTAATCATTGGTTATCCGTTTATCAGCCTTTATCAATGGATGCCCTAATTCTTTTGCTTCCAGACAAAAATCTTCTTTTAGAACAGGATAGTTCCAATCTGCCTGATTATAAGCAAGTGTAGCGAAAGAGATCAGTTCTTCGAACTGGCTGATAGTGAAAAGCCCCTTCACCAAATGATGGGATGAGCTTTCGTGCCATTTATTCAGTTTCAATGCACACCTAAAATCCCATAACAGGAATCCATTAAACAATCCGCCTAGAAATGGATTAAGCCGCACATCAAAAGCACTAATTATAGCAGAAAGGTCTTTAATCTGTTTGCTTAAAAGCACACCTGTTTCTTGCGCTGGAAAAAAGTTCTTTATATAACTGCTTTCCCATTTTAAGTCTTCTGTCCATTTAACAGTGCCCGAAATTGCACTTAACAGCCCCGAACTTCCGCTAAATCCATAATAGATCTCACCAATACGGCCCATGTATAAAAATGATAGTGCACTATTCCCCAATAAAGTAACAATGAGGGCTGTCCACATTAACCCGCCATAAATACCTCCTAATACTAAAAACCCTATTGATAGTACCGGTGCGATTGATGTATAATACTGTATAAACTTATTATGTGTAAATTTTAACTGTTCCGGCATATCGTGAGCCAGCTTATGTTCGATAATAGCCAACTGCTCCGGTTTATGATTTTGTAATCCTGCCCTGAAATGAAAAGTTTGCTCAATGTGCGCCGTAAGTTCACTGATAGCTTGCTGACGATCCCTAATTACAGTAATTGGGACCGGATTACCCAAACTACCAGCTATAAACTTCATTCCTCTTATTGTATTAGAACGATTGATAAAAGAGTATAATGACGAAGGGCCATAGATATCCAGATCTGAAGAGTAAGGGTGCTGCTCATCTGCAAATGCAGCGCCATCATCATATTTATTTTTCCCGGTAATGATCAAGTCTACTTCATTTTGAAAAACGAAGAGTAGTTTCTCGGCATAATTTAGTTCATACTGAACTGTAGTTTGCCCCTTAACAATCACCATAAATGCCAATACAGGAAATATCATCAGCACCCCGATTACCCAGTGATAACCAAAAACAATAATTAGCGTAACAAAAATAATTTCAATAATGAAGAGGCCAAGCCGGGATAAAGAGATATTATTTAGCTTTTTCTTTAATGCTGTTATAAGTGATTGCTGAATTTCTACATGATTTTGATAGTCGTTTAAAATACTATCTTTCGATTTTACCATATCTTTGATTTGTCCGCTGAAATTCTAAATATAGGCAATACATCTAAAAACTGAATAAATACTGCATGAAAATAACCCTGCTCGTAGTTGGCAAAACCGAAGATAAATACCTGATCGAAGGAATTGAAAAATATCTTAACCGTCTAAAACACTATATCGGATTTAACCTGCTGGTAATTCCAGATATAAAAAACACAAAAAACCTAACTGAAGCACAGCAAAAGTCAAAAGAAGCCGAGCTGATTTTAAAACAAATCAGTAACCTGGATTCGGTAATTTTAATGGATGAGAAAGGAAAAAAATATACATCTGTACAATTTTCAGACTATTTAAACAAACAGATGATAGGAAGTGTTCAGCAACTGACATTTGTAATTGGCGGACCGTACGGTTTTGATGAAAGTGTTTACAAGCGTGCAAATGGAACTATATCTTTATCAGACATGACCTTTTCGCACCAAATGGTACGTTTATTTTTTGTAGAGCAGTTATATCGTGCATTCAGTATTTTGAAAGGAGAACCTTATCATCATGAATAAATCCGTTATATTTTATGGAATATTCTATTTTAATCATCTTATCTAAGAAAGGAGAAAATTATGTCCCAGCCATCAGATTATAAAAGAAAATATAAATTCAGAAGTAATACCAATAACGAGCGCAGGAATATAAACATTGCGATCATTATATCGATCATTGCTTTCCTGCTGATCTGGTTTTACCTTTAAACTAAAAAACCGGATGAAGAACATCCGGTTTTTTATGAGTTTGAAACCTAAATAAGGATTAAACTCCTTTTTTACTTGTCATGCTTGCTTTTTTAGCCGGCTGAGCAGTTTTGCTCGGCGCCTTAGCATTGGAAGGTTTTGGCGTTGCTTTAACAACTTTTTTGTCTGCTTTCTCTTCACCTTTTACACCTTCAATAGCATCAGCTGTTCCTGGAGCATCTTCACTAAACAATGGAAGGTCCTTCAATAAATGATACCAGGTAACGATTTTTTTCATGTCCGAAGTATAAACCTTTTCCTGATCATGTGCAGGTGCAACTTCTAAAAATAATGCTTTTAAAACTGCTGGATCTGCTTTAGCATCCGGCACATCACTTTTTGCCGCAAGATTTGCTAAAACATCCACAAGTTTTAAATCTTCATCTTCACCATAGATAGTAATATCTTCTAATGAAGCTAATTTAGTAGATGAAATACTAGTTACAATTTTAACTTTTTGAGCATCTAACCCTTCCAGTACATACCCTGCCTTATTTTGTCCTACAAGTTTAAATAAACCTGGTCTGCCCGATACGGCTACAATTCCTCTTAAATTCATATAATTAATCTGCTAGCACTTCAATAGTTAAAATTCTGTCCCCCTGTCTGATATCATCAACGATATCCACATTTTCAACAACTTTACCAAACACAGTGTGGTTTCTGTCTAAATGTGCAGTGTTTGCTCTGCTATGGCAAATAAAGAACTGTGATCCACCAGTATTTCTACCTGCATGTGCCATTGATAACACACCGCGATCATGGTATTGGTTTTCTCCGTCAAGCTCGCAGTCAATTTTGTAACCCGGGCCACCTGTTCCAGCTAAATGTGCTTTTGCAGGATCTTTAGAGTTTGGACATCCGCCCTGAACCATAAAGTTTGGAATTACGCGGTGAAATGAAATTCCGTCGTAAAATCCTTCAGTAGCTAATTTCTTGAAATTAGCTACTGCTTTAGGCGCATCATTATCATAAAATTCGACAGTCATGTCGCCCTTTTCCGTTTTTATTATTGCTTTGCTCATATTCTCTTTTTGTAAAGGACAAATTTAGTAAATTGTAATGACTAGATAAACTAAAGGTCTAAAAACCTGTCCGAAGAATAAATGTATATATTATGATTGATTTAACGTTAATAGAAGGGATATTTTTCACTATAGCGCTTAAAAAAAATTAAATTAGCACACATTTATATCCTATGATTGTAAAACCAGGCTTCTTTCTGCTCCTATTCCTCTTGTTTACTACAGGTCTAAAAGCGTCGTCAATACTGATAAATATGGATGAAGACCAGAAAAATCATCTCAAAGCATACGGTATTGCTTATTGGAGTATCAAGCAAAATGCTGAAGTAAGCTGGCTGCTTAATTATAGAGGTGGAAGTTTTATGATCAAATACCAAAAGCTTGTGGAAGATGAATGTAAAACCAGGGGGGTGTCTTACCAGGTAATTGCCGATGGCAAGGTTACCATAATACTAAATGAAATCAGTGATCCTGAGGCAAATATGGAGATCGTTAAGCTGGAAAAGGCGCCTAAAATAGCGGTGTATTCGCCTAAAAGCAAATTGCCCTGGGATGATGCAGTAACGATGGTCCTTACTTACGCAGAAATACCTTATGATGTGGTATATGATGACGAGGTGCTAAAGGATAAATTAAGTGGATATGACTGGCTCCATCTTCACCATGAAGATTTTACAGGCCAATATGGACGATTTTGGAGTACTTTCAGGAATGTATCATGGTATAGGGAAGATGTAAAAAATCAGGAGGCCACTGCTAAAAGAAATGGTTTTACTAAAGTGTCACAAATGAAACTGGCGGTGGCTAAAAAGATGCGCGAATTCTGTGCTGGCGGCGGCTTCCTTTTTGCCATGTGCTCAGCAACGGATAGTTTTGATATCGCATTGAGTGCAGACGGTGTTGATATTTGTGAAAGGATGTTTGATGGAGATCCTGTAGATCCTGATGCCCAGGAAAAAATTAATTTTCAGCGGACGTTCGCTTTCAAAGATTTTAGACTTGATCCGAATCCGGCAAACTATGAGTTTTCTGATATTGATGTTACACAGACCAGGAGCTTAACTCAAACTAACGATTACTTCACATTGTTCGATTTCTCTGCGAAGTCTGATTTAGTACCGACTATGTTAACGCAAAACCATGAAAGGGTAATCAAAGGGTTTATGGGGCAAACTACCGCTTTCAGAAAAAACCTGATCAAGCCAAATATCACAGTTCTTGGAGAAAATAAAGGAGCAGCAGAGGTAAGGTATTTACACGGAGAAATCGGAAAAGGACAGTTTACCTTTTATGGCGGACATGATCCTGAAGATTATCAGCATGCAGTGGGCGACCAGCCCACAGATTTAAATCTACACCCTAACTCGCCCGGATATCGCCTTATACTAAATAATGTACTGTTTCCTGCTGCAAAGAAAAAACCACAGAAAACCTGATTTTGGTATTTGCTTAACTGATTTTAATCATAAAAATTCCAGCTCAATCCAATCTTAAACAATCTATCCGGCATGGGATATCTGTTTACGGTATAAAAACCTTTTGAACCAATACCCTGGTTTGCATATTCGTATTTAAGGAAAATATTAGCTTTTCTAAGACTTGCCCTGATCCAGAAATCAACTACAGGGTTGGTAGCGAATTTTGTATTGCTACCAATATAAAACTGGCTCACTGCCGGGGAATAAGAATAATTTTTATATTTTGTATTGTAACGAACATCAAATCCAACGTTTGTTTTTAAAACTTTAAATACAGTCTGGTCAACATATAAACTATTAAAAGTATAAAATTCTGGTGTCCGCATCAAATCAGTATTGTCTGTTTTCTGATAAACAATATAACTATCGAGGTTAAATTTACCATACGAGAATTTTTTTCCTAGCGTTACTTTTAATAGATTAATCCCTCCACTAAATTGGGCAGGTATAATTGCTGTGTTTCCTATTGTAGTATCTGGTTGAACAAAATAAAGAAAATTAGTAATCCTGTAATATTCTGCACCCAAATCCAACCGAAGTTTATCATTGATATAGTTGAAAGAGAAGTTGACGGTCTTGGTCCGGTCAAAGTTGTTAGTCCATTTAAAATGATTACCATAATATCGGATATAGACCTGCTCTGGTGATTTGTTTTGAATATAAGCACCCAAAGCAATCCTTCCTATACTTTTACTAACTAGCAAATTACTTTTTGCTTCATATATATAATCTCCGGCCTGTTCGCCCTGAAATATTTGCTGAACATCTAAGTTAAGGTCAACACGATCGCTAAATCTATATCCGGCAGATCCTAATAAAGTAACATTTTGAAATGCTTTACTGTATTTATAAAAATAACTCT
>Ga0247803_1001852_pt1 | contig 10899 bp, 10 predicted proteins | sample UWRJL014104B1_FD_180928 | JGI IMG/M metagenome (GOLD analysis project Ga0247803, IMG submission 180928) | Plant litter microbial communities from Arlington Agricultural Research Station in Wisconsin, United States - UWRJ-L014-104B-1 | ecosystem: Environmental > Terrestrial > Plant litter >...
AGCTTGCAAATAAAGCCACCGCCAATAGTGTGTTTTTAATCTTTTTCATCTGGAATAAAGTTTAATTTAATTTCCCTGATATACGTCCATTTCCTGACCGCAGATTGAAAGGTGAATAAAATATATTGATAAAAAACAAAAGGGCCCCGATCAGAGCCCTTTAAAAATATTGATATGTTGCGAAATAAGTTCAGCTGAAATTTAACCTTAATACGGAACCCGCTCATTTTACCGGAATAGGATCACCCAGGGTCTTCACTTTCGGATCAAAAACTGCGACGCCCACTCTTGAATCTGCGCAACCATAGTACAACAGCCATTTCTTTTTAAAGTAAACCATCCCTTCAATGAAAACTGTTCCGGCTACATACTGACCACTTTTTTCGAAAGATTCCATGGGACGAAAAAACGGAACATCCATTCTTGCAATTACTTTGGAAGGGTCATTTTTGTCGAATAAAACCTGTCCTGCACAATAACTGTTGGGAGTGAATCTTTTATCACCATCTTCTCCCTTATCATTTTTACCGTTATACATCAGCACAATTCCTTTGTCAGTCAGGATGGCCGGAGGCCCGCACTCTGTCAAATTGCTGTCGAAAAATCCCTTGCGGGGTGAGATCAGATTGATCAAATTTTGATTCTTATCAACCATTGGCTCCCAGTTAATCAGGTCCGTTGAGGTAGCGACATTCACATTGGCTTCCCCAAAATACAGCCAGTATTTTCCATTCACTTTTGTTATAACCTGCTTATCTGCAACGAGTTTAGTAAGTATCGACCCTGATTTGGTCCAAATTTCATTAAACTTTCCATTGTAGGCTTTTTTGAAGGCTGGCCCGTGTTTTTCCCATTTGATCAAATCGCGCGAAGTGGCCACGCCAATCCTTGCTTTATCCTGGTTCCATTGCGTGTAAAAAATCACATAAAGTCCGTCCTCTGTTACCGCTACACGCGGATCTTCGCAGCCGCCCGGCCATTCAGTCCCTTTCTGGCTATCATTATCAGGAAATAAAACGGGAGTTTTTCGCCTTTTGAATGTAATGCCGTCAGAACTTTCGGCGTACCCGATTCGGGAAGTCCGCTTTCCAATGGCTCTTCCTGCTTTATCTTCTGCACGATACAGCACCACGATTTTGCCATCCCTGACCGTCGCCGCCGGATTGAAAGTATCATTGGATTCCCAGTCGACCATTTTATTGTTCATCGGATCCAAAAATCTCGTAGTGCTGTCCGGAGAAATAACAGGATTCACACCCTTTGGACGCACAAAACCACCAAATGCCCAATCAGGCAGCTTGTTGGTCTGCGCACTGGCGATGCCTGTAAAAAAGCATATAAAAACAAAAAAACTGAACCCAAAGCGCTTCATAAATATTCCCTGATTTTTTAGTAAACCTCAAAGTTATACCTTTTTATTTCATCCATTTAAATATTGAAAATTAACAAAAAAATCCTGCACGAATCACCAGGGATCATGCAGGATAAAGCCATGGGCTAAAAGCCAAAAGCGGTTAAATCATCTATTTATTAGCAACCAGACTTACATCTAAAGTAAAGTCATTATCGATTGCTTTGTCGCCCAGATTTTCAAAGAAATTTTTTGAACGGAATTTGATGTCATATTTGGTTCTGTCCACCGAAATCTTGGCGTCAGCTGTTACTTTTTTCCCATCCGACTTTACAGTTGCAGGAAAAGTAACATTATCTGTAATTCCTTTGATCGTCAGTTTTCCGGTAACATCGTAAGCACCAGCGCCTTTTGGAGTTACAGAAGTGATCACAAATTTGGCCTGTGGGTGAGCTTCAACAGAAAAGAAATCAGGGCTTTTAAGGTGCCCTGTCAGTTTACCATTCATTTCTGCATCCTTCACGTCAGTAACGGTCAGGTTTTTTACATCAAATACAAAAGATCCACCTTTCAATTTATCTCCGTCAACAACAAGTGATCCGCTGTTCAAAGGTATTTCTCCCGCGTGGGTTCCGGTTACTTTTTTTGCACCCCAGGATATTTTACTGCTTTTTGCATCCACTGTCAATGTTTTATCAGCAGCCTTCGTTTTATCCGGACCGTTGGCTATGACAGCAGAATTGGCCAATAAACCTGCCAATAGAAATACAAAGATTTTTTTCATGATTTTCAATTTAAATTTAAGTTATTGTAAGATTTCCACTAATATAAACAATATTTCAGGAGGTCAAATAACCCTCTGTTCCAACCAATTGGCAACCAGAGAATTTTTGTACTATTTGTTTGCCTTCCTGCCAGTCATTTAATCCCGAAACGGCGTTAATATGACCTTTTCTTCCCAAATTTAAAAATTCACTTCCCCAGTTTTTTGCAAAAGTTTCTGAACGTGAAATGCTTGCATATCGGTCGTTTGTGCTGGCTATAACCATGCTTTTAAAGGGCAATTTGATCGTCGGAATTGGTGTAAAATCAACTACAAAATTTAACCTTTTGGATAAATCCGCATCAGCCGGAGCTACCAGTATGGCGCCTGCAATGTATTCGGAACTATACTCCTGAGCCCAATGCGCAACTGTGATACATCCCAAACTGTGCGCAATCAAAGTCGTTGGTTCGGTCAGGCCAGCAATTCGCTCCTGTAACTTCCTGACCCATTCGTCTTTTACAGGCCAGTCCCAGTTCACCTGCTCCACTCTGCTGAAAAGATCCGGATATTGTCTCTCCCAGATCGTTTGCCAGTGTTGCGGACCGGAACTTGCCAAACCAGGAATGGTTAAAAAACGAGTACTCATATTAAACAGGTTACGGATAAAACTGCTTTTTAGTATATTTATTCTGTATGATAACGATTTAACAGAAATATTAAAAATTCAGCAAAGTTATTTTAAGGCAATATCTTTTACACACCTAAATCCCAGATTGTTGCTTCCGCTGGTCACTTCACCCTTCCCGCGGCTCCCGGCTTTGTAACGAATGCAATAATCGTCGCTGCACAAAAAGGAACCTCCCCTTTGTACACGTTTGACAGCACCGGGTTCATCAGGATCATAGCTATCCGACGGCCCTTTGGGATTATTCGGGCCACTTTTTTGATAATAATCCGGGCGATAAAAATCTTCGCACCATTCCCAGACATTACCGTCCATGTCATATAAACCATACGGATTTGCCGCAAAAGATTTGACAGGAGCCGCGCCTGTAAACCCGTCTTCATTGGTATTTTTATCCGGAAAACTTCCCTGATAAATATTGGCGGCCCATTTGTTACCCGGTTTTAACTGATCCCCCCAGTAATAGGTGTGATTTCCTCTCCCGCCCTGTGCTGCAAATTCCCACTCCGCTTCCGTAGGCAGACGTTTTCCGGCCCATTTTGCATATGCCGCTGCATCCTCATACGACACATGTATAGCAGGATAATTTTCCTTGCCTTTTACGGAACTCCCCTTGCCTTCCGGATGTGCCCAGCTGGCTCCGGGCGTATAATTCCACCATTGTAAGGGATTATCCAGGGAAACGGCAGTAGGAGTTGGTGTAAAAACGGCGGATCCGGGCACAAGTTTGTCCGCAGGAACCCCTGGATAATCAGCAGGATTTAAAGGTCTTTCAGCGACAGTTTTATACCCCGTGGCAGCAACAAAGCGAGCAAATTCTGCATTGGTCACCTCGTGTTCATCCATCAAAAATCCATCCACCGTTACCTGGTGCATGGGTCTTGAATCGGGAAATTCGTCAGCTCCCATCCAGAATTTACCACCTGGAATCAGAACCATATTGGCTGTATCACTTTTACCCTCAGTGATATAAGATGCATTTTTAATTGCCGAAGCCCGGGAAGGAATTCCTTCTGCAATGCAACGTGCAAGGCTGTCGGCGGTCTTTTCCTCCGCAGTCTGCCTGGAATGACACCCCAACATCATTACGGCCAAAATTAATAACAGGTAGTTTATTCGCTCAAAAAATTTCATAATTGTTATTCTCTTTTTACACTGGCTATCTAATCATTTACGATAACTTCAAAAAATGGTTTTTAGAAAAGATAGCCGTAATTTTTCATTTTTTCGCTTGCGCCAGAATTTTCAGTGCCTCGGTATCCTTGTATGCAGTCATTAGCTGTCTGAGCCTTTGTTTAAGATCTGCCTTCACTTTACCAGCATTTTCATCACCGTAAATATTATGAATTTCGGTAGGATCCTTTTCCAAATCATACAACTCCCATGAATCGAGACCGTCGTAGAAATAGGCCAGTTTATACCTTTCCGTTCTGATGCCAAAATGAGGATGGACGTGGTGCGGCTGCGGAAACTCGTAATAATGATAATATGCTTCTTTTCTCCACGGCACTACGGCGGAAGGTGTTTTGGTTAAAAGCGGAAAAAATGACTTTCCCTGAATATCGGCAGGGATTTTCGCACCTGCTATATTTAAAATGGTTGGTGCCCAATCAATATTCGTAACCAGCTCATCTACTTTTGAGCCTGGTTTCACAACGCCTGGATAACGGATCACAAAAGGAGTTTTGAGCGATTCTTCATAAATAAAACGTTTGTCGAACCAGCCATGCTCGCCCATGTAAAAGCCCTGATCAGAGGCATAGATCACGACTGTATTTTTAGCCAGTCCGGATTTGTCCAGATAATCCAGCAACTTCCCTACGTTCCTGTCGAGTGAATTTGCGGTCGACAGATAATCTTTCAGGTAACGCTGATATTTCCATTCAATCAACGCTTTTCCCGTCAGCTTTTTCTCCTCCGGCTCCCTGGCTATTTTATCGTAATATGCCTTGAAAATCTTTTTTTGCCCGGGATTGAAACGATTATAAGTCCAGTCTTTTTCATAATCCGGAAACACCTTTAAATCCTGTTTTAACCGCATCGTTTTATCGATTGTCATATCCTGCTGTTTTGCGGCTTCACGACCATTATAATCATCATAAAAAGTGGCAGGCAAGGGAAAATCAATATCATCGTAGGCACCCAGATCCTGCAAATCAGGCAGCCATTCGCGATGGGTAGCTTTATGTCCGACGATCAGAAAAAATGGTTTGGAATGATCCCTTTTGTCAAGCCATTCTGTCGAAAACTTTGTAATGATATCTGACACATAACCGGTATATTTTGTAGTATCATTGGGTTGACTGATAAAATCTGGATTATAATAATTACCCTGACCGGGCAATATATTCCAATAATCAAAGCCCGCAGGCAAACTATTGAGGTGCATTTTCCCTATCCAGGCCGTTTGGTATCCGCTTTGGCGTAATACCTCCGGGAATAAAGTCTGCCTGGTATCAAATTTGGTGTTATCATTTCGCTTATAACCATTCATGTGGCTATATTTTCCGGTAAGCAACGTTGCCCGGCTGGGGCCGCATATCGAATTGGTTACCAGATTATTGGTAAAAAGCGCTCCTTCCTTTGCCAGCCTGTCGATATTTGGTGTTTTTGCATATTTATTGCCGTAAGCGCCAATTGCCTGATAAGCATGATCATCTGAAAATATGAAAATAATATTCGGTTTGCCTCCTGAATTACTGGCCTGGGCAACCACAGCTGATCCGGACAAAAGAGATAAAAAAAGCAAATAAAGAGCGAAAAACGTATAAATGGTTAAAATCCGCATAAATGCACCAAGACAAAAGATAAACAATTAGACCGTTCGGATTGCAACGCCTATTAGTCTATAAAACTAGTAGACAAATTAAAGTGATATTAATGTAATTTACAAATTTTATGTTTTCACAAGGCCGTTTACGCAAAAAGCGGAAGTATGCTGTTGCATACTTCCGCTTTTATTTTTTTGATCTTCCTTATTTTGTTGCGTCTTTCATGGCTTTTGCCATTTCCAGATGATGTTGCAATGTTGGGACCTTACCAGCTGCCCAGGCTTTTACATCAGGATCTTTACAGTTTTTGGCTGCTTTCTCAAATTCATCTACATCTTCCTGATGATCATCTACCATAAAAGAGGCGTATGCTTTATCGAAGTCTTTGCCCGTTTTCTTAGCCAAATCATCGTAATCTTTTTGTTTGTCGTCACTTAATGTTGTTGGAAGTGTGATGTTTTTTTGCTGCGCCAGGGCTTTCAGTTCATCATTTGCCTTGGAATGATCCTTGATCATATTGTCCGCAAAATCCTTAACAGATTTTGACGAAGCGTTGGTTTTTGCCAGTTCAGCCAGCTTAACTTCTATCATGCCACCGTCCGCCGCAGCAACAGCAAATTCGGTGTCATCCTCTACTTTCGTATCTTCAAATTTCGCTTCATTCTGTTCTTCTGCAACCTCCTTGCTGTCTTCAGTTTTATTGGAATTACATGCCGAAAACGTGATTAACGAAGCAAGAAGCAACGCGCTTAATGTGATCTTTTTCATAACTACTTACATTTTTTGGTGATTATAGTACGATGAAAATAAAAAAGCGTGCCAGCTCATATTTTCTTAAACACAAAATAGCTGTGGTCCGGGTATGCTGGTTTTGCAGCAAAATTTAAGTTACTTTTAGTTACGATCATGCCGTTCCTGAAATTTATATCGCATTTTCATCTGATCGGCATTCAAAAACGTATATTCCCGTTAAATTAGGTAGAAGGGCATTTTACCTGACTTTCAGTTTGATATATGGGCACTGCAATTTTCACAAAGAGCCGATTCGCGGAATAATTATAAAAATAAAATTATATTAAAAAGAAAGAAGCATTAATTTTGATTTATAAATGCTTCCGTTTTTCTAATTATGCAATTTAAAACTACCCGTTTTTAGTGTCAAAATTAATATATGATGATCCTAAAGAATCGATGAATCAGCATACACCTCTTCACATTCTGCTTGCGGACGACGATGAAGACGATACTTTTCTGTTCAAAGAAGCTCTTGAGCAAGTCCCGTTGACTACAAAACTGATCATTGCGGAAAATGGTGTGGAGTTGATGCATTCGCTTAACAAATTCCAGACTGTTCCGGATCTTATTTTTCTTGACATGAACATGCCCGTCAAAAACGGACTTGAATGCCTGTATGAAATCCGGAATTCGGACCAATACAAGGGTATCCCGGTAATTATTTTGTCGACATCCATAGCAAGTTATCTTCTGGAATCAGCCTATCACGGTGGTGCTAATTTATACATACAGAAGCCTACGAGCTTTTCCGAACTCGTTAACATCCTGAAAAAATGCCTCGCGCGAAAAGAGGATTTAGTATCCTCTCCCGATCTGGAACAATTTTTGATCAAAAACAATGGCAATTAAGTTATCTATAATAAAACATGAATGAAGTAACTGTTTCTAAAGAGAATCAGGAATTGTTTCTTACCAAGCTTAGACAAAAAACATCAGCCAGCCACAAGCAATTAGAAGATAACGAATATTCGAAAGCCATTCTTTTACCAACCGTAACTTTGGCCGATTATCAAACTTACATTGCCAAAATGTACGGCGTTGTGGTTGCTTGTGAACGGGATATTTTTCCATTAATAAATGCTGTGATACCCGATCTGGAGTTACGTTACAAAGCTTCATTCATCTTAAAGGATCTTGAAAATACGGGAGTTGAAACACGATTTCTTCAGAATCTGCCGGAGTATCATTTTACTGTTTCCAATGCAGCTGAGGCTATGGGGGTCATGTATGTTCTGGAAGGTTCGACGTTGGGCGGTAAATTCTTGTATAAGCATATCAATCAGTTTTTAGGACTGGATGCACAAAACGGCGCTTCCTATTTCTGGGGATATGGCCAGCAGACAGGCTTACTATGGAAAACTTTCATCGCTGCACTGAACGGGTTTGCGATCCTGGAAGACTGTGGCGACGAGATTATCTCCCACGCTGTCCAAACTTTCTTGAAAATAGATAATTGGCTTGGTACAGCAGAAATAAATTTGGCAAAATGAATATTACAGATATAGTAAACCGGGACAATGTAAATCTGACAAATTGTGAAAGCGAACCCATTCATATTCCCGGAAGCATACAGCCTCATGGTTTTTTACTTGGTATAAAAGAAAATCAGTTGGTTGATTTTTGCAGCGCGAACTGTGCAGATTTTATTTCTTTATCTCCGGATATGGTACTGGGAAAAGCGCTGTCCGACATTTTTCCGAAATCTCAGGCGGATGATTTTGCCTTTAATTATACAAAAAATGAAATCGATCCGGCAAAACCCTTTGTGTTTACGCTGAATGATACGCCTTACAATACCACGGTACACCGCGACCGGGATACGCTAATACTCGAACTTGAACCGTTTCCGGATGGATCTCAGGATTTGCCAAATCTTTATTCGCAGACACGGAATTTTGTGTCTTTAATGGAAAAGCATTATTATCTGCCCGATCTGTGCCAGGATATTGCTGTCGAAACCAGGAAGATCACCGGATATGACCGGGTAATGATCTACCGCTTTGACCAGGAATACAACGGGGAGGTAATTGCCGAAAGCAGAAGAGAAGATCTCGAATCTTTTGAAGGACAAAAATATCCGCATACTGACATACCTGCTCAGGCGCGGGAACTTTATATCCGAAATCCTCTGCGCATGATTGCAGATATTGGTTATCGGCCGGTACCGCTGTTAACGCTGAATGAGGACGGAAATAAAAATAACCACTCCCTGGATTTGAGCCATTCCATCCTTCGAAGCGTTTCTCCGATCCACATTGAGTATCTCAAAAATATGGGTGTGGAAGCTACGCTCACAATTTCGCTGTTAAAGAATAACAAATTATGGGGCCTGATTGCATGCCATCATTATTCCCCAAAAAATTTACCGCATTATACCAGATTAGCCGCACTGCTTCAGGGACACTTTTTAACTTCTCAGATTACAGTCCGCGAAGTGGCCGAAGAATTTGATGTCACCCAGGCCGTAGATCACGCGCTGATCGAATCTTTAAAGTTGCTGCATGAAAATGAAAACTTTATTGAAGAAAACCACGATTCCACACATTTGCTGAAATTGGCCAATGCAACCGGCTTTGTAATTTATTATTCAGGAAAAATCTACAAAGATGGCAATGTGCCCACGGATCATGATCTGGTTGCTTTGCTTGGTTTTCTCGCTAAAAAATATCCTAATGGTGTTATCCATACCAACCGACTGATTGACATATACCCGGAAGGGGAAAAATTGTCCAGATACGCTGCCGGAATTATTTATCATTCTTTTGGAACCGGCACATCCGATGGTATTTTATGGCTGCGGGTAGAACAAAAAGAAACGATCAACTGGGCAGGCAATCCCCATAAAGCGGTAGTCTTGACGGATGATGGAATTGCCAGGCTTTCACCACGAAAATCTTTTGAATTGTGGATGGAAGAAGTCAAGAACAAGAGTATGAACTGGCGTAAATCCGAACTCAACTCCTCATCCAGCTTTGCCTATGCACTTCAAAAACATATCAATCTACGTTATGTCAAAGATCAGGAGAATAAAAACCGTCTGTTGAATGATGAGCTCAAAGTGGCCAATAAGGAGTTGGCAAACCTGAACTGGATCAGCACGCATGACCTGAAAGAACCATTAAGGAAAATCCAGATTTTTGCTTCCAAGGTTCTGGATAGAGAAAACCCGGATGTTTCGGCACAAGTAAAGGATTCTGTGGAAAGGATGCGTTTTGCAGCTGAGAAAATGCAACTGCTGATTGAGGACATCCTGACTTATTCCAAAGCAGGAAGTATGGAAAAAGTGTATGAAAGCACAGACCTGAACCTGATTTTCTATAAGGTACTGGAAGAACTCCGCTACGATATAGAAGAGAAAAAAGCCATTATTACTTCCTCCCCGCTACCAGTCTTAAAGGCAATTCCTTTTCAGATACATCAGCTGTTTATCAATCTTGTTGGAAATGCACTGAAATTTTCGGAGGAGGCTCTCATTCCAACCGTCAATATCGAAGTAAAAATGATCAGTAACACCGAAATAAGAAATAACAAATATCCGGAGGACCTGAAATTTATTGTCCTGAATTTCCAGGACAACGGGATTGGGTTTGAGCCTGAATATGAGAGCCGTATATTCGATGTTTTCCAAAGACTGCATCCGGCCAGCAAATATCCCGGCTCAGGCATTGGTCTGGCTATTTGTAAAAAAATCATGGAAAATCACCGTGGCTGGATTACCGCGAACTCGACGCCAGGAAAAGGATCTAACTTTGCTATTTATTTTCCACAAGATGCCATCGCGGATTTTTCTGTAAATTCCCATCCCTAATATTTTGAGTACATTGTTCCTCATTAACCTGCTTTGGCGCTTTGGCCTGAGCAGTTTTTTTTTTGCCAAACCTGGCAATTATAAGATTATAAATAGTTCATAATCAAAAATTTATACAATCATAACTTTTATCGGAATCTTGCTGGTATTGATTTATTATATTCATGAACAACAGTTTAATGTTTATAACTATGTCATCAGCAATAGCAGTAGGAAACCTGACTGAACCACCGGTTATCTCTGCAAGGGAAATCAAGAAGTTAAAAAAAGACCCCGCACTGACTGCGGCGGCGGCCGGTCTTAATTACATTCAGGCCAATGCCCCCGGATTTTTCCGTAAGGGTAAAGCGCCAAGGTTTTATTATACCGACAAGGATGGCAATCGCTGTAAAGACCAGACCACTGTAAAAAGAATAAAAGCACTTGTACTTCCTCCTGCTTGGCGCGAAGTGTGGATCAGCGAAGATACAGATGGGCACCTGCAGGCAACCGGCATTGACGAGGCTGGCCGCAAGCAATATCGTTATCATCCGCACTGGAACCTGATCAGAAACCAGACCAAATACTATCGTTTACTCACTTTTTCAGATGCATTGCCTCAGCTGCGGGAGCAAGTGGAAATTGACTTGAGAAGAAAGGATTTTGATCTTCAAAGAGCAATCGCACTGGTCATTAAAATAATGGATAAAACCTGCATTCGTGTTGGAAATCAACGGTATAAGA
>Ga0247803_1001853_pt1 | contig 10885 bp, 9 predicted proteins | sample UWRJL014104B1_FD_180928 | JGI IMG/M metagenome (GOLD analysis project Ga0247803, IMG submission 180928) | Plant litter microbial communities from Arlington Agricultural Research Station in Wisconsin, United States - UWRJ-L014-104B-1 | ecosystem: Environmental > Terrestrial > Plant litter >...
TTTGTGGGGTGGGGGTGGAGTTCTGGGGATGTGGTGATTGGGTGGGGAGACGAAGTTCGATGCTGTGGAAGGGCAGGAATGAGGGATGGATGACTAGGACGTGTGAAGGACGAGATCGTAATTGCTTCTTGATGGGAAGATGATGGTGGTGAGAATGGTACTTCATCCCACCTTTGCAGCAAGTAGGCACGGTAAGGGCGCAAGGCTATCGCCCAAAGCCATACTGCCTTTTTTGCCTTTGATTCTATTAAGCTCCAAGTCATAATACGGCCTGTACTTCGTCCATGCGGTTCCTCAGGTATGGGTCTCCTGGGTGGAGAGCCGCCGTCCCTCATGTCCTCCATGCATACCGCTTTTCCGACGTGGCTTGGGCCTTCGGATGCTGCTGGAGTCAGACGAGCACTTTCCTGCATGGGCTAATACGACACGTACATATCGAAGCAGTCAAGGAACACCGCCGCAGGTCCTGCAGGAAGAGGATGAAGGAGGCGCCAAGTACTTTCCCTCTCCTAATTGTGCATGTGTGATACGGAGTACTCCATTCATCAGAAGCAATACTTTTGCACTGAATGTATGAACTCGACAAGCGCTGGACGGGAACGACCTCTTTTGCACGCCTCGATACACTCTCCCCCCGAGGCTTTAACGTTGTTGACTCCATTGACCATCATCGAGACAACACCCATCCCCATTCGTCCTGCTCCTACGGCCGGTATCTAGCAGAATCAAAGCACAATATCAGTTAAACCCTTCGCCCTTTTCTGGCTTTTCTAACCTTCTCCACCTTCTCATCTATCTCAACCTTCCTATCTCCCCTCTCCACCACCTTCTCCAACTCGACCACCAACTCCCGCAGTGTACCCTGTAATCCCACAATCTCCTTCAAAAGCTCCCTCGCCTGTTCTACCGTCAACCCCCGAACCTCCCCGGGCTGGTACGAGTTCCAAAAACACAGTTTCGCCGCCAACCCGGATCCGTTCCGAAGTATTGTTCCATCTTTCCCTCGCCACTTCTCAGCTGCCTTTCCAGTTTGCTCTTCGTGAGGTAGTAGGCGTGTCTCGGACGTCATAGGGTCCGAAAATCTCACACGCTTCGCACTTCGTGGTGGAGGGTGTGGTAACCCCCTTAGATATATAAGTCGGATGGGTGAAGGTAGCCGATGTGGTCCCATGATTGATTTGTCGTTGCGCTCTGGATGGGGAAGAGGCTCTGGGAGGCGTTTTCCAGCGACTGTGCTTCGGGTTGCGTTCGACTGCGGAGGTTGTCCTGGAAGCCGTTTCTGCGACACTCTTGGTGCCTGGGTTTGGACGGGACCATCGTCATTTGGGGAGGAGGAGTTACTTTCGCTATCGCTGTCGATGTCACTGCCCGATGTGGACGAGTCGCTTTCAGGCTCGCGTGAGTTGGACTCCAAGTAGGTGCGCTTGCGTGCCATGGAGGTACGCCTTGTGCGTATCGATGCTGGTGTGAGTGATGGGTTGGTGATCAAATGGCTCGCAGTTAATACTCGTGATTAAATAGATTTTGCTGGTAACGATGCGGCGCTGCTGTTACAATTGCTTTCATTGGAGAAGCAGGGTTGAGGCGGTGTTCACATTTGTGAATGGGTAGTGATGCTTTACAGAAGCTGCCATGGCGGTGTGTAGAAGTAGGAAGGAGCATTGCTATGCAGTGTCGACTCATGCCGTTGAGCTGGGAAAGCTGACTATTACTGAACAATTAGCTACTGTCTAACAGCAAAAGATAGACGAAAGTGCATTCGCACCCCAACGTCGGGGTATGAAGTAGCGCTGTACAAAACTCATCTAAAGGGGTTTCAGTGCCTATTATTCCAGATCACAGGCCTTGTAGTCTCACAAATTTTAGCCCGTCTTCTACTCGTGGGTAGGCGCTTCGGAGCGCCATCGTTTGGCAGGCAGAATATTCAAACTTTCACTAGGCTTGGTTCCTTGCGCATCTACAACGGGTCCAGGCAGTCCACTGAACATATCATCAGCGCCCACAAGGTCTCAATTGCTAGCTCCCACAAAGGACCTTTGAAACAGCGGCAACGCTCAAATGCCTTGGGTTCAACATTATCGAGAGTATGCGGTCGTCTTCGACGATGGTCTTTGGCATTTATGGAGTCTGTCTCTGATGATGTGTCGCTACTCGCGAGTGTCGGGCTGGTAGATATAGCAGCTCTCTCCTTTCGATTCAGATGATGTTCGTACATGGCGGTACCGATACCTTCTACAGCTTCTCTGATTTCTTCATCCTAGGTGTGCTCAGAGCAGCTGCTTCCAAAATTGTTCGGCCAGTGGTTTCGCGGCTTGGGCTCGTCCTTGTCCTAATTCATGGTGCAGCCACGCTCTTGCACGTAATTATAATTCGCTGACTGCCGCGGAGTACGATCATGTGTAGATGAGTGACTCGACGCTTCTGCTTGGGGTAAAAGTCAACAAAGCTTAATGAGAGAATCGGTAGTACCTGTCATCATGGCTGAAGACGATACTGTCTTGGGTGCATATACACGACGCAGTTTGTATCCCAGAGTTAGAAGTCGTTGGTAGGCGTTGATGCCGTCAGAGTTAGTAACACGTGGTGTTAGATGAGCTTGCTTTACTGCATTTCATCAATGCCATTGAGGTCGACTATATACAAGCACCTTTCCACATGCCTCCTGAACCAATTACTCAGACTTGTATATGTTTCCGCACAAGCACTGAAAAGAGGGTTGTCCTGTGGTAGTGGTCCTTGTGACTGGTTGGTGTGATCGTTCGGCTGTGGTATCCGCTGCTTTATTGTGAAGGTCGGATCAGCCTCGCTGTCATTTTGCATACCGACACCCGAATCCACTGAACTAATGGTCGATCTACTTGACACCGAGCATTGCGGCGATTCCCATCCTGCCCACGCTAGGAGCTCCGCGTCTAGATTGTCTGTAGTATACTGGCGGTCCTGAGTAGAAGTTGCGGGAAAGCTGGACCCGAGTTGAGCTTCTCCATCGCGTTCGTTTCGCTCATTGAACCCTGGAAGGTTGAGATCTAGTGATTTAGTGCAAGGTTCTTCTGGCCTGCACTTGGTATTTGTAGGTATCTCTTGCGTGGGTGACTCCTACCCTACGAGCGCTAAGAGCTCGGCATCCAGGTTGTTCGTGGTATATTGGTGGTCTAGTGAACAACTCATGGGTAGGGGAGAGCTGACATGCGCTTCATCATCGCGTTCGTTCGTCTCAGTGAACGTCGGATAAGTGGAATCGGGCGTGGCGGCACAAGCAATTTTTAGCCGGCTTTTGATACATGCATATATATATGGTGCAGGTAGCTTCGCGAAGAGGAGTTCGGGATCGATGATGGCGCGATGGTGGTGGTTGATGCTGAGCATTGTTGCGATGTAATAGCGACTTGGATATACTTAGCTTGAAAGAAACGTTGGAACTGTTGACGAAGAACCGATAATAGTGAGTGCGGAAGCTAACGCCGAAGAAGTATTAGGCTGAGTCATTGAGAGCGGTGTTTGGATGTGTAGGAGCAGTTTATACTAACATAAGGAATGCTCTTTCCTCTCTATTGCTAGGGCAGGGTACACCAGGTCGCGGTAAGCTAGGAAGAGGCATAAGAAAATGGGTAAGATCTCTACAAAAGATAACAAGGTTTTGCGGCCGTATGTACGAAATCGAAACGCAGGCTGACTTCAACAAATTTTGGTCTGACCTGTCCCACCCGACATTGAAGTTCCAGCGCCCTCACCACAATTCCCATACCCCATCCGGGATAACTGTCCTCATGATTTTCCAATGGCTGACCGCACCCTGCTTGTGCCACTTTTCCAACTCACCCACATCCGCTTTGCCCATGACACTTCCCCCTTTCTCTGGTTTGTATCTGATTTCCATGTCAAGCTTAGGTTGCAAAAAGTTGCTCCTTGCAAGACTACCCTTGAAGTCCTCCGGGCCGGCTGCTCTGAACTGAATAGCCTTCTTTCCCTTCCCGTCATCGTTTTTCACACAGAAGACCACCATATTGATGAAGTCTGGATCACCTTCCTGCCACTCCTCGGCTTGAGGGGAGTCGCGGAACAAACGGCAAGCTGGGAAAACAGCGTGGATAGTGTTGAGAACGAGGCGAGTAGAGGGGAGGGCAAGGTCGCCTGCGTAATTGATAGCTACGGCACCGTCGTCTTTCAAGAGTGTGTGTAGGCCTTGAAGGAACTCGGTGGTGAAGAGGGAGACGGGTTCTGCGCCACCGGTGAAGACGTCGTGAATAATGTAATTGAACGAGCCGGGGCTGGTTCGGGCCTTGCTGTGAACATATTGCACAGCATCGTCGATGACGGCAGTGTGGTTTGGCGAGAGATTAAAGAACTTCGAGGCGTAGTGATGCACGACCGGGTCGAGCTCCACAATAGTGGTATCGATCCCATAGGAAATCATGGCGTTGGGAGCGGTTCCAATCCCCAATCCAATGACGAGGGCGGATTTTTCTGAATCGGGGATCGGATCTGCTTCTGCGGAGATAGGTTGGACGAGACGGACAGCTTCCAGTTGGACGAAAACCGAAAAGATGGTTTCGCGTTGCCTCTGTCCCCGCTCGTAGGCGGCCGGTGTGACTTGCCATTCTCCACCAAGAAGAGAGTGATCACAACGAAGAAGGCGAAAAGCGTTCTCCGCATAGTTCTCGAGTACGGAGATGTAACCGGTAATGGACTCATGGCGTGCGAGAATCGTGAAGTTGTGGTTGGCGGCGAGGGTTGCATTGGCCTTCTGGAGAGCATACTCGGAGGGATGGTGGGGGTTCGCCCATAAAGTGTGTAGGATAGCCGGGAAAGCGAAGAGGATGACTCGCGATGGGGTCAAGAATGCGGAAGCAGACGCAAGCAGCATTTGAAAGCCGATTCTGGTGGCCATTACATGGTTGCCAACCACAACAGGGAGGATGGCACCGGTTATTTTCGAAACGGTGGAGACGGTAAAGTAGGACGCTACAGGAACCATGATTTCTCCAAGAGATGAGGGTATTTTGAAATGGCTCAGATCGATGAATTCCAGAAGATCTCCTGCCGCGTATACAGACAGAAACAGCAAGGGGAAGTATGTAAGGGACTCGACGAGTAGCGGGCCGTATGCAATCCCGATTTTGCCGCTGTACTGGAGCAGAAGGAATTGTATGACTGGCGTCCAGTATGCTACAACGGCAATGTACTCGGCGATAGATGCCGGTACATATGATTTTATAGATCCCCTACTTATCAAAGCGGCGACAGCCGTGATAGTCATTGCCCTCTGGTGGTGTAGGGCGGCGGGAATGGAACCGTAGACCGGGGAAAGGTTCAGCTGAGATACAGGGGAAGCCATGCCGGCAATGAGGAGTAATGCTGCTGCTCGTCCGACATTCTTGATAATCGTTGCTGTCGGAAGCTGTCGGGCGTGTTTTTCTGCCTCTCTAGCGGCCTTGGGCTTCTTGGGTGTCTTTTGCTTAGGTGGCATGTTGGATCAATCCGGGCTTCGGTCTCTAGCTCGGGCTTTGTGTTGCGTTCAGAATCGCACTGTTAAAATTGATATGTTCGAAGGGATATCCTAAGAAAAAACGCAGGAAATCGCTGCAAGAATTGATATTTCGTATATCGACGCTAGGAACACGTGCTCAAATACTTCGCTCTGACAGACTGCAGGCTCAGTATTCCGAGGTAGAACGAGGAAAGACGGAAGGACTAAAGAGGTCGGAGAACGAATACAAAAACCCAAAGACGAAAAGACGGACTTGCAAATTGAGTATACCAAGAAGGACAGCTGTTGTCGCTCCGACTGGCGAGATGTTTGAAGCGTAGATGAAACAGCCGGTCGGGATGGATTTCGCCGCCGACGGGTGAATGTTCTGGGACTAGCGCGAACGCGGGGGCGCGTGGGGCGTGGCGTCTGTGCGTTGGTAATCGCTTGCGTAGCTCGCCTTCCTTCACTCTTTCGACACTCGCCGTTGCGTTTGCCAGACAGTGCGGATAGTGACTTGATCCCAGGGAAGAGGCACCATGCCGGGAATCATCGACACGAATGCCATGCGGAGGCTCGCCTACCGCCTCGCGGATGACGCCGAGACCCTCACCACCGACGCGGACGCGGACCCACACACGCGTGGCAACAATACGAACCTTGCCGTTGTGAGCACGACGCAGTTCGCTGTCCAAGCCGATGATCAAGATTTCGACATGGAGGGCCAAGACCCGGTACTATCTCCTGAAGAACGCGCCGACAAGCTTAAGGCCAAGAACAGGCGCAAGCGCTACCTAGAGTTGCACCCCGAGTACTTTAACGACGAATCCCTCGAGCTCGCCAATCCGATCCTGTACGACTCCCTCATTCGACGCTTCATGTCTGCCGCTCAGCGTGAAGCCATAGGTCAAAGCAGGGGATTCTCTGGCCAGCTGTATGTCGACATCCGGCGCCCAGAAGTGAAAGAGGACGCGCTCAGCGGGCGGAACCCCAATGCGCTGTTTGCCTACGACACTCCCACCTCGAAGGAAGAAGGTGCGGCCTGCTGGAAGGACGAGATGACCCAACGCTTCCTCCGTGGCGATGACACGGACTTTGATTATAAGACCGTCGATAGCAACGACAGGTACAACGACCCGGAGGAGGAGCGCGATATTCAGGAGGCATACTTTGACAGCATGGACTCCGACTATGACACCGATGGCGAGGGCAAGGAGAAGGTGTTGACCGGTGAGACTGGTATTCAAGACTTTTGATAAAGCACAAAGCATCCAGAAGTCCTAAGCAAGGAAGCATCACGTCGTATGGCGACGAATAGCGGACATGTTTGAATGTGTTACGTTCACCAGACTGGTACTGTACCACGCGTATCCACATGCTGAGCTCTACTTACACAACACAGGTTTACTACAGAAAGTACCGGAATGTAGTGGCGCGATCGCCCAGCGCAGACATCTCTTCCGGCGTATACCCGTTATGCGCTCCCTCGGCGATTTGGCGATCTCGCTTTTTGTTGATACGACGGTAGTTCATGACCAAGATCAGGCCCGCGAGAATGCCAACGACAATAAATCCCAGCTCGAGGGAATGGCCAAGCAGATAACGCGGCGCGTCCTCCGCTCGATAGAAATTTGACGCCATCGCTTTGGCTGGTTAGCTTGTAACCTTGCACAGTCGAAATCCGACCAAACTCACCTCCTGCGAGGTTGCCCATCGCAATCTGTATGGCCTGACCTGTGGCGCGCTTTGTCGAACCGGCGAGATCTGACCTAGTTAGCCTGAAAGTTGATCTTAGACCACCGCCGTGACTTACTGTTCGAGAGCCAAGTGATGTTACCTGGGAACGCCGGGTACAGTGCACAAGCAACGATGAAGACGCCAGCATAGACGACCCCAGGTGTAGTAGTCGTTATGCACATGATAAACCCGATTGCCATGATACCGAGACATGTCAGGATGAACGGTGAACGCTTCCCGTACTTGTCGCTCATGTATGCAACGGCGACGGCAAGAACCGAGGCTGTGATGTATATTGGTACCGTCAGTAGTTGGGCCGTCGAACTCGTGTATCCAAGGCCGCGAATGATGGTAGGCAGAAACAAGGAAATGCCGTATAGCGGAGCGACGATGCCCCAGTAAACCCAGATGTTCACCCAGATCTGCCAATCCAAAAAGGCATCTTTGACGAACCTCCACTGGAACGAATCTTCTTGCGCAACCGTAACTTCGTTACCCGCGCTCTGGCCTTGGAACTTTAGCCTCCACACCACAAAGGCACGCTCTTCTTCGGTGAGAAAGGATGCCGTCTCCGGAAAGTCAAAGAGGGTGAAGTAGGCGATGATGGCGACAATGACGGTCAATATCCCTTCCAGAATGAAGATCCAACGCCAGCCTTCCAAGTTACCCACACCGTCCATCTTGGAGATGCCAAAAGCGAGGAGGCCAGAAAAGGCTCCTGCGATAGAGGCTGCGCTGAAGAAGAGTGCTTGTCGGAGTTGAGCTTCGTGGCGACAATACCACATGGTGATGTAGTACGCTACACCTGGGAACAATCTAACCTCGTCAGCGTCCGGATCCATACACACAGAGATGAGAGACATACCCAGCTTCCGTCACCCCCAAAAAGATACGCGCAACAAGCAATCCCTCGTAATTTTGGACGATACCCATAAGCGTCATGACGAGCCCCCACGCGACCATAATACTCGGTAGCCAAACACTGGGCCTCAACTTCTTCAATAACAAGTTACTCGGCACTTCGAATGCTGCGTACGTGAAAAAGAACACCGTCAAAGTCCAGTTGTACTGCGAGCCGGTCATGCCCAGATCCTCGACCAATCCCTCGATCTTCGCGTTGCCGATGTTTCCACGGTCGAGGAAGGAGAGGAGGTAGAGGAGGGCGAGCATGGGAATTAGTCGGATATCCATCTTTCGGAGGATGGCTTTCTCGTCGAGGTGAGCGAATGAGGCGCGGGTTACGCCGGGAGCGGTGGCTAGGGCGGATATGCGGGCGATTTCTGAGGCTTTGGTGGACTTTTCGGCATGGTTGTGGTTGGTGGAAGGGTCGGTGGTTTCGATGTAGGAGCTGCTTCGTGGAGTGTCCTGGGAATCGTACTTGTGGACTGTGGATTTCTCCATCTTGGGCGTAAGATGCAGGCAGAGCCTGGGTGGTCGGGGCAGCAAGAGGGAGAGGGGAGTGCGTTGCGCTGCCAAAGAAGATGTTCTCCAAAATGACGGAGCAATATGGGGTAGTAGGGTCGATATATACTAATCGACTTAAACTCGCAAGAAACGCCCACGTCAGGCTTGCAACTGCTTATTGGGCGGGAAGACAGGCGTTTGCAGTGGAACGCGATAGAGCTTGTACTTAGTGTCGTCTTGTCGCACTTGGCACCAAACGTAGATGACGATGCTGCTAAAAGCTGTGGGGAGATAGTGTCGATCCCCCAGCTTTGTAGGTCTTATGTGGAATTAGGCCGCGGGGTAAAGGTAATAAGCCTTGATAGAGCCGCCGTTCTCAGCAAGTTCTTGTGAACACTGTATAGCTATCATCGGGTAAGGCTTCCTTTGATCTCCCCGCACACGACATTGTACCGACGCGGTGAAAGTTACCGCGGTATCGCGTCCAGGCTCTGATACCCGCACTGCACTGCATATGCACTACCCATATCCGCCGCCGTTGACGCAGGCCCAGCCAGCGCCAGCAAATAGCCTCGAAGAACTTTCACACGCGGGCAATGACGCATGCCAATTTTCTCTGCTCCTCGATCATTCCTATTGGCGCGAACGCTGCTGCTTGTGTGATGGGGAAATGGCTTGTGGAGTAGGATGTAGATCGGAACTGGGGTTTGCGGAGAAGAAGTCTGGGGTAAGCGAGACTACCAACGGATAGCGGCGGTTCGGATGAGGGATGCGGCTCTTGAGTGGCATTGGCGTCCTTTGTGATGGCGTGAGGGCGATGGCGAGGAGTGCGCGGATTACTTGGATAGGAAGGTCGCGAGGTTTTTGTGGAGTTGAGATGGTGGGAAGAGATGGCGGAAGTATTCCGCGCTTCGTGATCCGCTGTAGAAGTCGTGGGGGTGAGCGACTCGATGCTTTCTGATTGACGCCAATGCTTGATGCGATTCGGAGGTAAGCTTGTGAATTAAGTCTGTACAATGATTTTATCGCTATGCTATTTTAGACAAATTGTGCCTGTATGCTCCTGAACAAATGAGAGTACTATCTTGGGTATCGTAAGAGTAAATGAATGCAACATCTTATGTATGCAAGGAGCTTCTTCGCTCTGGATGACGAGCCTCAATCCATCAGTCTTCCGGTACTTCTTTCCGAAAATCAACGTACACCGGTCGTAACGCCTCTTATATCCTCATGCCAACGAGGTGCAGAATACGTCGTCCTGGTCCAGGCTATCCCTCATGCAAACCCCTTTCACTTCACCCTTGACGCGAATACTTCATCTGCGGCGGACTCTTATAAACCTCAGTACTAACCGGCCCCGCCCACTGCCTCTTCGCGTCTTCCCTCCCCTTGACCTCCCTCTCATTCTGCACTGCGACACAACAGCAACAGCAAACACTTCTTGCAAAATCCCCCAGTACCGACCCCTCCAACTTATACATATGTCTCAGCCGCGTCCTCTGCACCATCGGATACAGCCACCAAAGCCCACAGCTGACCGCCATCATCATGCAATGCCCATTTGTCGCATTGTATGAAAGCAGATCCGTTGGGTCTTTCTTAGCGGATTTCTGCGAGAGTCGATAGGCGGTGCGGCCGTAAAGTATGCAAGGACAGAAGAGGCCCGTCAGACAGGTTGCGATGTCGGGTGTGCAGGAGCAGAGCGAGGTTTTCCACGAATGTGTAGTGCCAGAGGCAGAGAGGTCCATGTTGGGATGTGCGATTTGGCCTGGTTGATGGAGTGCGAAGTCTAGGCCGTTTGGTCCGTGGGCAGAGTCTGGGGAGAAGATGGCGTTATTGGGTGCGGCGGTCGCGGAGAGGTTGTGCGGTGAGTAGGGTTCGTGAGCGTAGGACTTGCGGCTGTTAGGTGATAGCGCATCGTGGTAGTCCACTGGGTCTTTCTTGATCGAACTCGGAGTGATGGGGGTTATGGGTGTCTTGTTTGGGTGATCGCCAGGCTGGGAGTGCGGTGTTGACGGAATTGGCGGCGCGTTGAATGCTCCTACATTCGTATTGATCGGCGAGAGGCTACTCAGGTTTCTCGTGTGTGGTGGCCGACCGTGTTGTGTATGTACGCGAAGCGGTTCAGCGACTGGGGATATTGGCGAAACGCTTTGCGCATTTGGGCGATCGAGTGGTGGTAAAGGCGAGAGCGGTGGCTTCTCTTGATACGCTGGAGTAGGTGATGTTGTGTAAGGCTGAGGCTGCGTTGGGAGATAATTTTGCGGCGCAAAGACG
>Ga0247803_1001855_pt1 | contig 10879 bp, 10 predicted proteins | sample UWRJL014104B1_FD_180928 | JGI IMG/M metagenome (GOLD analysis project Ga0247803, IMG submission 180928) | Plant litter microbial communities from Arlington Agricultural Research Station in Wisconsin, United States - UWRJ-L014-104B-1 | ecosystem: Environmental > Terrestrial > Plant litter >...
CCGCGGGATCGCCTACTGGCGCGCGAAGTACGACGCCCGCGGCGAGCGTGGGCGCCGCGTCACCGAGCCCCGAGAGCTCGAGTGACCGCCCCGACACTCGGTCGCGGACCGGGCAGCGCCTCGACGATAGTCGCGGCCACTGTCGCCGCCGGCGTCGCCGGCTATCTCGTCACGGTGCTCGCCAAGCGGGAGCTGGGCGACGGCTACGCGTTGTTCGCGATCTTCTGGGCGGCGCTCTACCTCGTCGTCGGCGGTCTCTCCGGCATCCAGCAGGAGGTGACCCGCGCCACCCGACCCATCGGCACGCGCACCCGCACCACCAACACCGCCCGCAACTTCGCACTCGCCGGCGGCGTCGCCGTCCTCGTCGCGATAGTCTCGACGTCGCCGGTGTGGTCGGCGGCGGTGTTCTCGGGCGACGGCTGGCTGCTGGTGCTGCCCCTCGCCGTCGGCACGTCGTCGTACGTGCTCGTGGCGACACTGAGCGGCTCCCTCTTCGGAGTGTCGCAGTGGCGCTCGATCGCGATCCTGATCGCGGTCGACGGACTGCTGCGGCTGGCCCTGGTGGCCGTCGGGCTCTTCGCCACCGACGACATCGTGGTCATCGCCTGGCTGGTGGCGGCGCCCTTCCCGATCACCCTGCTCATCGCCTGGCCGATCATCCGGCGCAGCTTCGTCGGCACGAGCGACCTCGACGTGGGGTACCGGGCGCTCAGCTGGAACGTGCTGCGCACCGTGTTCGCCTCGGTCTCGGCCGCCGTGCTGGTCAGCGGCTTCCCCCTGCTCCTCGGGGTCGTGTCCGAGGGTGTGTCTGCGCGCGAGCTCGGCGAGTACATCTTCGTGATCACGCTCACGCGGGCGCCGCTCATCGTCACCGTGATGGCCCTGCAGGGCTTCCTCGTCGTCCGCTTCCGCGACCGGCCGGATCACTGGCTCCGTTTCTTCCTGTCGGTGCAGGGCGTGCTGCTGGTCGGCGCCGCGGTGCTGTCCGCCCTCGCCTGGTGGCTCGGCCCGCCGGTGTTCGAGCTGGTCTCTGGAGACCCGGTGACGCTCGACGGCGGGGTGATGGCGCTGCTGGTGATCTCGTCCGCGCTGGTCGGGGCGCTCAGCGTGAGCGGGGCGGCGGTGCTCGCGCGCGCCGACCACTTCGCCTACTCCGTCGGCTGGGTCGTGGCGGCGGTCGTCACGGTCGTCGTGATCGCGCTCCCCGTCGACTTCGCCACTCGAGTGCAGTGGGCGCTGGTCGCCGGGCCGGTGGCCGGACTCGTCGTGCACCTCGCCTGGCTGTTCGGCCGGCGGAGTACGACGGCGCGCTAGCCCTCGTCGCTGTTCTCGGCGCGGGCGCCGCGCTCGCGGTGGTCGAGCTCGAGGAGGGCGACCCGCTCGGCGAGCGTGCGGGTCTTGCTCTCGAGCTTGGTCAGCTCCGAGCTGTGCTGGAGGCAGACGAGGAACAGGATCGCGATTCCGACGAAGAACACGAGGTTCGTCGGCACCTCGACTCCGAGCAGCCCGGAGACCCAGACGAGGGTGCTCGGGAACACTCCGGCGATGAGGGCGAGCACGCCGGCGATCAGCCACCACACCGCGTGGCGTTCGCGTAGGTGCCTGCGGCGCAGCAGCTCGATCACCACCACGAGGATCAGGGCGGCGGAGAGGATCCCGAAGATGTAGCTGGCCGCGGTCACAGCGTGCCTCCCACCCGGTACGTCGACGGCGGTCTGATGAAGGCGAAGACGAGCGCCAGGCCCGCACGGCCGAGGTACGCGGCGGCCTTGAACGGGTCGTGCGACGGCACGCCCCCGGCACGCGGGCGCATCGACACCGGCACCTGGCGGATCACGAGCCCCGACCGCGAGGCGATGACGAGGGCCTCGATGGTGTCGCCGAGGTACTCGGCCGGATAGTGCTCGGCGAAGAGGGAGACGGCGCGAGGCCCTGAGGCGCGGTAGCCGGACGTGGTGTCGGTGAGCCGGGTGCGGGAGCTGCGGCTCAGGATGCTCGCCAGCACGACCATCGCCCAGTGGCGAGGGCCGCGCACCGTGTAGTCGCCCTCACCGGCGAACCGTGCGCCGAGAACGAGATCGGCGTCGGCGAGCTCCGCCAGCAGCGCGGGAACGCTCGACGGGTCGTGCTGGCCGTCTGAGTCGATCTGCACGACGTTCTCGTAGCCGTGCTCGACCGCGTAGCGGAAGCCGACTCGCATCGCGCCGCCCACCCCGAGGTTGAACGGCAGCGTGGCGACGAGGGCGCCCGCCTCGCGGGCCACTCGGGTCGTGGCATCCGAAGATCCGTCGTCGACCACGAGAACGGAGATGCCCGGCAGCTTGTCGGCGACTTCCCTCACCACCGCTGCGACCGACGCCTCTTCGTTGAACGCCGGCATCACGATGAGCGTCTTGTCAAAAGGGGCGGCCATGTCGTCGATTCTACTTGGAGGGCTTCGGCCACGAATCCGCGGGCCGGTACGGCAGGCCGAGGATGTGACGGGTGAGAGTGCTGCGGCCGGCGGCGTTGTTCTTGAGGATGGCGCCGGGCAGCTCGGTGACCGCGTTGAGCCGCGAGCTGAGATGACGACGGGCAACACGGGCCGCGCGGGGCCAGCCGAGAGCGGCGGACGAGGCGGCGGCCTCCGTGAACAGTGTGTTCTCCTGGCGGAACTTCGACCCGTCGGGTCCTGTGACCGCGGAGACGCTCGAGGAGTGGCGCCGGTAGTTGAAGACCACCGCGTCGTCGAGCACGAGGCTGCCGCCCGAGGTGATGATGTTCACCAGCATGGCGAGGTCCTGCACGACGTCGAGGTCGGTGCGGAAGGTGAAGGCGGCGATCGTCTCGCGTCGCCAGACGAGGGAGGGGAAGTAGGTCCAGTTGCCGCGCAGCAGGCTCGTGGCGAGCATCTCGCCCGAATACGCGCGGGCGCCGCGGCCGGCGGGCCGGTACCACCCCTTGACCCGGTCGGCGAGGGGCAGCGAGGGTGCGCCGTTCTCGTCGACCACTGAGACGCCGGGCTGGATCACCGACGCGGACGGGAACGCGGCGATGAGCTCGTGCACCCGTGCGACGTATCCGGGGAGCATGATGTCGTCGCATCCCATCAGCACGACGAAGTCGCTCTGCGCGAGTCCGACCGCCTTGTTGTAGTTGCGGCTCGGACGCAGGTTCACGTCGTTGCGCAGGTAGGTGACCCGGTCGTCGTCGATGGCCTTCGCCCACTCGCCCGGCGCGAGGTCGGGGTAGACGTCGTCGATGATCGTCAGCCGCCAGTCGGGGTCGCTCTGCGCGAGCACGCTCTCGACGGCCACGCGGAAATGGTCGAAGCTGCCGTAGAACGGCATCATGATGTCGAGGGTCACGGTGAGCCAGCCTATCGCTACACAGGGGGCCGCTGCCCGGTTCCGGTAGGCTCGACGGTATGAGTGAGAACACACCCAAGCGCGCCATAATCACCGGCATTACCGGTCAGGATGGCAGCTACCTGGCGGAGTTGCTCCTGTCGAAAGGGTACGAGGTCCACGGGTTCATCCGTCGCTCCTCCAGTTTCAACACCACCCGCATCGACCACATCTACGAAGAGCCGCACGTGCCGAACCACCGGCTCATCCTGCACTTCGCCGATCTCACCGACGCCTCCCGTCTCGTCACCCTGTTCAACGAGATCAACCCCGACGAGGTCTACAACCTGGCGGCGCAGTCGCACGTGCGCGTCAGCTTCGACGAGCCCGAGTACACCGGCGACACGACCGGCCTCGGAACCACCCGGCTGCTCGAGGCGATCCGCTCGGCCGGGGTGTCGCCGCGGTTCTACCAGGCGTCGAGCTCCGAGATGTTCGGGGCCACGCCCCCTCCGCAGAATGAGGACACCCCGTTCTACCCGCGGTCGCCCTACGGCGTCGCCAAGGTCTACTCCTACTGGATCACGCGCAACTACCGTGAGGCATACGGCCTGTTCGCGGTCAACGGCATCCTGTTCAACCACGAGTCTCCGCGTCGCGGCGGCACGTTCGTCACCCGCAAGATCACCCGCGCCGTGGCCCGCATCGCCGCCGGCGAGCAGTCGGAGCTCTACATGGGCAACCTCGACTCGGTTCGCGACTGGGGCTACGCGCCGGAGTACGTCGAGGCGATGTGGCGCATGCTGCAGCACGACGAGCCCACCGACTACGTGGTCGCAACCAACACGGCGTATACCGTGAAGGACTTCCTGCGGTTCTCGTTCGAGCACGTCGGCCTCGACTGGGAGAAGTACGTGCGGTTCGACGAGCGGTACCTGCGGCCGACGGAGGTCGACTCGCTGGTGGGCGACGCCTCGAAGGCGCAGGAGCTCCTCGGCTGGACGCCGAAGATCCACACCCCCCGACTGGCCCAGATCATGGTCGATGCGGATGTCGCCGCCTTCGAAGTCGAGGGACGCACCTGGGTCGACACCGTCGTCACCGAATAAGTTGAGAGTCATACTCACCGGCGCGGCAGGCATGCTGGGCTCCGCAATCGCAGACCAGTGGGCGAAGCTGCGCCCGGACGACGAGCTCGTCCCGCTGACCCGAGCGACGGTCGACCTCCGTGACGCCGTCGCGACCGAGCGTGCGCTGGCCGACATCAAGCCGGACGCCGTCGTCCACGCCGCCGCCAGGGTCGCCGGAATCGCCGAGAAGCTGGCGCATCCGGCCACGTACCTGCAGCAGAACCTCCAGCTCGACTCGAGCGTCATCTCGGCGTCGATCGCACAGGGCATCCCCGAACTGCTCTACATCTCGAGCGGCGCGATCTACCCCGCCGACCTGCCGCAGCCGCTCTCCGAAGACGACCTGCTCGCCGGCACGCTCGAGAGCGCGAACGAGGGATACGCCCTGGCCAAGATCACCGGCGGCAAGCTGTGCGAGTACGCGAGCCGCGAGTTCGGTTTCGCCTACCGCGCCGCCGTGCCGAGCAACCTGTACGGACCGGGGGACTCGTTCGGCGCGGGACGCGCGCACCTCGTCGCCTCGACCATCGTCAAGGCGCACGACGCCGTGGCGACCGGCGCGCCGACGATCGACGTCTGGGGAGACGGCACCGCGAGACGGGAGTTCACCTACTCCCTCGACCTCGCCCAGTGGCTCGTCGGCCAGGTGGGATCCCTCGAGGCCTGGCCAGCGCTCCTCAACCTCGGCGTCGGATTCGACCACAGCATCCGTGAGTACTATGAGGCGGCCGCACGCGTCGCCGGCTTCACGGGCGACCTCGTCTACGACACCAGCAAGCCGTCCGGCGTTATGCAGCGGCTCCTCGACTCGAGCCGGGCGCGTGAGCTCGGCTGGAACCCCACGACAACCCTCGATGAGGGATACACCGCCTGCTACGAGAGTTTCGTAGCTACTCTGAGCCAGAAAGCCAGTTGATGAACGCACCAGCCGAATCCCGTTTCCCCCTCGCCACCTCCTCGTGGGACGAGGCGGAGTACGCCGCGATCCAGGGCGTCGTCGACAGCGGCCGCTTCACGATGGGCCCGCTGGTGAAGAAGTTCGAGACCGACTTCGCGTCGCACTTCGGCGCCGGCTTCGGCGTCATGGTGAACTCCGGCAGCAGCGCCAACCTGCTCGCCGTCGCCGCGGCAGTGATCGACCCGCGCATCGACCTCAACCCCGGCGACGAGGTGCTGGTGCCCGCCGTGTCGTGGGCGACGACCTACTACCCGTTGAGCCAGTACGGGCTCAAGCTGCGCTTCGTCGACATCGACGTCGACACGCTCAACATGGACCTCGACCTGGCGGAGGCGGCCATCACGCCGCAGACGAAGGCCGTCTTCGCGGTCAACCTGCTCGGAAACCCGAACGACTTCGCCCGGCTGACCGCGCTCGCCGAGAAGCACGGCCTCGTGCTGCTCGAAGACAACTGCGAGTCGCTGGGCGCCAAGGACAACGGCACCTGGGCGGGGACCGCCGGCCTGATGGGCACGTTCAGCGCCTTCTTCTCCCACCACATCTCCACGATGGAGGGCGGCCTGATCCTCACCGACGACGAGCAGCTCTACCAGGAGCTCATCTCCCTCCGGGCGCACGGCTGGACTCGCGAGCTGCCGGAGCAGAACCTCGTGCACGACAAGACCGGAGACGCGTTCGACGACCTGTTCCGGTTCGTCCTCCCCGGCTACAATGTGCGCCCGCTCGAGATGTCGGGCGCCATCGGCATCGAGCAGCTCGCGAAGATCCCCTCCCTGATCGAGGGGCGACGCGCGAACGCGGCCTACTTCCAGCACAAGTTCGCCGACCTGCCGACCGTGCGCATCCAGAAGGAGACCGGCGAGAGCAGCTGGTTCGGCTTCTCGCTCGTACTCGAAGGCGGCCTCGCCGGCCGCCGCGCCGAAGTCGCGCGCGCGCTAGCCGCCGCCGACATCGACGCACGCCCGATCGTCGCGGGCAACTTCACGAAGAACCCGGTGATGCGCTACCTCGACGCGATCGTGCCCGACGCGCTTCCCGCCGCCGACAAGATCCACGTCGACGGGCTCTTCGTGGGCAACCACCACTTCCCGGTCGAGGCCGGCATCGACCACGTCTACGACACGATCGCCGCGCTCTCCTAGCGGACCCGGTACTCCGCGATCGCGCTGCGGAACGTCTCGAGCGTGCTCGTGGCGACCTTCTCCCAGGAGAACCCCCGAGCGCGCTCCCGGCCGAGGGCTGCGAGCTCGGCCTGCCGCGCCGGATCGGCGGCGAGAGCCGTGATCGCCCGGCCGAGCGACGCCGGATCCTTCGGGTCGAAGTAGTCGGCGGCCTCGGCGCCCACCTCGCGGAACACCTCGGTGTCGGACATGAGCAGGGGCAGGCCGATGCTCATGGCCTCGAGTGCCGGAAGCGAGAACCCGGTCGCGAGGGTCGCGTCGATGAGAGCCGTCGCGGTCGAGGTCAGCACGTCGAGTTCCTCGTCCGACACCCAGGCCTTGAGGTCGACCCACCGTCCCAGCCCCAGCTCGGCGACGACGGGAGCCAGCGGGTCGTCGCCGTGACTGCCGGTGATCACCAGGTGCGGGCGCTTCTCCGGATCGATCGTGGCGAGCGCGCGTACGACCGTCTCGAAATTCTTGTACGGGCTGCGCTGCCCCATGGCCAGGAACAGGTCGCTCCTGCGCGGACGGGCGACGGTGTCGGCGGCCGGCTTCGCGATGCCGGCGAGGGGGATGACGTCGACGCGGTCGCGCGGAAACCGCAGGTACCGGTCGATCGCGCGGGCGGAGTACTCGCTGATCGTGATCAGCCGCGTGGCGCCCGCCGCGCCGCGCTTCTCCATCCACTTCACCGGCTCGGTGAAGAGGCTGGTCTGCATGAGCTCCGGGTGGGAGAAGTAGAGCAGGTCGTGGAACGAGATCACCAGCGGGCGCCCGGGCCGCAGGGGGCCGAACATCGCCGGACCGTGGATGAGGTCGGCCTTCGCCTTCGCGGCGGCCCTGCCCACGCTGAACAGCTCACCCGCCGCCCAGGAGAGACGGTTCTCGCCGCTGATCCCGGAGTCGATCATCGCGCCGGGGAACCACGAGTGGTCGCGAGCCGCCAGCTCGGAGCTCGCGTAGCCGACGTACTCGAACTCCGACTCGATCGTGCCGAGGGTCCGGTACAGCTCGCGGGCGTAGACCTCGATCCCGCCCTTCGTGCCCGTCGACTGCAGGAGGTTTACGAAAACGACGGTCATGGGCCAAGTCTAGGCAGAACGCACAGGGCGCGAACGCTGCCCGAAAGGCTGGTAGACAGTCATCATGAGAAAGCCGTCGTCGAAGGCGTTCTGGAACGCCGCGGCGAGCGAGAACGCCGCGTGGTACATCGCCACGAAGTTCTCCAGCGAGACCGACGAGTTCTTCGCCTCCGGCGCGCGCGAGGTCGACCACTTCCTGAGCCAGGGCGGGGTCGCGATAGGTGCCACCGACCATCTGCTCGAGATCGGCAGCGGAGTGGGGCGGATGACCCGCAGGTTCGCACAGCTCGCCGGCCGGGTGACCGCGTCCGACGTCAGCGGCGAGATGCTCGCCCGTGCCCGCACGAACCTCGCGGGCGTCGACAACGTCGACCTGCTCGAGCTGAGCGGCGAGGGTGACCTGCCGCTGCCCGACGACTCGGTCGACGCCGTGTTCTCGTACATCACGATGCAGCACGTGCCGACCGCTGCGGCACAGGAACGCTACTTCGCCGAGGCGATCCGGGTGACCAGGCCGGGCGGCTGGGTCTACATGCAGTTCCGGCGGCCGGGACTGCGACTGCGGGTGCTCGACTGGGTGGGGCACATCACCCACCTGACCAGGGGCCGCCGGACGCTGAACCGGGCGTGGCGGGGCGCACGCGTGTCGGAGCGGTCGTTGGCGACAGCGGGCGCATCCGCCGGCCGTCTGGAGTTGCGCTCGAGCGGGAGGCACCTCTGGGCGCTCGCCCGCGTCGACGCCGACTAGTCGCGCTGCAGGTCGGGCAGCGGGGGCACGGTGAACGCGCGGCGCCAGCTGAGCTCGCGCGCCGCCTTGACGCAGCAGACCACGAAGGTGAGCCAGCCGTACTCCACGAGCATCGAGCTCTCGAACAGCGCGCTGGTGAGCAGCACGACCAGCACGAGCGCCGGCCAGGCGAACACGACGCTGCGGCGCTGCCCGGCGAGCAGCCAGGAGCGCACGAACGTCAGCCCGACCATGCCGACGAAGATCACGGCGCCCACGAGGCCGAGCTGGAACCACACGTCGAGGTACGCGTTGAGGCCCGACACCGGCACGCGCTCGGCGACGGCGAAGGCCTGGAACGGCGAGATCTCCGAGCGCCAGTGGCCCACCCAGCCCCAGCCCTCGAGCGGGTTGAAGCCGATGAGCACGAGCATCTGGCGCCACAGCGTCAGGCGGTAGTCGAGCTCGCCGCCCGCGTTCGAGAGGGAGATGATGCGTGCGCGGAACGCCCAGGCCACGAGCGCGGCTATCGCGACGAGTGCGAGCAGCGACAGCTGGGCGAAGGTGCGCCACGCGGGCTTGACCCGGCGCAGCGCGTAGAGCGCGGCGATGGCGCCGGCGAGGACCACGATGACGCCCCCGATCAGCGGCGAGCCGGTGAAGAGCATCGTGACGGTGGCGAGCACGAGCGAGCCGATCGCGAGCTCGGGGCGGATCGACCGCGTGCGCAGCTCGGTGCCGAAGGTCACGGCCGCGATGAGGGCGACCGTGCCCAGCTGGTTGCGCGTGCCGAGGAGACCCTGGATCGGGCCGCCGTCGGCGAGGTGGCCCTGGATGCCGAGGAACGTGATGGGCGCGTCGATGAGCAGCCCCGAGAAGATCTCCAGCGAGATCGAGACGACGAGCACGAACCGCAGCACATCGCCGAACGCCCGCACGATCTGGATCGTGTCGCGCACGAGCGCGATGTAGAGGCCGATCGCCGAGAACGCCATCAGGTAGGCGATGCCGCCGAGCGTGGCCCACTGGTACTGGCTCCAGAAGACCGACAGCGTCGCCCAGCCGATGAAGACCATGAGCGAGATCGGCAGCAGCCCCTGCCAGTCGATCAGGTCGCGCCGCGCGAAGAGCGACAGCCCGGCGAGCACGACGATCCCGGCGACCACGCCGATGAGGCCCGCCCAGCCGATTGTGGAGTGGATGGCCGTCGCGAGGATCGAGACCGCGATGGAGACCGTGACGAGCGCGTGGGCGAATCGCGGGGCGCCGAGGAACGCCTCGGCCGCCGCGCGGCGGTCGTGCGGGGGACGCTCGCGGGTCATGACACGCTCGTCGGCGGGCGCTCGCCCGACTTCGTCTTCACGGCCGCGATGACGAGCAGGAGCAGTCCGTACTCGATGATGAGCCGGCTCTCGGCGAGGCTCTGCACCAGCAGCGCGGTGAGGATCAGCACCGGCAGCAGCGACTCGACGGTGTAGCTGCCCATGGTGCCGGGCTTCGTGATGCGCCGGTCGGTGGCGAACAGCCAGGCGCGCACCGCGGTCGAGGCGACCAGCGCCCCGAAGACGGCGAGGCCCACGATGCCCAGCTGCAGCCAGATGTCGAGCCACGCGTTGTGCGCCTGGAACTGCTGCACCCCGCCCTCGAAGGCGAGTGTGTTGAGCGGCTCTGCCCACGGGGTCCAGTAGCTCACCCAGCCCCAGCCGAACACGGGGCGCTGCTGGGCGAGCTCGATGACGCTCGTCCAGATGTCGGTGCGTCCGGTGAGGTCGGGGCTCTTGCCGAGCAGCGCGAGCAGCGGCCCGCTGAGCGTCACCGCGGCCACGACCAGCGCGGCGACGACGGCGCCGAACACGACGTAGAGGCCGACACGGGCGCGGCCGCTCGCGCGACGGATGGCGAGGATCGCGAGCGTCACGACGACGACGGCGACGAGCGCGAGCGTGATGGTCGCCGACCGGGTGAGGAACACGGTGAGAGCCGCGAGCGCCAGCCACACGGCGGTGCGCCAGCGGACCGAGCGCCTGGTCGCGCCGGCGAGCTGGATGCCGAAGACGACGAGGGCAAGCAGGCCGAGGAACCCGAGCAGCGCCGAGTTGCCCACGACGCCCTGGATCTTGCCGTCGTCGAACAGCACGTTGCGCGACCAGTACAGCGCCTTCGCGTGCGGGCCGTCGCCGTAGTCGAACCACGGCGGCAGGACGGGGCGGCGCAGCACGAGGGCCACGAACAGCTCGAAGGCGAACGAGAGCCCGATGACGAAGCGCAGCGCCACGCCCAGGGCGCGCAGGATCTCGGACCAGTCGAAGGTGACCGCGAAGGCGACCGCCGAGAGCACCGTGAGCAGGGTGGCCGCGATGCCGACCGCGCTCGAGCTCGGATAGGCCGACCACAGGATCGACACCGTTGACAGGGCGATGAAGGCGAGCAGCGGGTAGGGCAGTCCGCCGATGCTCCAGCGGTCGCGGTTCTTCACGAGCAGCAACACGG
>Ga0247803_1001857_pt1 | contig 10878 bp, 10 predicted proteins | sample UWRJL014104B1_FD_180928 | JGI IMG/M metagenome (GOLD analysis project Ga0247803, IMG submission 180928) | Plant litter microbial communities from Arlington Agricultural Research Station in Wisconsin, United States - UWRJ-L014-104B-1 | ecosystem: Environmental > Terrestrial > Plant litter >...
TCAAATGAAGAAAGGTGTGAAATACAACCCTAAGGTAGGAGGAATCGATCCAAATGCTAAGCCAAACAGACTTTGATTGCTTACCTATTTTTATTCCTTTATATGGATAAAAATAGCCTGATATTTTCTTAGCTATATCAATACTGAAACCATTAGGACGTGATCATTTGACTAGTTAATAGTAGAAATAAAGGGAGTAGTATTCTTTTTGCATAAAAGAATATTTTTCACTTCACCGTTGGATAGATTTAGCGGGGGCGACTTATTCGATTGTAAGTAGCGTAATGCTAGTGAGTTAATCTATGGTTTTAATTATATCAATATTGATATCTGTTTTGCTTATTAAGCTAAACATTGTTCTGCTTGAAATATTTATTGATAAGCTAACATAATTGTTATAAAACATTTCTTTTTATTTTGTGTAGTTGTGACATCTAAACCAGTGTTGGTTTAGTGGAAAATCTACTTTATGAAAAAAATTACAATTTTTGCAGCACTTGTTGCTGTCGCAATGAGTTTTAACGCCCAAGCCCAGATCCAGAAAGGAAATGTATTTGTTGGAGGTAACTTTGCTAACTTAAACCTTGGTTTAGATAATCCTAAAGTGTTTAGCGTGGATTTATCACCAAAGGCTGCTTGGTTTATTGAGGATAATATTGCGTTGGGTGGTTATGTAAACTTCGGTTTAGAAACTACAAAGAATGCACCAACAACTACGAGCTATGGAGTTGGTGGTTTAGGAAGGTACTATACAGGTTCGGATGTTGAAGTATTAAAACATGGAAGGTTTTTTGCTGAAGCTACAGCCGGTTTTGGCGGCGTAAATGTTAGTCAGGGTGGTGGAAAAACAAACGGCCTTAACCTAAGTGTTGGTCCGGGTTTTGCTTATTTCATCACACCTAATATCGGTTTGGAAACTTTGCTTAAATATAATGGTTTAGTTGGTTTTGGTAATGCTACCTCACAAAACAACATTGGTCTCTCCTTTGGTCTGCAGATCTATTTGCCAGGAAGAGGAACCGCTAATAAAGTTAAAGGCGATTATAAACCATAACTAAATCTTTTATTTATAGTGAGGACTGTTACCTGCAGCCCTCACTATAAATATAGAATTTGCTGCATGAACAATAGCCGCCCCCCAGTAAATGCTATTCTTTATTTTTAAACAAGCTGCAAACATCCGTATAAAAATCTTGTTAAGTGTCCATATTAAAATCAAATATGAACACCAGCACCCCTTCAATTACTCACCCTGCAACGTTATATTCTTACCAGGAAAATGATATCGCCAAGTTAATGTCTAAATTAGACGAGGGTCATGCCCCAAGGCGTTTACTTTATCAGTTGCCCACTGGCGGCGGTAAAACTGTTATCTTTTCAGAAATCACGAAGCGCTTTATAGAAGAGCGAAATTTAAAGGTAATGATACTTACACACAGACTTGAATTGTGTAAGCAGACCTCTAAAACATTGATGACTTTTGGCATAGGGAATAAACTCATCAACAGTACCGTGACCAGGATTATCCGAAAAGATGGTCATCACTGTTATGTAGCGATGGTAGAAACACTTAAGAACAGAATAAAAGACCGTTTAATTGATACCAATGCTGTTGGCCTGGTAATAATAGATGAAGCACATCATAATTCTTTTCATAAACTGCTTGGCCAGTTTAAAAATGCCTCTGTTATTGGTGTAACTGCTACTCCTTTTAGTGCGGATATCAATTTACCTATGCGGAAAAATTATGAAGAACTGATTGTAGGGGAAAGTGTGGTTTCTTTGATTGAACAAGGTTTTTTGGCCGCTCCAAAAACATGGAAATATGACGTAGAACTGAATACCTTAAAAACTGGACTGCACGGCGACTACACTGTGGCTACTTCCGATGAGCTTTACTCTTCGTTACCTATGCTAGATTTGCTTGTGCATGCTTATCATTCACATGCTGCTAGGAAAAAAACACTTATTTTTAATAATGGTATCATCACCTCAAAAAAAGTATATCATACGCTAAACGACCTTGGGTATCCAATCAGGCATCTTGATAATACAACACCGCCGGCAGAAAGGGCAGAAATTTTAAATTGGTTTAAAAAAACGAAAGGGGCGGTACTTACTTCCGTATCGATACTAACCACAGGATTTGATGAGCCAACGGTGCAAGCTGTAATTTTGAACAGGGCTACTACATCACTCACGCTTTACCATCAGATGATTGGCAGGGGGGCTAGAAAGCTGCCTAAGAAAAAAAGTTTTTCAATTATTGATTTGGGCAATAATACTGACCGTTTTGGCAACTGGAACGATCCAATTGACTGGCAATATGTATTTGACCACCCAGAAGAATTTCATGAACGCATCAGCAGTCAAAGTAACTATGAAGCGCATAGCATTTCTTCAGAGTTGCGCGCCAGTTTCCCTAATACCTTAGAGCTTTCTTTTGACATTGAGCAGGCACACCATGCCGCTATTGTTGCGCAACAAAAACCTAAAATTGTAATCCGTGATTCTATTCGGCAGCATGCGCTGATGTGTGTGGATAACAGCGAAAGTATAGTCGAAGCTTTAGCATTGGCAGAACTGCTGGATAAAGAGATTGCCTGGAGAATAAAGCAATATGGCAAGTGCCTGGGTAAAGTGACCAAGAATTATACGGATTGGCTGAAAGATGATTATAAGTCGAAACTTAAAATACTCATACAAAAGATTAGTGCCCGCAGAGCATTAATTAAGTACGCGGTATAATTACTAAACATGCAGATAAAAAAAGGGATTACGCTTTCTTCTCTTTAGCCTTCTTTTTAGGAATGCAGTTTGGCACCTTTTTTCCGTCTTTAGTTTTCATACCGGCCTGCTCATAGTTTTTCCAGCAAGGGTCTTTATCTTTTTTCTTTTCTGCCATGATATGGATTCTTAAGTTGTAAAATCCTGTTAACCTAAGAATTGTATTAAATGTTTTGAAAATGAGTGTGTTATTTGCCGCGTTTAATAGGATCCTTAAATTTATTCCTGCAAGTTTTGAGAATTATTATTTTAGCTAACTGCTTAAACATTAATTGCTTTTAGATGTTAACTCCTGATCAACTTATAAAAAATGTAATATGGATTCAATTAACAAAAACCAGCCAGAAGATAACTTTAAAAATCTGCTGGGTGAAGAAGCAATAGAAAAAATAAAGGAGCTGGCCAAAAAAGCATCTTCCTGTTTCTTTTGTACTAAAAATGATGAGGACGGTCTGTTTGCTACCCGCCCTATGGCACCCGAATTAATTGATGATGACGGTAATTTCTGGTTCCTTAGTGCAAATGATAGCCATAAAAATAAGGAGATCCTTATAGATCCTGTAGTTCAACTTTTGTTTCAGGGATCTTCTTATAGTGATTATCTGTCTTTGTATGGTGAGGTAACAATCACTACTGATAAAAATAAGATTGATGAATTATGGGATCCGATGATGAAAACATGGTTTACTGAAGGTAAAGATGATCCACGGATTACTGTTCTTAAATTTACCCCTGCCAAAGGATATTATTGGGATACTAAAAACAGCATGGCTGTAGCGTTGGTAAAAAGAGTTTATGGCGCTGTTGTAGGTGAAACTTATGACGATTCGATTGAGGGTACGATAAAGCCTTAATAATAATAAGCTGTTGTTTTTTATAATTATAATTTGATCTTGAGGGTGTTTGGCCATTAGATTAAATTATAATTATAAAGACAGCAAGTTGGCCTTGTTGCAGGTTAAAAGCCTGTTCTATTCAAAAGTTATGTTTTTCAGATAATAAACGTCCTGATCAATTACCGGTTTAGTTTTACTAGTAATCACCGTCTCAGAACTGGTTAAGTCCGTCCGTTTTGTACCTGTATCGGTCGTGATATCAATTGGCAATGGAATAGTCATATTCGTTAACTTGATAGCATAACGATTATTTGGTAATTGTTTAACCGACACTTCTAATTTATTGATCGTATACAGATAGAGGTTAAACAAAGGTTTAAGATCGCGCCCGGCAACCCCACTAAAATACTGTTCCACATCATCTGTATTAACCAGGTTGTCATAAGTATATCTTTTGCTTGTAGCAAAGGCTTTTAATGCAGGAAAGAATGTGCTATCACCCATAATATAACATAAAGTGTGCATGAAAAATGCTCCTTTAGGATAGATATCACCATTGTAAGCCGATTCTTCGTCGATGTCTTTACCCAAAATAACAGGTTTATCATTCCTGATTCCTCGTAACGCAGATCGTTTAAAATGGTTGATATAAGCAGCATCACCCTCAAACTCTTTTATAAATAGCGCATCACCATAAGTGCATATCCCCTCATGGATCCAAAAATCTGCCCAATCTTTCGCCGTAACCTTATTTCCCCACCATTCATGACCAAATTCATGGTGCATTAATCCGTCGAAATCTTCGCCACCCACTTTTGTATAACGGAAATTGTTACCATAACCATTCATAGTCTGGTGTTCCATTCCTAAATAAGAGGTTTCTACAATACCAATCTTCTCTTTTGCCCATGGATATTCGCCAAAATATTTCTCCTGTTCATGGATTGTTTTTTCAAATACATCAAGGTGGTGTGCTGCTTTGCTGACATGATCTTTTAAAACATAGAACTGAATTGGTACTGTGTTACCGTCTATGGTTTTATAATTTCGGCTAACTACCTCGTAGTTACCTACATTAAACAAGACACTATAGTTGTTGATGCTATAGTTCGTTTTCCAATGATAAGTAGCTGTTTTTTTGTTTTTTACGGTTTTTAATAATAGGCCTGGTCCTGCTACTACCAGGTTTTCAGGGACGGTAATGATCATATCTACCCCTTCATTCGGTTCGTCTGACGGATGATCTTTGCAGGGAAAGTAAAGTTTTCCTCCTGTACCTTCGGCAGTAATTTCTACTCTTGGATGTCCGGTAGAATCTTTAGTCCAGATAAATCCATCATCCCAGGGCGGACGTATGGCGTTATGCGGTTTACCACTATATACTACTTTTACAGTAACTTTTCCTGCAGATAATTCTTTATTTAGATTAATAGCAATCAGGTTGTTTTTGTATATATAACCCTCTTCTTTGTTATTAACCAGTACTTTACTTACGATAAAAGAATCAAGTAAATCAAAAAGCAGCACTTTTGAAGGCTTCGTAAGCAACAGATCAATATCGGTATAACCACTAATAGATTTTTGCTCCACATTTACATTTAGTGCGATGGTATAATGGCGTATATCTATGATTGCCTGTTCTGGCTTCAACTTGCCCCCGGAAGTTAATTTTTGTCCGAATGATATACTTGATGAAAGTATGAATAGTAAAGTGAACGACTTATACATAAGGAAAGTTTTGGACTGTAATATAGTAATAAAAGGAATGTTTATGCAGATCAAAAAAGAACATATAAATCATAATTGCATGGTAAATTAACTTTTTACTAATAAAATGTAAAGTAAGCTTGTCATTATGAAAAGTATACTTAAGTTTGTTCAACTTAAAACAACAAATTATGACAACAATGATGAAAGCCTTTACCAAGTTTAACTATTTACAGAAAATCCTGGCTATAATAATGATTCTGCTGGGTATACCGATGTTGATATTCGGTAAATCAGTCGCGGCATCTACGATGCTAATGTGTGGTTTATATTTGCTTTTTATTTCATTCCAGAAGGTAGAAGATGAGCGATCTTCAAGGCTTAAAATGTCATCAATATTCATTTCATTTTTTGTCGCTTATGTATTTAAACTTATAAGTTCTGAGTTATATCGTTTCCACTTGCTGCCGATGGAGATGACGGAGATTAACCATTTTATCATTTTGGTGCTTTCATTGACTAATATTATATTTTATTACAGACTCTATTTTACGGATTAACTGCTTGCATGACAAATTCAATTAAAGTAGAACGGGCAAAGAATAATTTTACACAGGCAGATTTGGCGGAGAAAATCAAAGTATCACGGCAGACGATTAATTCTATTGAAGTGGGTAAATACGTTCCTTCTACTATACTCGCATTAAAAATTGCACAGGTGTTTAATACTACAGTTAATGATATATTTAGCTTGGAAGAAAAGGATATGTAAACGTTTATAAATAGATAACTGCTTTAGAGTTTTAAGAAATTGCTTGTATTTTTTAAATGGAAATAAAGAATATTTGGTTCAGAAAAAAGCAGTAGAATAGCGTTATGCCGTCTGTAAATAAATATATTTAAAATGTTTAAACAAATTGACAAAGGAGATGTTAGCCTAAAAGTTTAAATGAAATGTGATTATAATTGGGTAGGTGAGAGCACCTGATTATAGATAAAGAGGCGCCCGCTGTCTTAATTGATAGTGGGCGTTTTGTTTTTAGCAGTGATCACCGTGATGATAATATAGTATGATTTATACTATTTCAATAGTGTATTAATTATACTGAAGTTTGCTGTCCTTAAAATAATTAAACATTGTAATGACATAGGTATGAAGAGTAATCCAATGATTCGCCAAATGAAACTTAAAACGTATCTCCTGAATGCTAAGAGAGGAATACTTATTATGGCTTTCCTTTTTATATGTACTATAAATGCTGCTTATAGTCAGGAAAAAGCCAATGCTAACCCCTCGCAGGTGAGGTATGTAAAAGTACCTGCAGGATATTTAATGGTATTGCGGCAAGGGGATAGTTTATTGATTGAGCTGGAGAAGTTTGTAAAGCAAGAAAAGATTCCGTCGGCAAATTTCACCGGTATGGGTTTTGTTAATATGGAATTCGGTTTCTACAATGCAAAAACAAAGAAATTTGATCCCAAAGAGTTCAAAGGTGTAGAACTAGCCAGTATGAATGGAACCATCGCTACGCAAAAGGGTAAAGTTTCTATCCATGCGCACGGTGTCGTCACAGATAAAAAATTCAATGCTTTTGGAGGTCACATCCTTAGTGCTACCGTAGGAACCGGGTCAATAGAAATTTTAGTTACCGTTCACGACAGACCTTTTGAACGTATCCTCGACGAGGAGCTAGGGGCAAATGTGCTGGAAATCAAATAATGATTGAGTTAGCGACCGGGTCTTTATAAATTGGTTATGTACAGGCGAAGGTTAACGCATGTACATAACCTTTCTTGTTTAATATGATAGATAACAAATTTGCTCATTGGGAGCAATAGTAATGTTATCTCCTAGCAATAGATGTAGTTGATGCTGGTTTTAACATTACCGAACGCTTTGAATTACTGCTGCACTGACCTAATGCTACGTATATCAGTACAAATATAAGAATAGTAGAAAGGCATCCCCCGCCTAATTTTTTGGCACCCCAGCCTGCGATTATCGTTTTGAAAAATGAGTTCATAATTTAAATTTTACTAAGAACACAGTTTCGCCGATTTAGTTTTAACCGGTACCGTCTTAATCAGCATCTCGTGGTTAGTGGTAGTCATCATCGTTGTGATTTTACTACTGAAAACCATAGGTTGCTATACAGCATAATCAACCTTTTTTGTTGGGCAAAACAGGATATACCAACTCGCTGGAATAGTTAAAAAGATAACTTTTATATCAAAACCGCGCATCGTACACAGTTTTATTAGTTTCATTTTAAGCGTTGCAAAAAAATCAATGTTTAATGTTAAAATCTAATGCAATAAGGTAATTGAGATATATTTCAAGTGCTTAATTTGTAAATTTGGCAAAATGTCCGAAGAACACCTCCTAGATAATGAAGAAGTACGGTATCTGGATGGCCTGAAAAACGGTCAAAGGAGTGCGTTTGATTTTATCTATAAAAAATATAGTAAACCATTGCTTTCCAGACTGCAGCGGATGGTTAAAAGCCCCGAGATTGTAGATGAACTCTTACAGGATATTTTTCTTAAGGTCTGGACAAATCGCGGTGATATTGATCTGGATAAGTCTTTTAAAGGATGGATTTTTACCATTGCGCAGACTACTGTTTTTACATACTATCGCAAACTGGCTTTAGATAAAAAGATGCAAAAGCATTTACTGGAGGTCTTTGTTGAATTTTACGAACAAACAGAAGATTATATCTTCAACAAAGAGCGCACGCAATTATTATCAAGTGCAATCGAACAACTTCCGCCACAGCGAAAAGAAATCTTTAAACTATGCAGGATAGAAGGTAAAAGTTACCAGGAAGCCGCAGAACTCCTATCTATAAGTCCGTCTACAGTAAGTAATCAACTGGTCAGTGCTACCAAGTCTGTAAAGCGATATGTATTCTTTCATTGCCAGGAATTCCTGCTTTTCTGTATTGCTGCATATTTTAAACATTAATACTAGCAAAAATCGCTGATCCAAGACTATTTATTCTTCAAATAATTTATAATCCGGATTAAACGCTGTCATTTTGAGGAAACAACAAGAATAGCTGTATAAAACTTATAGAACCTTCAATTAAATCTTATCAATTCAATTAATGCGCGAATCTTTCGGGCCACAAAAGATATAAATCGCTAATTATTTCAAATAAAATATCAATTGCGATAGTGTATTCTCCCATCTCGTGCGTATTTACTTATATACGAACATGAAAAACTCCTTACCAACACCAGAAATGTTTAATCAATTCTTAGAAAACCGCATCACCGCGGCAGAGTTAGCATTGCTTTTTGCTTATTTCCGCACAGCAGATGAAGCTGAGTTGAAGTGGCTAATTCTTGAAGAGCTTGATAATGATGCGGATTATGCTGTGCAGAATGAAGAAGCGCGACTGGAAACGATCCATGACCGGCTTACGGAAAATATATTTGGTCCAGCTAGACCTCACCTGTCCCGTAAATTACTATCAGGCACGATCGTTAGGATTGCTGCAGTTCTGGCTGTTACTGTTTCAATTAGCTTTTTGATTTACAAATTAGGATATACTAAAAATTATCAAATTGTACCAGGCGGGCAAAAAGCATCCCTCATTATAAATGGCATAGCTAAAAACCTCAAAGGCCAAAAAAGTGCTGTACTACTAAATACTAACGGCGTAACCGTCAGCACTAAAGCAGATGGTACTATTATATATACTGCGTACAACGCAGATGCAGAAACGGCTGCTAAAATGAATATCCTCGAAACTCCAAACGGTGGGGAATACCGTGTTGCATTAAGTGACGGATCTATAGTTACGCTAAACTCCGGATCGAAACTTAGTTTCCCGACAGGGTTTAGGGGGGCTGAAAGAAGGGTGACCCTAGAAGGAGAGGGGTTCTTTGAAATAGCCAAAAATGCGAAGATGCCTTTTATTGTAAACATAGGCGGAAGCGCAATACGGGTTCTGGGAACTAAGTTTAATGTAAGCAGTTATAAGGAGGATAACGGGGTAACAGCAACCTTGCTAGAGGGTAGTATACTATTCTCTGATAAAAATAGCCAGCGGGTTATACTCAAACCAAACCAGCAAGTGATCAGTATCCCCGGAAAGTTAACCTTGCACAATGTTGATGCTGCAGATTACCTGGCATGGACCAAAGGCGATTTCCTTTTTAATGACATGCCAATTGCCACGGTAATGCAAAAGCTAGGCAGATGGTATGATGTTGAGGCAGACCTGCAATCGCTGCCAGATAAAAATTTATATCTAAAGATTTCACGTAGTGCCAACATCAGCGAAGTGCTGAAAATGATTTCAAAAGCTACCGATAGGGATTTTGAACTGGAAGGCAATAAAATAATACTTAAACACTAGCCAAATACATATATCAATTATCAACAAACCAACAACCAATCATTTATGACTAAATTCTACCCTGCCCTCGTCCCCAATGGACGTAAATTTTTATTAACATGGTCTGTATTACTAGGAATGCTCCTGCTTTTCTCCCTGCAGTCCAATGCCCAGTCTAACGTTTATGCATTTGAGAATGCACCATTGAATACTGTGATTGCACAGATTTCAGCGAAAACATCCTATGAGTTTGTTTATGATGCCGAGCTTGTTAAAAAAGCAAAATCCATCAGCTTTAAAATTACCAGTACCGATATCAAAGTAATTATGGATGCTGTAGTTAAAGGACAAGATTTTAGCTACGAAATCAGTAATAACAAGACGATTATATTAACCAGCCGTAAAAAATCTGCTCTAGAAGAATATGAGATCCACGGGATGGTAACCGACAGTGTGGGTGTTTCTCTGCCAGGCGCATCTGTGAGGCTTAAAAATGGTCGTTCAGTTGCAACTACAGATGCAAACGGGCATTTTAATATTACAGTAAGTTCCGAAAATAATACACTTCAGGTAAATTATATTGGCTACATACAGACCGAGCGCTCCTTTAATAAAAGCGCAAGTACTGGCGTAGTTACCATAAAAGTAATGTCTAACTCTTCTTTGCTAGACGAAATAGTGGTAAATGGATTTCAGTCTATGCCAAGAGAACGTATGACTGGCGCTATAGCAGTGGTAGACCAGGCGAGGTTAAACGAAAATATCAATGTCGATCTTACCAGTGCTTTAGAAGGACGGGTAGCAGGACTTGCTTACGTGAAGAATGTAAATGGAGCTGGTCCCGATCAGCCGCTGCTTAGAGGGCAGGGTACATTTTCTATAACTAATGTGGGTACTGCACCTTTGGTAGTTATCGATGGATTGCCGACCGAGACAACGCTTGATCAGATTAATCCATACGATATTGAAACGGTAACAGTGCTTAAAGACGCGGCAGCATCTTCTATTTACGGATCAAGATCTGCAAATGGTGTAATTGTGCTGACTACAAAAAAGGGTACCGGCCCAGTAAAAGTATCTCTTAACACTGATTTTTTTGTAGACACCAAGCCAAACTTCAATTCTATGCACTATGCTTCTACTGCTGACATATTAGGCTTTGAGACAGATGTATATAACAAAGAACGTGCGCGTTACAC
>Ga0247803_1001858_pt1 | contig 10877 bp, 6 predicted proteins | sample UWRJL014104B1_FD_180928 | JGI IMG/M metagenome (GOLD analysis project Ga0247803, IMG submission 180928) | Plant litter microbial communities from Arlington Agricultural Research Station in Wisconsin, United States - UWRJ-L014-104B-1 | ecosystem: Environmental > Terrestrial > Plant litter >...
CTCAGTCTACTGTCTGCACCAGTGTCGATAGTGTCATGTTTCGACCTTACGCGTTGTTTTTAAGGCGGCGGATTGTTGAGTGGCCGACCAAGAAATGACAGTCAGTCCTTCCCGACTTTTGTTTTGTCAACAACAATTGTCGACACTGACCCATCAAAGACCATTGGAATACTATGGTGACATTGTATTTGATCAGTGCTTCGTGTCACATTTTCTATCTGCAATCTATCATCAATCGACGAGCGTGGCTGCGATCATGGCATTGCACCCGAGATCACCCACTACACAGGTTTGGGAGCTATAGGGGACACGCAAGCTCAACCGAAACAGTGTATCCAGACAAAGACTCAGAAGTACCGGAGATCTGCAATGCCATGACGGGGACATATTGATATACAAACCGAGGAGAGCTACGCCAGCTACGACGCATCTTTGGGCGCATACCATGGGCTACCTTCGCAATCGGTATGATAGAGATGTTCAAAAGAATTTCCTTCAATAGCGCTTTCGTCGTTTGTACCGTTGTAGCCGGTCTTGAGTATACATATTCGCATGCGCAACGAATATGCGAAGCGTGGTCTTGGCGTTCATTTACTTTACCGGGGCGGGTAGGAGTGCGGTGGCTGAGGCGCTTGTGCCGTTGAAAGGATCCGAGTCTAATGTGAAATCATGCCGCAGCCGGAGCTTTGAGTCTGGTAGTTTATTTGGGGCTTTGGCGGTTTGATGGAGGGATGAAGGACGGGGATAAGTAAAGCATAGGCGAGGTGGGTGCGATTAATCAAGATGGGCGGGCGCCGGCGTCAAGTCTTCGTTCATCGACCATTTTGCAAAACGTTCTGGGTCGAACAGCCCGAGTCAACCACCGCTTTGGTCTTCTGTGTCGTTTTCCTTGTACGGGGAAGAAATAGATTAAGTGTACATCCCTGCATGTCCAAGGTTCCCAAAAATGTAGTCGCTATATCCGATGATGCGAATTCACTGTGCATATTCTTGTTAATGCTGCTTGACCTATTCGGCTCTGGACTTGGGAACACAGCAATAGGTTGCAGGAACCTTTTTTAGACCAGATGAAGTTCTTTGAGTCAAAAGGTTATCCACTTGATGGATGTGGATGGTGGGGCAATGCGGGGCATCATCAAAGCAAAATTTTCTCTGCTAAAAAACATTGTGAGCCACCGAAGCTAGATAAGAAAAGCGTTAGGTGCTCGTGTCTTGACATGATTAGTATATATATTAATTTTTGTCAAAATCAATCATAAATCATCTCAGAGCGACGAGATGGAAACCCGCAACACCATCAGATGGTCGGTTAGCTCAGTTGGTTAGAGCGTGGTGCTAATAGTTCTACTATGTAACGCCAAGGTCGCGGGTTCGACCCCCGTACTGACCAGGTTATTTCTTTTTGCCATTTCTTTCTCCTGAACATTGATAAGCGCACTTCTTCAAATGCTTCTTTCTCTCTTCTTTTTGCCGATTCATGTGATTCCGACCTGAGCTTCTTGATAAGGATGCCTTGTCGAGCTTTACAAATTGGAGACATACGACCGAACGATGTTTGCAGTATGAACGTTCCTATCTTCAAGATGTCGAGGTATGTTACGCTGTGTAAAGTTGTTGCTTAGTGTACGTTGTTGATATGTGAGAATTACGACGACACGATTCACCAAGAAGATGACTTGTACCCCTGTATCATTTATGAAGTTTGGAGTGGATAAAGCTGATGGAGAATGGATAGAATTGCTATCTACCTGAAAAGGCAAGATGCCAAGGGTATAAACCCGCACCTTCTGCCCCCGGACATTCCCACCGTTCGCTCGTGGTGTGCCAAAGTCGTGTTGCTGTGCATCATAGTATCGGCGCTTCGACCCCACCTCGCCGCTGTCATCGAGGGGTTCCGGATCGGTCGCCGAATAAGTGTCTTGCAGCACGGTGAAGAAGATGCCTGACCACCGGACAATGCTCAATATCGGGCTCGTAAGCGTAAAACACTACAACGGAATGCGTGTGTTAACGCACAAGTAGTAAGCTCGGTTTACGTAGATGCCGCCATATATGGTTCTCCGTTTTCGTGACTGCCCAGATATCATTTCGCGGTTTACAGATCTACCTAGCATTATCTTTCGACACCGTTTCTAATCTTACGACTCTTCTCCGACAGTAACGTGCATAGCTTCCGCTTTTTATTATTATTCTGAGTCAACAATGCGAGACGACAATCTGGACTGCTCCAGAGTTCACACTCACTCAAATCTATTCCAAATTGGAAGAAACTTTTGCGCTTCGCTTTCACAATGTCAAATTGTCGGCCGTGTTACTTGGGTTAAAATGGCCATATACACAATTCCCAATACAAGCGTAGCTTCGTTATCGTCCTTCACAGTGACGCACAACGCGATGCGCACCAGATACTACAAAACCTCTATCAAAACCTCATAAGCCATAGCACACACCGCACCACCACATCATCCACCAAACGCATCAACACACACAACCAATATGCCCAAAATTCAGGAAGAGAAGAAGACATTCGTTCGCCCCAAGGAGAACAAGAAGTTTAACGGCTCACGATGGACGCCCGCAGAAGAACAACTCCTACTCAAACTGAGCGACGTCGAAAACGTCTCGTTCGAAGTCATCGCGGACAAACTTTCCCGGAAGGTTGACGCCGTGGAGCGCCGCTACGAGAAGCTTAAAGAAGAAGCGACACTACCCGAGGATTTTGTCTGGACCTCAGAACTAGACGACCAGATCATTGCCGGCCGCGCGAAAGGCACTACCGTTCGCGACATCGCCACCGAAATGAAACTTCCACCTGGAATCGTCCAAGAACGCGCCACCGTGATCCGCAAAGAGGGAAAGATACCCACCGTCGCTAGCAATGGGAAGAGTCAAAGGACAGAGTGGACAGCCGAAGATGACGAGGTTCTATTGCGCATGTACGTTGCTATGGCGGAGGAGGTGGAGATACACAAGACGGCGAAGCTCACGGGGAAGTCTTTAAGCTCGATCAGGTTGCGCAGGCAGTATCACCTCAAGGGTGCTGAGGTCGGAGACCCTAAGCCAAGTGTGATGTACCGGAAGCTTCTGATGGAGTATGGAAATCCCAACTTTCGGTGGACTAAGCAGGACATCATTGACCGCAACTTCGTGTTTGGGTCGTGGGAGCGAATGGCCGAGCCTATTGAGCAAGTCAAGGCGGATTAGGTAAGTATACGCGCAAGGGCAGGAGTATATTTTGGATGCTGGGTAACGTGAGGATAAGCACGGTTTGGATACTGGGGTGATCGATATTCTCATTGGCGTGTACGCCTATAAATTATATACATTTTCTTATTACACATAATATTCACCGTGAGACGATAGAGCCGATAGATTCCGCGCTATGCCCAGGTTTATTATAAGCCTTATATGGTTTATAGGCCCTCAAAAGCCGATATTGGTTGATTCTACAATCACTTGCTACGGTGATTTCAACCCTCCGAGGTCAGCGCTGGTGCGATGAGTTATAATGTTCAACTCACTGTTCCACCTCGCCACAGTATCTTACGAATGCTCTGGACACGGTGAAAACACTTCCGTTCAAAGTACGTGGACGATAATGTAAATCCGATTTCAGTTCAATACTGTCCCAGATTCTATGAACCGTGCAAGATGTTATGGCTTTGGACACCAACGCACGATTGAGTGACGAGAATTGCACACTAACTCCAACGGTTATACGCTCTGATGCGGAGCAACGCACTCGAGCCCTCTACTTATCATCCTGCTGCTCAGCGACAGCTGCCTCGTCGACATCCGCTACCTTACCCGGAGCATACGCTTCATAATCAGTGAACTTCTTAGCGACATGCTCCACCTCGAGTTGCTCATCTCATTTGTTACAGAAAGCCTCCGCGCTGGCGCCGATTGTGAGTTGGAGCAAAAGGTCGGTCAGTTTCAACAAGAACGCATTCTCGGTGATATAATCCGCTTGCACCTTTATCTCGTCGGCTTGGATGAGTTCGTTGATGTCTTCCCGGAGCTTGCGAATTGCTGGGCTGTGTATTTTCCAGGAACCGGCAGTGTTCGAGTCACCGGCTTCCCACTCCTTCACGAGGTAGCCGCCGACTTTGAGCTTCGGAATCCAGCCACCCTTCATACCTGCGTGCGGGAGATGATTAGTAGGTACTTAAAGCGTTGGTGAGAACAAGGGGTTGACGTACAGGTAGGCGGCAAATTTTCGACCTCCTGGTACCCCTGGAATACAATATAGTGCATGGTTTTGTACTCGCACAGTATCGCAGTCATATCGAAGTCGATATTCTCGTCGCAACCATAGTTTGAGAGAATAGTCAAATTACTAGAGAGTGTGAGGTTGCTGTTTCGATCACAGCGGATTGGTTCGCGTCCTGGTTCTGAGCGTCTATCGCATGTAGATAGAGGATCCGGTAGTAGTTGTTCTTGAGGAGTCGATCGCGTATATGCTTGCGTATACACGTAGTGGAGGTGACGGGGAGCTGTTTGAGCGGCGAAATTAGATTTTAGCAGACTCTATTCTGCATTATGAGTATCATCTCTTCGAGGTCGTGGTGCACGGATGACTACCGAAAGTGACCTCGAAGCGAGGACGACTAATCTGAAGAAACATCTCAAAGGTAAAAACGTTAAGTAGAGAAGGAGGGACATTGTATAAGAAAAGATAGATTTCAATCGAAGAGCTCCCGGAGTAGTTGGCCAGACAGTGCTGGCTTGTGTGATTCTTGTTTCGTGAATGCGTTCCAACAACTAATACCTTCACACATCACGCGCGCAAAAGCGAGTGCAGAACATGAATCAACGTAAGCGGCCACCTTTTCCTCTTTCTCTAGAAATGAATATGCAGAGGAACTTGAACCGATCACCGATGAAGTCCCAATTCACCGACGCTCGTTTACTCGAAGACTTGTCGCAATGATTGCGAGTTGAAATAAGTTCGCAGGAAAGAAACGTATCGTTCGAAAGCAAGAGTATTTCGAAGCTTTAATGGCTGTGGAAAACCTGGAGTCAACGAGTGTTGCTACGTCGAAACGCAGTGGTGAAGCTAGCAAAGACGTTCGCCGCACCTGCGTAAATAGCATCGCCATCCACAGCACTGTGGCGATGGTAGCGAGCCATCCCGCGAAAAAGATCCAAAAATCCATCTCTTTCCCCATCACATGTTGCTGGGGCAGTTTCCCCTTATCGACCGCAAATGTGACACCGGCGGAAGGCAAGTGGAACTCCCTGCGTTCCCTGGCACCCTCCATGGGCATCTGTTGCCAAATGCTTTATAGTTGGCTCGAGCTAATAGGCGAGTGTCGAGAGAATTCTTAGCAATTTGGTATGATCTCCTCACGCGCGGTAAGTTCTCAAGCATACGTCAACGACTCTTCAGTGGCCGCTACGATTGTCAGCCATCGCCTGGAGGCAGTAAAATTGACGCTGCAGGATAGTCACTCATCCACGCTTCAGGTAATCCGACCATCTCGCTCGGAGACAATTTGCCCCCAAAGCATCTAATTACCGGACCCTTCCAAACACCTCGAGGACCGAACTCCCGGCCGCGACCAGGCGTCAAAGCTTTCGCAATAAGGTGCTCAGTAGCAAGCTGCCTAACAACAATAGTCCGCACAGCGAAATGAAAATGAAGGGGTCGCAGACAGGTACCTCTGGAGGCGATGGAAAAGGATCCTGATATTTGAGGCCTCCCAGGGGAAGGTCATATACGAACATAGACACGACAGCTGGCCAAGGAGGGCACAAGCCAATACGCGAAAGTTGTGGCTGGTGGCCGGCTGGTCACCGATGTACCGCATGATGCGTCGAGAAAGCCCAGCAGGTCTAAACAACACTTCATAAACCGAGCAGAGGCGATGTCGTGATGATTGAGAGCGTCGAAGCGTAGGTCTGCCGTATATGGTAGAACATTCCATCATCGGGCTGGTGCTTTCCCCTTGCCCTTGTACCCTTTTTGTTCGTCGTCGGCATCAGGTGGAAATTGCACACCCATCATACCCATAAGGTTTCCTGCCGGACCGGCCATACCGCCTTGCCCCTTGAACGCTTTCAGCATGTTCTCCGCAAGATTGTAATTCTCATCGAGTGCTTCCTCATCATCACTCTCTACCTCCTCTTGTACCTCCTCTAGCTTAGCCTTGCCTTTGCCTTTCGACGGCTTCTGTCCCTTCTTCTGGCTGTCCTTGGGATTCAGGTCCAGTGCGCCGTGCCCGAAGAGCTCTGCTTCCATCATTTCAGAAAGTTTCTTGATCTCGTCGTCTTCCTCGCGTTCAGCTTCTTCGGCAAGGGCGAGAGATCGCGCATCGTCGGTGAGGAGGGCTTTTTCGGCAGCGGAGAGGGTCATATACTTTTCGTAGACCTTTTCGTATTCGGCATACTCGGCATCAGCGTCTTCGTCTTGGTCTCCATCGTCGTCCTCGTCCTCATCCTCATCCTCATCCTCGTCGTCTTCACCTTTCTTTTCGCCCTCGTGGTTGGATTCGGAATCGGAAATCTCCGGGTCATCCCAATCGCGATTCCCGGCATCAGAGTCGTTGTCCATGTCCATAGGATCCATACTGCCTGCACCGTCTATGCCAGCTTCTTCATCGCCCATGAAGGCGCTGAAACGCTCCACCATCTTTTTCAAGTTCTCCTGAGCAGCCTTATCCCCGAAGCCTTTGTCTCCGCCTTTCCCAGCTAATTCGCGCTCGAACTCCGCGAAATCAATGTTGAGCCAACCTTCGTCGTCCTCACGCTTTGGCCATACAGCGATGTCAGCATCGGTAGGGAGAGCGTCGTCGCCTGTGTCAAGATCTTCTAACAAGAGACTGATCTCGCGCACGGCTTTCTTGTCGGCGTAAATCTTGTGCCGAAGCAGCATCTCGAGCCCCGCCGTGACTTTGACTCCAATTTCGGCCTTTTCCGTAGAGCTGCTATCTTCACAAAGTTGCTCAAGCGCCTTCTCCAGGGGTCCAGAAGGCTCCCAATGTTGACCGAGAAGTTGCGCGTATAAGACCTTTGTAAATCTGACGCTGACATCCACAAAATCGTCGGGTGAAAAAAGAAGCGGGGACTGTGATTGGTCTGGCTGGAGGAGGCGCAGGGAGATGGGGTCCCGGAGATAGAAGGCTTCGACTGCTGGAGCGATGTACGACGGGTTGAGATGTAGTATATGCGCCACCTTTCGCGGAAGAGGCAGAGTTGCGTGATGCTGGTTCTCCGATATAGCAGAGGGATACCCCTTCAATCGATGGAACGCTTCTTGCTCAACTTTGATATAGTGTTGTGGGCGCGCAGGTGTCTCTTGTATGATGGAGAGCGCTTCGGTCTGCTTTAGCGGTCCCGGGACCTCATCTTTCGATAGAGGCACGATCAGTAGACGATGGTTGTTGATCCACACTCGGTTCTCAGCTACCTCTGGATTCAGCCATTTCGGTAGCGCGTTTGCTGCCTCGATTAGTAGAAACTCGCCATCGGTGTCGTATATTCTGATCCACGCATCCCTGAACTCCTTGCTCAATTCCCGTAAGAGATATACGACGAGCCACTCGTCAGCCACACTGTCGCCATAGTTGGTAGTTCCCTTGAGTAGCCAGCGGTTTTCTTCGCGTATCAAATCGAGCTTGATGGGATCGCGTTGCCAGATGTACTCCTTTAAGAACATCTTTTCCAATCCGGCCAAGGCCCGTTGGAAAGCTTGCAGACGTTCTCTTGTTTGAATATCGGAGAGTCTGGCGTCCACGACGAAGATGATGTACTCTACGACATCTTCTGCCAGTCTTTTTGGGAACCCATCAAATCCTTCGCCGAACCACTTGAAATCATCCTGAGGTGCGTCCATTTCGGGTGAGAGACTGGCGTCAGGTAGCTATGGCGGAAGTGCGGTTAGTTGAGATGAAAAATCTTCAAATGGTGTGGCCGGATCTCGTGACTTCTTCCTAGAGCCAAAGATTCGTCGGCACGCCTTTTGCGGTGGAAGGCGGTCCGAGAATGAAGTTCACAGCGTCGGCTGGCTGGGGCGTGCAGCATCGGAGAATAGTCGTGCTTGGGCAATGTCACTTGGTAAGGCGGAAGATGGTCTGTGCGGTAGCTTCCCCCATGTGAGTGAGGTGGCGCCGTGGCGCCACGCTAGTCCCGGAGAAGGAACCGTAAACAACGCGAACAACAACCGAATGTTGATACACACCTACAGTCTCCGCTCATGTGTTAACAGAAGACATACCTACCATGGCGCACGCATTTCCGCTGAGCTCGCCCGGCAGCGATCGCCATGACACGACACACTTCCAGCAGCCCGACATGTCGATTGAAGGTTCCTTTCACGCTCCCGCCGGCCGCGACAACCTTTTCAGCAAGCCGCGCACTCCCCGGCATACGCTCGCCGCCTTACGGAATCCCGCCGCAAAGGTCGAATTCACACCGTTGATGAAGAGCGCGGTCGCGAATCGTACGCGACAAGCCAATGGCCTCGCGACACCTATAGGACTGAAGGCTGGCTTCAAGGTTGGGGGCACTCCGCTGCCAGAGGCGAGCACGATGGACATACATTCTAGCTCATTCAGCGAGTCCACTAGCATGGCAGTGCCCCAAGCCGCCGACTCGAGCGCGATGAGCACGCCCATGGCTCTACCGCGGAGAGCAGAGGGCGAGCTGGATAACGGGAACGGCAATGTCATCACCTTGCGAGAACAGGAAGCTGTAAGTACGCCTGCCGACTCGCACTTCGCGCGCTGACACAAGGCTAGCGCCTCGAGCAAATCGACAAAGAAAACTTCGGTCTCAAGCTCAAGATCCACTTCCTCGAAGAGAACCTGCAAAAGATGGGACCCGAGTGGAACAGACACGCGATGGAGGAGAACATCAACCTCAAATCGGAGAAGGTGCAGATGACGCGCGACCTGCAGAAGTACACCAGAAACCTCAAGACGGCCGAAAAGGAGCTCGAGACATACCGGCAACAACTGCGCGACTATGCTGAAAAGGTCAAGAGGCGACATGCCGACGAAGGCATGCGCGAGGAAATGGACGAGCTACAGCGCGTGGCCGACGAACGTGCTGCAGAGGTTGAGCGACTAGAGGACAAGCTGGAGGAGGCGCGCGGTGACGAAGACGAGCTCGAGAAGCTCAACGTAGATCTAGAGAACGCGCAGGCCGACCTTGCCGATAGGGACCGTCAATTAGACGAGTATGAGGAGAAGATTGAGCGGCTGGAGGAGGAGCTGAAGACACAAGGGCCCCATGATGCGGCTGCTGAAGAGAAGAACCGTGAGTTGGAGGAACAAACGGAGAAAATTCGACAATTGGAATTACAGCTCCGCTCGCTCGAGCAATCCAAAGACGAGGCGGTGGACGAGAAGGAGCGTCTGCTTGAGGAGCAGGCCGACGAGATCAGCAAATTGGAGGCCCAGCTGCAGTCGCGGGATAAGTCTCAGCACGTCGCTCTTGAAGAGAAGGAGCAGTTCGTTGTGGAGCAAGCAAGCAAGATAGAGCAATTGGAGTCGCAAATCACTTCCCTCAACCAATTCAAGGGCGACGACGGCGAAGCCAAGCAGCGCCAGATCGAAGAATACGCTGAGAAGCTCGAAGACTTGGAAGAACAGCTCCAGTCGCTCACTCGCTCAAAAGATGCCGAAATCGACGCTCTGCACGACAAGCTGGATTCAGCCTCTGATAGCAAGGACCAAGAACTGCGCGAGCTAGAACAACAATTAGATGACGCAGAGAAGCAACTAGGCGAAGTAGAGGACCAGAAGCTACATGAAGTTTCTGATCTCGAAGAACGAATCCGGTCACTTGAAAGAGAGAAGGACAGAGAGATCAAGTCTCTCGAGCGACAGGTACAGGCGTCGCAGTCCGAGAACCAGGCTGAACTTGATGCGCTCCGAGAACGACTTGAATTGGCCGAGTCGAAAGGCGACAACCAGCTCCAGCTTGCTCAACAGGCTGCGCAAGATGCGCGACAAAAGGTCGTCGATCTCGCTCGCGAGAAGAACGTTGAGATCCAACTACTACAGTCAAGAGTGGATGATGCCGAAGCCAAATCCGATGAGCTTGAAGACTACCGCAGGCAGCTTCAGAACGCCATGCAACAGGTCACGCGTCTACAGCAGGATACGTCTACATACGAACAGCAGGTTCAGCAACTTCGAAAAACACTCAACCAGAAAGACCGCGACCACGAGAGCACCCAGATCGAGGCTCTGCAAAAGGTTGCACGCGAGCGTGACAGTCTTGTCAATGACCTTTCCAATGTTCGTTCTGAACTTCGCGACCGAACGCGCGACCTGGAACAGCTCAAAGACCGTATGGAGAGAGAGAAACAGGATGACGGCTCGCTTGACAACCTGTCGAAGGCCCGAGATGAGCTACGTGATCGCACACGCGATTTAGAAGAGCAGCTTGACGAAGCTGCAAGAGCGCGAAAGTCTCTCCTTGACGATCTTTCTAAGCTCCAATCAGAGCTGCGCGATCGCACCCAGGACTTGGATGAATTGAAGAGCCAGTTGAAGAAGGAAAAGCGGGACGATGGCCTCCTCAATGAGCTGTCTACCGTCCGGTCTGAGCTACGCGATCGTTCGCGCGAGCTTGAGGAGTTCAAAGACAGGATGAACAGAGAGAAGCAGGATCTCGAGGATGAAATTGATGTCCTTCAGGAACAGGCCGATGAGTTTGACGAGGAAAAGACCTTGCTCGAGGAGAAGATAAATACTCTGAAATCAAAGCTTCGCGAAAAAGAGGGCCAGACCGAGGCGCTTCAGTCTGAGTCAAAGTCAGCCCAGCGCAATCAACAGGCTGCGCTGGAAAACAAGATTCGTGATTTGGAGTCCCGTGTCCGAGAAAGGGAATCACAGCATCGCAAGCTCGCCGTGGAGGCAAAGACG
>Ga0247803_1001859_pt1 | contig 10875 bp, 10 predicted proteins | sample UWRJL014104B1_FD_180928 | JGI IMG/M metagenome (GOLD analysis project Ga0247803, IMG submission 180928) | Plant litter microbial communities from Arlington Agricultural Research Station in Wisconsin, United States - UWRJ-L014-104B-1 | ecosystem: Environmental > Terrestrial > Plant litter >...
GGGCTCGACGGTGTCGACGTCGGCGTCCTCGGGCTTGGTCACGCGCGGGCGGCGGCGCAGACGGGCGAAGGTGGCGCCCGCGAACGCGATCGGGCCGGTCGCGAGGCCCGCGGGACGCTGCGCGAGATCGGCGGCGTCCTCGGTGTCGTCGGTGTCGACGACCTGCGGGCTGATCTCGCTGACGAGCACGGTCACCTCGCGGTCGGGCGACGAGGCCATCGCGTCGAGCGCGGCGTCCTGGGCGAGCGGGACGAGGTCGACCTCGGTCAGCTGCAGCGGCTTGGCCTCGTCGATGCGGGCGAGCTCGAGCAGGTCGGTCACGAGCTCACCCATTCGGATGGCCTCCTTCTCGATCCGGTCCATCGCCTGCGCGACGTCTTCCGGCTTCTGCAGCGCGCCCATGCGATACAGCTCCGCGTAGCCCCGCACCGAGACGAGCGGAGTGCGCAGCTCGTGGCTCGCGTCGCCGACGAAGCGGCGCATCTGGTCGATGGTCTTCGCGCGGTCGGCGAACGCGCGGTCGATCTGGCTGAGCATCGCGTTGAGCGACCGGTTGAGGCGCCCGACCTCGGTGTTCTGGGTCGCCCCGCCGAGGCGTTGGCTGAAGTCGCCGGCGGCGAAGCGGGCGGCCGTCGCCTCGACCTCACGCAGGGGATTGAAGGTGGATGTCACGAGCAGACGCGTCACGGCCCCGCCGAGAATCACGACCGTGAGCCCGAAGAACATGAAGATCGCCGCGAACTGGGTGGTCACCCGGTCGACCTCGTCGAGGTTGTACCCGACGACGATGTTGATGAAGTGGCCTGACAGGGTGGATTTCGGGGAGCTCACGACCCGCCAGTTGCCCGGGCCGGGGTCGCTGTCGACGGTGACGGCCTCCTCCTGCGACCAGAGGTTCGAGTTGGTGAGCTCGGACGATGCGGGGTGAGCCTCGTCGTAGTCCTTGTTCGAGCACAGCAGCCTGCCGTCTTCGCCGACGACGCCGACGTAGTACTCGGTGATCAGCAGCGGGGTCACCGAACAGCGGAGGTCGGCCTGCACGGAGTCGTCAAGACGCACGACCGATTCGTCGACGGTGTTGAGCAGGCGGTTGATCTTGAAGTCGGTGTCGGCCGTCAGGTACGAACGCAGGACCGACATCGAACCGAGCCCGGCGACCAGGAGGCCGAGGGTGAGCAGCAGAACGCTCACCGTCGTCATCTTGGTGCGCAGGGACGTCGCGTTCCACTTCGTGGTGAACGCGTCGGTCATGTGATGGTGGGGTCCGGTCACGCTCGCGAGGTCTTCAGCATGTAACCGAAGCCTCGCTTGGTCTGGATGATGGGCTCTTCAGAGAGGTGGTCGAGCTTGCGGCGCAGGTAGCTGATGTAGCTCTCCACGATTCCGGCGTCACCGTTGAAATCGTACTCCCACACGTGGTCGAGGATCTGCGCCTTCGACAGCACCCGGTTCGGGTTGAGCATGAGGTAGCGCAGCAGCTTGAACTCGGTGGGGCTGAGCTCGATCTGCTCGGAGCCGATGGTGACCTCGTGGGTGTCCTGGTCCATCGTGAGCTCGCCGGCGCGGATCACGGCCTCCTCGTCGTCCTGCATGGTGCGGCGCAGGATGGCCTTGATGCGGGCGACGATCTCGTCGAGGCTGAACGGCTTGGTCACGTAGTCGTCGCCGCCGACGGTGAGACCGGTGATCTTGTCTTCGGTGTCGTCCTTCGCCGTGAGGAAGAGGATGGGAGCGGTGTAGCCGGATGCTCGCAGCCGCTTGGTCACGCCGAAGCCGTTGATGTCGGGCAGCATGACGTCGAGGATGATGAGGTCGGGCTCCTCTTCCAGCACGGCGGAGATTGCTCCGGCGCCGTTGCCGACCGCTCGCACCGCGAAGCCTGCGAATCGCAGGCTCGTGGTCAGAAGGTCGCGGATGTTGGGCTCGTCGTCAACGATCAGGATCTTGGGGCCATCAGTCATGAGGACAGTATCTGCGAGTTGTCTGGAGTTTGTCTGGGAGTCGAGTGGGTTGCCCGTTCACCTCCGCGGCTGGGGGAGACTGAGACCGTGAATCTCCTCGACCTGCAGAACCGCATAGCGGTCATGGCGATCGTCAACCGCACCCCCGACTCGTTCTACGACCAGGGCGCCACGTTCGCGCTCGACAAGGCGGTGGCAGCAGCGCTCGCGGCGGCCGAGGCAGGCGCCGACCTCGTCGACATCGGGGGAGTGCCGTTCGGGCGTGGCCCGGCGGTGTCGCTGCAGGAGGAGATCGACCGGGTCGTCCCGGTGGTGGAGGGGATCCACGCGGCATCCGACGTCGTGATCTCGGTCGACACCTTCAGCGCCGAGGTCGCTCGGCTGAGCATCGCCGCCGGAGCCGGAGTGATCAACGACACGAGCGGCCTGTGGGACGCCGACATGGCGTCGGTCGTCGCCGCGAGCGACGCGACCCTGGTGCTCACCCACAGCCTCGCGCCGCCGCGCAGCGAACCGCCCCGCCCCGAATACCACGACGTGGTCGCGGAGGTCGTCGGGTTTCTCGCCGACCGGGTCGCGCGGGCGGAGGCGGCCGGTATCCCGCGCGGGCGCCTCGTCGTCGACCCCGGTCACGACCTGAACAAGAACACACTGCATTCGCTCGAGATCACCCGCCGGCTCGAGGAGGTCGTGGCGCTCGGCCTGCCGACCCTCGTCGCGGTGTCGCGCAAGGACTTCGTCGGCGAGACGCTCGACGCCGCGAAGGGCGACCGGCTCGAGGGGTCGCTGGCCGCGGCCGTGGTGTGCGTGCTCAAGGGCGCCCGCATCGTGCGGATGCACGACGTGGCGCCGACCGTCGCCGCCATGCGCATGACCGAGGCGATCCTCGGCTGGCGGGAGCCCGCGTACCTGCGTCATAACATGGGCTGATGACGCCGCGAATCGATCAACTCTGGCCCGAGCCGATGGATGATCTGGGAGACGACGAGCTGATCGCAGACCTGGCGGCTCCGCGCGGTCCGTGGCTGCGGGTGAACTTCGTCGCGAGCGTCGACGGGGCCGCGACGACCGCCGGAGTGTCGGGCGGGCTGGGCGACGCGGCAGACAAGCGCATGTTCGAGCTGCTGCGGCGGGTGAGCGACGTGGTGCTCGTCGGCGCCGGAACGGTTCGCGCCGAGGGCTATGTGGGGCTGCGGGTCAGTGCGGAGTCCGCGCGGTGGCGAGAGAGGCGCGGCATGCCGGCGCATCCGGTGTTCGCCATCGTCTCCGGATCGCTCGACCTCGACCCGGCGTCGCCGATATTCACGGATGCGCCCGTTCGCCCCGTGGTGATCGTCACGGCGCGGGCCGACGCCGCGCGGCGCGAGCGGTTCTCGGCGCTCGCCGACGTGGTCGTGGCGGGCGAGGAGACGCTCGACGTCGCGCTCGCGCTTGCGGCGCTGCACGAGCGCGGCCTGATGCACGTGCTGAACGAGGGCGGACCGTCGCTGTTCGGCGCGCTCATCGCCGCCGACGCGGTCGACGAGCTGTGCCTGACGGTGGCCGCGCGGCTGGAGGCGGGCGACGCGCCGCGCATCGCGTACGGCGCGCTCCAGGCGCCCGCGGGTCTCGCGCTCGAACGGGTGCTGCGGCACGAGAGCACGCTGCTGCTGCGCTACTCCCGCGCCCGCTAACCCGGCTGCCCGCGGGTTCTCTGCCAAATGAAGGAAAAGCCGGGGCCGAGTCACACGTTTACGCGGGTGAGCGGGTCCCTAGGGCGCAATCTCCTTCATTTGGCAGAAGCCGGCACTTCGACGAGGGCAGCGACCGGGCGTCTACGCCGCGGCGTCGAGCGTGTCTGAGTCGAGGATCGTGTAGCTGTAGCCCTGCTCTGCCAGGAAGCGCTGCCGGTTCTGGGCGAAGTCCTGGTCGACGGTGTCGCGGGCGACGAGCGTGTAGAAGTTCGCGGGCAGGCCGCTCTCCTTGGGGCGCAGCAGGCGTCCGAGGCGCTGGGCCTCCTCCTGCCGGGAGCCGAACGAGCCGGAGACCTGGATGGCGACCGTCGCCTCGGGCAGGTCGACCGAGAAGTTCGCGACCTTCGAGACCACGAGCACCTTCGTCGTGCCGTCGCGGAACGACTGGTACAGCCGCTCGCGCTCGGCCACGGGCGTCGAGCCGGTGAGCGCGGGAGCGTCCAGGGCGAGAGCCAGCTCGTCGATCTGGTCGAGGTACTGGCCGATCACGAGGATCTGCTCGCCGGCGTGCTTGGCGACCAGACGCTTGACCACGTCGAGCTTCGCGGGCGCGGTCGCCGCGAGCCGGTAGCGCACGTCGTCGGCCGATGCGGCGTACTCGAGCCGGTCCTGCTGCGGCAGGTCGATGCGCACCTCGAAGCACGACGCGGGGGAGATGAAGCCCTGGGCCTCGATCTCCTTCCACGGGGCGTCGAACCGCTTGGGTCCGATGAGGCTGAACACGTCGCCCTCGCGGCCGTCTTCGCGCACGAGCGTCGCGGTCAGGCCGAGGCGGCGGCGCGCCTGCAGGTCGGCGGTGAGCTTGAACACGGGGGCGGGCAGCAGGTGCACCTCGTCGTAGATCACGAGGCCCCAGTCGAGGGCGTCGAGCAGCGCGAGGTGGGCGTACTCGCCCTTACGCTTCGCGGTGAGCATCTGGTACGTCGCGATGGTGACCGGCTTGACGTCTTTGACGAGGCCGGAGTACTCGCCGACCTCCTCCTCGGTGAGCGTCGTGCGCTTGAGCAGCTCGTTGCGCCACTGGCGTGCCGACACCGTATTGGTCACGAGGATGAGCGTGTTGGTCTTGCCGACGGCCATGGCCCCGGCGCCGACGAGCGTCTTGCCGGCGCCGCAGGGCAGCACGACCACGCCGGATCCCTGCTCGAAGAAGCTGTTCACGGCGTCGTTCTGGTACGGGCGCAGGTGCCAGCCGTTGTCGAGCAGCGACATCTCGTGCGGGGTGCCCGGCGTGTAGCCGGCGAGGTCTTCGGCGGGCCAGCCGATCTTGAGCAGCTCCTGCTTGAGCTGCCCACGGGCCCAGGCCTGCACCACGTAGGTGTTCTCGCTGCGACGCTCGAACAGCAGCGCGGCGACCTTCTTGCCACGGGCGATCTCGGCCAGCACCGCTGCATCCGTCGCCGTCAGCAGCAGCACGCCCTCCTCGTCGCGTTCGATCACGAGGCGGCCGTAGCGTCCGACGGTCTCGGTGACGTCGACGGTCACCACCTGCGGGATCGCGTACTTGGAGTACTTCTCGAGCGTCGCGAGCATGTCGGCCGAGGTGTGGCCGGCCGCACGCGCGTTCCACAGGCCGAGCTTCGTGATGCGGTAGGTGTGGATGTGCTCCGGCGCCCGCTCCAGCTCGGCGAACACCGACAGGTCGTGGCGCGCGTCGTCGGCGAGCGGGTGGGCGACTTCGAGCAGCACCGTCCGGTCGCTCTGAACAATCAGGGGTCCGTTGGGTGCCTCGGGCGAATTCACCTCGACAGCTTAGACCTCGCTGCTGACCGCCGTAATGCGAGAGAGCGGAAGGGTGCGCTCGACGTCGGCCTTGCGGTCACGGCCGCGCAGGCGTCCGCCGCCGAGACCGGTGGGTTCGAGGACGTAGTCGACGGATGAACCGTCCTGCACGGTTACCGTCACGGTGATGGTGAGGCGTGCTTTCACGGCCGCGTCGAGCTGACGTTCGAGCCAGGCGCGGTCGTTGTCCTGCGGGGCATCCGGGGTCGAGTGCCGCAGCCGCTCGACGATGGCGAGCACGGGATCCGGCGCCGGGGGCTGCGCGGCCGCCGTGGTGCGGCGCCGGGCGAGGGGAACGATGGTTCCGTCGGCGTCTTCGGCGGCGACGGGGTAGCGCGCCTCGCTCAGCGTCCAGAACACCGTGGCCTCGTCGTAGCGGCTGCGCAGCTCGCCGCGACCCTCGCGGGTGAGCGACAGCGCCGACAGACCCTGGTCGACGAGCATCGCGCCCAGCAGGTTCTCGACGCCGGAGCGCACGTAGCTGCCGGTCGGCGTGCGCCCGACGCGCACCAGGCCGTAGCGCGCGGCCGACTCGGCGATGAGGTACGCGAGCGGCTGCGGGATGCCGGTCAGCGAGATGCTCGACAGGAACTCGGTGATCGACTCGGCGGTCTCGCCCACGGCCAGGGCGCGGTTGACGCTCGCGGGCGACACCCGGTAGCTCGAGGCGAGCGCGTGGCTCTCGACCGTGGCGATGGTGCGCAGCCGGGCGTCGAGCCGCGGTGCGAGCGGGCCGGGGCTCACGATAGAGAGGTCGTGCTGCAGGTAGACCTGCTCGACCTCGTGCGGCAGCAGCGTCGCCATCGCGCGGGACGCAGCATCCGTGCCCTCGTCGAGCAGGAGGCTGCCGGGCGCGCTCGGCGTCGCGTTCGCGATGATGCCGAGCAGTTCCGCGTCGTGCACGCGGGCGCCGACACGGTCGCGCATCCACTGGCCGCCGGCCGGATACAGCCAGGCCACGAGCGACTCGAACTCCTCGTCCCAACGGTCGTGCGTGCGGCCGGCGAGCAGCGTGCGGATATCTGAGGGCAGCTCGTCGAGCCACGCACCGGCCAGACGGCCCCACACCTCGGCGGTCGACTGCAGCAGCCACGGGCCGGCGTCGGCGGTGACGGTCCACTGCCCGCTGTCGTGCTCGAGCAGGCCCGCCCGCACGGCGATGCGCTGCAGGGCGTGCACGTCGTCGACCTCGACCCCGGCCGCGAGGGCGAGCCGTTTGACGTCGGGCAGCGCGAGTCCGCCCTTGGCGAGTTCGCGGGCGGGCTCGTTCTGCTGCTCGGTGACGATCTCGGCAACGGCCATGGTGGTGGCGAAGGCCCGTTCGGCGGCGAGGGCGTTCGTGGTGCTCTGGTCGGCGTCGATCTCGACATGGTGCTGCGGATGCCACGGGGCCGCGAGCTCGTCGAGCGTGGGCAGCCCGTGACTGGGCCAGTCGCGCAGCTCGTCGATCACGGTGTCCCAGGTGCGCCACCCGCCGTCGGTCTCGCCCGCGAGAGCGAGGTGGGCGAGCGTCTCGAGCTGCCTGCTCGCCGTGGGTTCGTCTGCCGGCACACCCAGTTGCGCGAGCCGCGTCGAGATCTCGCTCGCTGTGGCGGCGCCATCCGTCGCCGGCTCCTCGCCTCTGTCGGCGAGCACCGCGAGCATCGTGAGCGTCGGGCGGTCGAGCCGGGTCAGCGCCGCGTGGATCGAGGCGCGGTCGAGCAGCTTCTCGGCGAGGTCGAAGAAGTCGCCGATGCCGGTGTCGCGCACCGAGCGCGCGCGCAGCAGCCCGCCGAGTTCGGTGTCGCCCAGTGCGCGCAGCCGACCCGCGAGCGCGAGGGTCGAGGTGCTACTTGTCGGCATCCCGGGCCGCGCGGCTCTTTTTGACAGCGTTCATAACGATGAGAGCGACGAGGAGGATGAAGCCGATGGGAAGACCGACGGTGGGCAGCACGATGACGAAGGGCCAGACGCCCTCACCGAAGTTGCGGACGCCGAATCCGGTGCCGGCGATGACGGCGATAATCGCAAGGATTGAGAGACCAATTGCCGACGCGAGCATGTACGCGAGGATGCGTTCGTTACGATTGTCGTTTACTGGGGTTTTTTCGGCCACAGTCACAAGGATAAGGCCACAGTGGTGACTCAGAGATCGAGCGCACCATTCATAAGGGAGTTACGCGATGCCAACCGGCAAGGTTAAGTTTTACGACGAAGAGAAGGGCTTTGGCTTCATCAGTGCGGATGACGGCCAGGAAGTCTTCTTGCACGCGTCCGCACTCCCTGCGGGCACGACCGGCATCAAGGCCGGAACCAAGCTCGAGTTCGGCATCGCCGACGGCAAGAAGGGTGCGCAGGCCCTGTCCGTTCGCGTGCTCGAGTCGCCGCCGAGCCTCGCCAAGCTCAACCGCAAGCCCGCCGACGACATGGCGATCATCGTCGAAGACCTGGTGAAGCTGCTCGACGGCATCGGATCCAACCTCAAGCGCGGCCGCTACCCCGACAAGAGCCACAGCGGCAAGATCGCCCAGATGCTGCGCAAGGTTGCGGACGAACTGGATGCCTGAGTCGACGACGTTTGACGTCGCGTACGCGGCCCTGCTCGAGACCACACCGGTCGAGACCATCGGCGATCCGGCCGGCGAGGTCGCCGAGAGCGACGGCGTCGTGTCGGTGCTGTTCGACTGCGCTCTGCCCGGCTACCCCGGCTGGAAGTGGACGGTGAGCGTCGCGACCGTCGAGGGACTCGAGCCGAGCGTTCTCGAGGTGGAGCTCATGCCCTCCGAGGGCGCGCTGCTGTCTCCCGACTGGGTGCCGTGGAGCGACCGCCTCGCCGACTACAAGGCGGCGCAGATCGCCGCGGGCGAAGAGCTGGACGAGTCGGTCGACGACTCAGACGACTCCGACGACGATTCAGACGAAGCGGATGACGCGGACGAGTCCGATGACGACGACGAGACCGACGACGACGAAGACGACGAGACCGACGACGACGAGTCGGACGACGAAGACGACGACGACATCCACGTGATCCACGTGGTGCACGGCGGCGACGTCGACGGTGTCGACATCGACGATCTCGACGGCATCGACCTCGACCCGTCGGAGCTCGACGAGTCGCAGACCGACTCGCAGAAGTAGCGGCGGCTCAGGCCTTGCGCCGGCGCGCGTGGGTGTAGACCAGACCCACCGCGCCGAGCACGATGCCGATCACGCACGTGTAGACGAGCCAGAGGTTCGCCCGCGGGTCGAGCGGCACGACGGCGACCAGCACGACGACGAGCGCGACGATCCAGAGCGCGATTCCGGCGAGCACGGCCGTGCGGTCGTCGGTCTTCACCGGCACCGGATCCGGTCTGCGCTCGGAATCCTTCAACCACAGCCTCATGCCGGCCAGCCTACTGGCCAGCCCGCCCCGCGCGGCCGGTTCAACCGGCGGATGACTCGCGGACGGCCATCTCGTCGACCAACTCCATGCAGCGCAACCGCGCAGGCGAGAAGTCGTAGGGCATCTTTCCGATGACCTCGAACGCGCTCATCGACCCGGGAGCCCGGCGCGGCTCGACCTCATCGGCGGGGTGCAGGGCGTCCCAGGCGTCGACGAGAGCCTCGTCGGCTGCGGCCAGGCCGGAATCTTCGATGGCGGCATTCAGCATCCCGTCGAAGGCGTGCCGTTCGGCGGCGACCTGCGTCACACGGGGGTCGTCGACGGCGACCGTGTCGTCGAGCGCCTCCTCGGCGGCGTCGACGCGGTCGGACTCCTCTTGCAGACCCGGGTTGGTGGCCAAGGCGATGTAGCGCGTGGCGTTGAGGGCCGCGCCGAGCGGCCCGAAGACACGCTCGATGACCAGCAGGTTGTCGAGATCTGCCCGACGAATGGAGCCCTCGGGCAGGCTGTCGAGGCGGCTGGCGACCAGATCGGAAAGCAGACCCATCCGGCTTCCCCGGGCGCGCATGCTCTGCACGGCAGTCCGCTGCCGCTGAAGCTCCTCCTCCTGTGCGACGAGGGTCTCCTCCAGCCGTTCCAGGATGCCCGTCACGTCATGGTCTGTGTCGGCACCGACGGGAGCCGTGTCCGCGAAGGCATCACGGATGTCGTTCAAGGCGATCCCGGCGTCGGCCATCTTGCGGATCCACAGCAGCCGGATCATCTCTTCGTAGCCATAGCGGCGGCGATTGTCACTGCCCCGCTCGGGCTCGGGCAGCAGACCGATCTGGTGGTAGTGGCGGATCGCCCGCGGTGTGGTGCCGGCGATCGCTGCCACGTCACCGATCTTGACCTGGCGGGGAGGAATGAAGGACGGACTCATGTGCAGCGCTTTCGTCGGTGGGCGGGACGTGACTCCACCGAACCACATGACGCTGCGGAAGGTGCAACTCCGCGTGAGCGCTAGAGGGCGCCCACCACGAAGTCGATCGACGCGATCAGCTGGCGCACGTCGCTCGGCTCCACGGCCGTGAACGTCGCGACGCGCAGCTGGTTGCGGCCGAGCTTGCGGTACGGCTCGGTGTCGACGATGCCGTTGGCGCGCAACACCTTCGCGATGTTCGCGGCGTCGATCGACTCGTCGAAGTCGATCGTGACCACGACCTGCGACCTGTGGTCGGGGTTGCTCACGAACGGGGTGGCGAAGGATGAAGCATCCGCCCAGTCGTAGAGAGCGCCCGACGACTCCTTCGTGCGCGCGTCGGCCCACGCGAGGCCGCCATTTCCGTTCATCCACTCGACCTGGTTCTCGAGCAGCAACAGCGTCGAGATCGCGGGGGTGTTGAGGGTCTGGTTGAGACGCGAGTTGTCGATCGCGTTCTTCAGCGACAGGAACTCGGGGATGTAGCGTCCGCTCGCCGCGATGGACTCCACCCGCTCGATCGCGGCGGGGGAGAACAGCGCGAACCAGAGGCCGCCGTCTGAGGCGAAGTTCTTCTGCGGGGCGAAGTAGTAGACGTCGGCCTGGCTGGCGTCGAAGTCGATCCCGCCGGCGGCGCTCGTCGCGTCGATCACGGTGAGAACCCCGGCGTCGCCGCTCACGCGGGTCACGGGCGCCATAACACCGGTGGATGTCTCGTTCTGAGGCCACGCGTAGGTGTCGATGCCCTCGAGCACCTCGACCTCGGCGCGCGATCCGGCTGCGGCGTTGACGATGTGCGGAGCGCTGAGCCACGGCGCTGCGGCCGCGGCGCCGAACTTGGAGCCGAACTCGCCGAAGGTCAGGTTCTCGCTGCGGTTGAGGATGAGCCCGAACGCGGCGGCGTCCCAGAACGCGGTCGAGCCGCCGTTGCCCATAACGACCTCGTACCCGGCGGGCACGCGGAACAGGCTGGAGAGACCGCTGCGCACGCGGCCGACGAGGTCTTTCACAGGGGCCTGGCGGTGGGACGTTCCCATGATCCCGGCGCCGGCGCCGGCGAGATACGCGAGT
>Ga0247803_1001860_pt1 | contig 10873 bp, 9 predicted proteins | sample UWRJL014104B1_FD_180928 | JGI IMG/M metagenome (GOLD analysis project Ga0247803, IMG submission 180928) | Plant litter microbial communities from Arlington Agricultural Research Station in Wisconsin, United States - UWRJ-L014-104B-1 | ecosystem: Environmental > Terrestrial > Plant litter >...
CACTACTTGATGCAAACAGTGTAGTTGTGTTTAAACAAGGCAACGCGATAAGCATCAACACAGGCACAGCCCTTATGGACGGCGTAAAAGTATTTGATGTGCGCGGAAGGTTATTATACAGCCAGGGTGGCATAAACGCTACCGAAACGGTTATAAGCAACCTGCACGTGCAACAACAGGTAATTATAGTAGAAATTGCCACCGATAAAGGTGTGGTTTCTAAACGCATCGTGTTCTAAACGGCTGCACGTTACATAATAAAACCCCAAAATTTAAGCCCCCATGCCTAACGGCGTGGGGGCTTTTTGGTTTGTACCTTTTATACTTTTTGACATGATACCTTTGCAGGTTAAAACCGTTCCGCACTTGCTTTCTTCCAAAAGTAAAACATATCGGTAGGTACGCTGTGGCCCTCAAGCATGCAGCCCGCTGTGGGTTCAGGGTAGGTTTGGGCGTATGTTTTTACAGTAGTTCGGTCTATGCGGGTGCTTACCACATCGCGCCCCACACCGTCCGGGTGACTTATGCCCGCGCTGCTCATTAGTTCTAAGGCGCTCTTTACCGTTTCGTGCTGGTAGCGAGCCACACGCACACTTTTTTCTTCGGGTACCAGGCCCTTTACCAGGGCGGGGTCCTGTGTGGCTACGCCGGTAGGGCAGGTGTTTAGGTGGCACTCCAGCGCCTGTATACAGCCCAGGGCAAACATCATTCCGCGTGCCGAGTTACACAAATCGGCACCTATTGATAACGCCCTTATAATATCAAAGCCGGTAACCACTTTGCCGCTGCATATTATTTTTATCTGGTCTTTAATGCCAAATCCGGTAAGGCAGTCGTATACAAAGGCTACGGCATCGCGCAGGGGCATGCCCACGTGGTCGCTATATTCCTGCGGGGCAGCGCCGGTACCGCCTTCGCCGCCGTCTACAGTAATAAAGTCGAGGTAGGTTTTGGTTTGCACCATGGCCTTACATATCGCTATAAACTCGCTTTTGTTGCCTATGCATATTTTTATGCCTACGGGTTTTCCGCCCGATCCTTTGCGCAGCAGCGTTACAAACTCCATTAGATCCAGTGGGGTGCTAAAGGCGCTGTGGGAAGGCGGCGACACTATATCCCTCCCTTTACCTACTATGCGTATAGCGGCAATTTCGTCGGTTACTTTTTCTTTAGGTAATATACCACCATGGCCGGGCTTGGCCCCCTGGCTGAATTTTATTTCTATCATTTTTACCTTATCCAGTACCGCCCTCTTGGCATACTCATCATAGCAAAAATTACCCTCGCCGTCGCGGCAGCTAAAGTAGCCTGTACCTATGTTCCACACAACGTCGCCGCCGGGCTCCAGGTGGTAGGGTGAGAGGCCGCCTTCGCCGGTATTGTGGAAAAATCCACCCATTTTAGCGCCGGTGTTCAGGGCTAATATGGCATTTTTGCTCAGCGAGCCATAACTCATGGCACTAATGTTAAACAGGCTTGCTTCATAAGGCTGCGTGCATTGCGACGAACCTATGCGCACACGTGGCTGCTCATCGGTATGCGAAAAAGGGATGGCACGAATGCTGTGGTTTATCCATTCGTACCCTTCATTATACACATCGAGCTGGGTGCCAAAAGGTGTTGTGTCGGGTTCTTTTTTGCTGCGCTGGTAAACCAGGCTGCGCTGCAGGCGGTTAAAGGGCTTGCCCTCGAGGTCGTTTTCTACAAAGTACTGGCGAATCTCCGGTCCTACAGATTCGAGCAAATACCGCATGCGCCCCAGCAGCGGGAAGTTGCGCCGGATGGTTTTTTTAGACTGGTACATATCATAGAGCCCCATTAAAATGAGGGGTAAAAAGATAAGCAGCAGCAGTATCGATTTAATGTTTATATAAGATAATAAAGCAATTACAGAAAGGGAAGTAATGCAGAAAAGGATAAATATTTTTCTCATAACGGGCTAAAGAAGTTTACTGCAAAATTAAGCAATATTTATACAGGATACAATTTTCGTTAAATTGCGATAATCGCAATGAAATGGCTTTAAATTTTAAAGTTAAGTTAAATATAAAGTAACTCTTTGAAAACTCAATATATTTGTACCGTAAATGAAAAGAAAATGTCGATAGAAACTGAACTTGTTTTTGCAAACAGCTGTGGTAAAATATACACTGACCGTATTATTTTAGCCTCTTCTAACAAAGAATCGTCCTACGGGTTAGCTACCGTTAAAAAACTGACTTTAAAAGTTCGCTTAGAAACGCAAAGCATGCTTTTTATACTCCTGCCCGCGTTGTTATTTATTGTACCCTACTTTTCTGATAGTGAAGATACCTTTGCAAGGATATTGTTTATAGGGCTGGGCATTGCCCTTATGGCACTTGCCATTGCAAAAGCCACAAAGAAATATACACTTAGCATTGTGATGCAAAAAGGCCCTAAAAAATCAATAGGTATTTGGGAAGGGAATAAAAAAGATGCACGCAAATTTGCTGATATGGGCAACGCGCTGCTTTCAAAAAGGAGTACCGCCGTTGTGGAAGTGAGGCAATTTCAACCTGAAAGTGAATTTACTATTAGTAAACAGCTTTCGGTCAAATAAGCGGTATATTCTTTAAAAGCGGTACCCGATGCGTAAGTGCAGGTCTACGGCTACATTTTGCCGGTCATAGCGGTCATAATACTTCTTATCTTTGCCCAGTAGCGTATAATAGCCTATGCCTATACCCACTTCATAATTAAAATTGCTTTTGCCGATGTTCCTGCGGATGCCCCATTTAGGGATAAATGCGAGAGATGTAGCCATTTTTATATTGTCATCTGAGGCATAAATCAATACACCGGGGTTTAGCCGGGTGGAAAGCGTTACAAAACTGGCCCCGTTTCCGCTAACATTATCCCCTTTTCCGGCACGTTTCTCAATATTATAGTACCAGCGTGGCTCCACATTTATCATTGGCGCAAGCCCCCACTCTGAATCGCCCGGTCCTATACTAAAGCCCGCTTCCAGGCCTACTTCCGTGCGCAGGGCAATGTGGCTGCTTAAGCCATATTCGTTATTTGCATACAGGCCTAAAAACCCGGTTTGCACATTAAAAATCGATTTTTCTACAGTGGCGGCAGGTGCATCCTGTGCACGTGTAACTGTAACGCACAACATAAGTGCAGCGATAAGAATACATTTCATACGGTTGGCAAGTATATAAAAAAGTCCCGCAAATGTATATCGCGGGACTGAGTTATGAAAGTAAAATATGGTTTTACTTTACGTTAATTTTTTTAGCCAAATCTTTTGGAAGCCCACCTTTGTTAAGCAGTATTGCTGTGGTTTTTAGCTTTACAAAATTCTTGGTCATATACATATATCCCTCGTAGTCGTTACTTGCTCCCCATGAGTTTTTTATGATGTAATATTCTTTGCCGTTCTGGTCTTTGCTAAGGCCTACTATGTGCATACCGTGGTCATCAGTAGTATCATAATTATCAAAAGCTGCCTGGCGCATTTGCTCGGTTACTTCAAGCTCTGCCTTTGGGCCTTTAAATATGGCCTCTTTTTCTTCGGCAGCCATGTCGTTAAAATCTTTAGCGGGCAGGTACGCCACGCCGTTTTTCCAGCTAAAACCTTTATCGCTTACATCGCCTGCCCAGCCCACGGTATAACCGTTTTTAAGGGCGTTGTCTATAATAGCGGTAAGGTCGTTCATTTTTACATTATATACCATGTCAAGGCTCCAGTTGTCTGGCACCATAAGCACAAAACGGTCGTAGTAAGGATAGTTTGAAAACGACGAAATTTCTACATAGTCGTCGGCATTAATGCCTATAACCTCTTTAGCGAAGGTTTGCGGCGTATACTTTTTGCCTTTATAGTCAAACGATTTTGGCACTTCGCCTAAATACGAGTCGATAACGGCAGTATAGGCTTTTTGCCAGTTTGGCGTAAGCTCGCCGTTAGGGTTTTTTACCACGGCGGCAAGCAGGCCTTCGTTAATGGCGGCCATTTCGCTGAACTTGTTTTTAGTAGTGCCATAGTTAAGCCCGGTATACTGGCTTTGCGGCAGCGCGCCATATTTTTTATACATGTTTATAACATCGTGCAGCGCGCCGCCGTCGCCCAGGGTAATAGCACCATGCATGCGCACATAGTTAACGCCCTTTTCTATATAGGCGTTGCGCGCGGTATATATCTGCGAAATTTCTACCGGCTCTTTGCCCATGCGTATCATTTCGCTCTCTAAAAACGAGTTTGCCGAATAGCTCCAGCAGGTACCGCTTGAGCCCTGATTTTTTACCGGGGTACGCTCTATATTAATAACATCTTTAAAAACAAACGCTTCTTTACTGTTAGCGCTTTGGTTGCTTTTTACCGAATTTACCAGGTAATCCTGGGCGTAGCCAGCCTGCAGGCCGGCTGTGAGCAGCAGCGCGGCAAAAAGCGGTTTAATCATGAGCTTTTTCATAATTTGGGTTTTTTATCTTTCATTTGTGTTTGGGCTGCTAAAATACTTAAAATTTATTAATAGTTAAGTAATTGTGAAAAATGTGTAATGGATTTGGTTTTATTTGTCGGTTGATGGTTGTCGGTTGTCAGGAGCTTCACTGCGAGTGTCCGGATTACAAAAAATCAACCACATAGAAACAAGCCCTTGTTACGCACTAAGTTTGCATAGGCAGAAACTACTTCACATAGCTATGTGTAAGCGCAGCTCTATCCATTCTTTCAGATATAAAAAGCTATGTACCTATGTGGTTAAATTTAATTGAAGATTGCCAAGACCAATGTAGCTCCCGGCAACAGACAACCACTTACTAAAGCGTTTCCGCCAGCCATTTAAAATATTCACGCTGCCATACCAGTGCGTTTTGCGGTTTAAGCACCCAGTGGTTTTCATCGGGGAAGTATAAAAAGCGGCTTTTTATACCCCTTAGCTGCGCCGCCTGAAAGGCTTCCTGCCCCTGGCCGATAGGCACACGGAAGTCCGCACCGCCTTGTATAATAAGTATGGGCGTGTTCCATTTTTCCACATAGTTTATAGGGTTGAATACCGTATAGCTTTTTTGTGCCGCTGCATTGTCTTTTTCCCAGTAAGCGCCGCCGTTTTCATGCTGGGTAAAAAATATTTCTTCGGTAGTGCCATACATGCTGTGCAGGTTAAACACCCCATCATGCGCTATAAAGGTTTTAAACCTCTTATTGTGCATGCCTGCAAGGTAAAACACCGAGTACCCGCCGTAGCTGGCACCCACCGCGCCCAGGCGTGCTTTGTCTACATAAGGCTCTTTTGCCACATCGTCTATGGCGCTCAGGTAATCGTCCATCACCTGGCCGCCCCAGTCTTTGCTTATGGCCGCGTTCCATTCCACACCATGGCCGGGCATGCCGCGGCGGTTGGGCGCTACTACTATATACCCCTGTGCTGCCATCAGCTGGAAATTCCACCTGAAGCTGTAAAACTGGCTCAACGCGCTTTGCGGCCCGCCCTGGCAGTAGAGCAGGGTAGGGTACTTTTTCTTAGCATCAAAATTTGGCGGAAGTATAACCCACACCAGCATTTTTTTGCCGTCGGTAGTGGTAACGTAGCGCTTCTCGGTTTTGCTGAGGCTTATGGTTTTATATGTGGCATCGTTAACATGGGTAAGCTGTTTCCAGGTTTTCTTTTTCAGGTTGTAGCTGTACAGCTCGGTAGCGTGGTTCATATCGGCACGCTCGGCAATGATGTTGCCGTCGCTAAAGCCTATAATATGGTTCATATCAAAAACGCCATCGGTAACCTGTTTTACGGTAACGGCAATTTTTGTCCTGCCGGGAAAATTTACTTCAAACAGCTGCTTGGTGCCATCAACGGCTGCCAAAAAATAAACCGATTTACCGTCGGGGCTCCAGGTAAATTCATCTACCGTGCCATCCCAGTTTGCGGTAAGGTTAAGGTCGGCATTGTTATAGCGTACAATAATATCGTTCTTGTCGGCTTCGTTGCCTTCCTCTTTCATCTGCGTCCAGGTAAGGTAGCCCTGCGGCGAAAAAGCGGGCTGGGTATCGTAGCCATGATTATCCGGTGTAAGGCTAACAGTTTTCTTTGTTTCAAGGTTATACGCATAAAGGTCGGTATCGGTGCTCACGGCATACTCAGTCCCGGCTTTCTTTTTACACACATATATAATGCTCTTGCCATCGGGTGCCCAGATAAAATCCTCATCACCGCCAAACGGTTTTTGCGGGCAGTCATACGGTTCACCCGGCATGATGTCGGTCCAGTTGTCCTTATCTGCCGCTGGGCTAAAGCCCACATGGTTGTGGGTGCCGTTGGCCCAGGTGTCCCAGTGGCGGTAGTCGAGCCCGTTATAAATTTGCACGGTGCTTTTTTCCAGCTCCGGGTAAAAGTCGCTGCCGGCCACTTTTTCCACTTTTATCTCCTGGCTGCTTAAAAGCCATTTGCCATCGGGCGAAAGGTTTTTATCGGCAACAAGGCCATCGGTTTTTTCCAGTAGGGTAGGGATGCCACCGCCCACGGGGATGCTGTAAAATTTTGAATCCGATTTATTCTCAGCTACATTGGGTATGGCGACTTTATAAATAATTTGCTTGCCGTCTTTAGTAATGCCTACTGTGCTTACGCGGCCCAGGCTCCACAGCAGTTCGGGTGTCATTGTTTTTTGTGCCGAAGCGGTTACTGCCATAATGCTTAGTGTTAACAGGAGAATTTTTTTCATTGTTTTATGGGTTTTCAAAACTTTTTCAAAAATAGGGAAACTAGAGGATTTAATTGCGGATTAAGCGACTTACGTAAACCGATGTCCGGTAATGCATTAGTTGCCAGATAAAAAAAACAGAAATAAAAAAAACGAACCCTTTTGGAGTTCGTTTTTCTAAAGTGGAGAATATCGGAGTCGAACCGATGACCTCTTGCATGCCATGCAAGCGCTCTAGCCAGCTGAGCTAATCCCCCGTTTTGCGTGGGCAAATATACTATAATTTCTTAGCAAACAGCAAACTTTTATAAAAAAACTTTCCGGTTATAACCCGCCCGTTTTTAACCACCCGGTTATGCTCAGGCGCTCATGTTTTACCGGCTTTACCTCGTGTTCCAGCAGCTGGCTTACAAACACCACCAGCCTCCCCGGCAGCGGATACACGTCTACACATTGTTCAGTTCCGTCGGTTTGCGGCCGGTAAATGGCCAGCTCGCCGCCATATTCCGGCTTCCATTCCTCGTCATTCAGGTAACATACTATTGATAGCTTGCGGCTGCTGTCGTTCTGAAACGTGTCGAGGTGGCGCTTATAAAAGGCGCCTTCAGGGTACACCGCATAATGAAATTCCTGCCGGGCAATGCCCATGTAGCAGGTGCGGTTAAGGTACTGCACAAAATGGTTGATTTTAGTAAAGAAAACACCTTCGGGCGAATCGGTATCCGTTTCATCCAACCACAAAATAAAATCGCCCCTTATGGCCGCAACCACCTGCTCGTTCACATTATTGCCTATAGCCGATTTTTTAAAAATGTCTTCCTCATACTTCGCCAGCAGGCTGATGCGCAGTGTGTTGATTTCTTCTTTGGCAAAAAAATCATCTACCACACTGTAGTGCTGTTTTAACAGGCCGTCAATTACTTTTTCATACAGCGGGTTAAGCTCAAAATCGTCCATAAAAAGTGCTTTGGATTTTCGCCAAAGATAGCCTGAAAAACCAATACAAACATACTGCCGTTTATTTACTAACTTTGCAGCTTCAAAACAACGCCATGAGCAACATCAGGATTACCAAACAATTTAATTTTGAAACCGGCCACGCCCTGTATGGCTACGACGGAAAATGCAAAAACGTGCACGGCCATAGCTATAAGTTGTCGGTTACCGTTATAGGGAGGCCCATTACCGATACCACCAATGTAAAATATGGTATGGTGATTGATTTTACCGACCTCAAGAAAATAGTGAAAGAGCAAATTGTTGATGTATTTGACCATGCCACCGTGTTTAATAAAAACACCCCGCACGTAGAACTTGCCAAAGAACTTAGCGACCGCGGCCATGATGTAATACTTGTAGATTACCAACCCACAAGCGAAAATATGGTAATTGATTTTGCACAAAAAATAAAGCACCTCCTGCCCGAAAACATACAACTGCACTCCCTGAAACTACAGGAAACTGAAACCTCATATGCAGAGTGGTACCAAAGCGATAACCTTTAGTGTACGTTAGGCGAGAGTAACGAATTGTTCAGTAAACACCATACATTAATTTGAAATTGATATATTTGTAACAAGGGTTTTAGTAAATAACTAAAACCCTTTCTTATATACCAAAAAACATTAAAATTAATTTATGGATTCCGCAAACGTTTTAAATAAAATCCTTTCGCCTGTAATAGTTACCGCAGCGCTGTGTTGTGCCCAGGCAGGTTTTGCCCAGCAAAGCACATCGCCCATACGGCTGAACCAGGTGGGTTTTTATCCCGATTCAAAAAAAATGGCTATACTGACTGATAACGTCAATAGCAAAAATTTTTATGTTGTTGCGGAAAAATCGAAAGATACCGTGTATAAAGGGCAGCTTTCTGCACCAATAAAATCGGACTATTCTTCCATTACTACAAAAACCGCCGATTTTAGTTCCGTTAAAAAGCAGGGAAAATATTATTTATTTGTTCCCGGCGAGGGCAATTCCTATACTTTTTCGATAGATAAAAACGTGCTCGAAGAGGTTTCCAAATCGGTTATTAAGGGGTATTACTACCAAAGGGCAAGTATGCCTTTAGAAGAAAAATATGCGGGTAAATGGCATCGCGCATCAGGCTATCCAGATACTAAAGTTTTAGTGCATCCCTCTGCGGCAGGCAAAGGACGCGCGACGGGTTTTGTAATTTCGTCGCCTAAAGGCTGGTTCGATGCCGGCGATTACAACAAATACATCATTAATTCAGGCATTACTGTTGCTACATTGCTTTCAGCCTATGAAGACTATCCGGAATATTATAAAAGTTTAAACCTCAATCTTCCCGAAAGCGGTAACGGCCTGCCGGATATTTTAAATGAAACCCTGTATAACCTAGACTGGATGCTTAGCATGCAGGACCCTAACGACGGCGGCGTGTATGCAAAATGTACTGATGCCGACTTTAATGCCATGATACTGCCCGAACTGGCAACCGGTACCCGGTATGTAGTGCAAAAAAGCACACCCGCAGCGTTAGATTTTGCGGCCGATATGGCCTATGCTTCGCGCGTATTTAAGGCCTTTGAAAAACAACTCCCCGGATATTCGGCCAAATGCCTTGCCGCGGCAAAAAGCGCCTGGAACTGGGCCGAACAGCATCCGGATGTGTACTATGACCAAAATGCGCTTAACAAAAGTTTTGACCCTGATATTACAACCGGGGCTTATGGTGATAAAAACATCAAAGACGAATGGCTTTGGGCGGCTACAGAACTGTTGGTAACAACCAAAGACAAGCAGTATACCAAAGTTTTTAACGAACGGATTAACGATGGGGTAAGCATACCGGGGTGGAGTAATGTAGGGATGCTGGCCTATTATACCATACTAAAAAACCAGGATAGCGGAGTGTTTTCTGCTGAGGTACTTACTAAAGTTAAATCGGCTACCATAGCAATGGCGGACGCATTATTAGCAAACGGCAATAAGGCTTTTGCAACCATTATGGGGCAGTCTAAGGGAGATTATATATGGGGCAGCAATTCGGTTGCGGGTAACCAGGGTATATTGCTTTTAAAGGTTTATGCCATAACCCGCGATAAAAAATACTTTGAAGGCGCCCTTACCAATGTTGATTACCTGCTGGGCAGGAATGCTACCGGATATTGTTTTGTAACAGGTGCCGGCACAAAGCCGTCTATACACCCGCACCACAGGCTTTCTGAAGGCGATGGAGTAGTAGAGCCTGTTCCCGGCCTTGTAGTGGGCGGGCCAAATCCCGGTATGCAGGATAAGGCTTTTTACCCTTTTACAGAACCTGAAACCGCCTATACCGACATTGCAGAGTCGTATGCTTCAAATGAAATTGCCATTAACTGGAATGCGCCTATAGTATATTTAATAAATGCCATTAATTTCTACTATTAGAATATTGGAAGCTTAACTTTATAAACAGCCGTTGTAATAAAAGGAGGTAACAATCACGTCTACGTGCTCGATGTGACGATCATCTCCTTTTATTTTGTTTAATAGTATCTCAAAGATACAAACTAACCCTCCTGCATCGGCTAGTAAGAATAGATACCTTTATAAATTAACTTTATTTGGGCGCCTCCCCGCCCACGCACCTGCCCTCGCCGGGGGCCGGGCTGTACGCTGTAGCCCTGCGCTGCGCTGCGGGGCTGCCGCTGCCATCCCTGGCGCGGGCTTCACTCGGATGTTATGTAATGTTCCATAAGTTAATACGTGAAGAACCCCCCCCGCCCGCCGCGGCGGGCGGGGGGGGTTCTCTAACCTACATCATAGGAGCCCCACAGGCACCATATAATGTTAAACAATTCCACGCAGAGGGGCAAAAGCGCAAAGTTTGAGCAGCTATAAGTGTCCGTATGGCTTTGCGCATTTGCGTGAAATTTAAACGGCATATTCCACCCGAGTGAAGCTGCTCAGCGCCTCAGCAGCTAAGAAGCTCAGAAACTAAAAAAAAGCCCTATGCTAACGCGTAGGGCTTTTTCTATGGAATGGAATTGTGTAGCGGTTGTTACTGCTTCACGATAAGGAATTCGCTCCTTCGGTTTTGCGCGTGCTCGGCATCGGTGCACTCGGTGCAGGCCACTTTAGGCTCGCTCTCGCCATAGCCCTGGCCGCTGATGCGTTCCTTGGCCGTTCCTTTAGAGATAATGTACTGTACCGTACTTTTTGCCCTGCGGTTAGAAAGGCCCATATTATACTGGTC
>Ga0247803_1001861_pt1 | contig 10873 bp, 8 predicted proteins | sample UWRJL014104B1_FD_180928 | JGI IMG/M metagenome (GOLD analysis project Ga0247803, IMG submission 180928) | Plant litter microbial communities from Arlington Agricultural Research Station in Wisconsin, United States - UWRJ-L014-104B-1 | ecosystem: Environmental > Terrestrial > Plant litter >...
ACGATTGAAAATATTCACCAGCACCTGGAAATGGGTAAACCCAAAAAACAGGCTATTTATGATGCCTGTCAGGAAGTTGCCTTGCCATTGCTTCTTATATTACTTTGTATTATTGCCGTATTCGCACCGTCATTTATTATGAGCGGAGTTCCCCGGGCGATGTTTCTTCCACTTTCATTATCAATCGGTTTTGCCATGACCGTATCATATCTTCTGGCGCAAAGCCTGGTACCTATTCTGGCAAACTGGATGCTGAAAGATCATTCAGAAGCCGCACACGCCGGCAGTTCTAACAAAAAGCCCTCCTTTTTTGACCGAATCCGGGAAAGTTTCATGGGTCAGAACCGAAAGTTGCTGCGCAGCAACCGCCTGATCGTGATAGTATATTTTCTGGCGGTTTTTGCTCTTGCAGCGGCAGGTTTTATGCTGATTGGGAAAGACATGCTTCCGCAGCTAAATTCCGGCCAGATGGTGATCAGGCTAAAAACTCCTGATGGAACGCGTCTGGAAAGAACGGAGGAAAAAGTGAGTGAACTGATGAGCATCGTTGATCAGGCTTCCGACGGCAACCTGGCAATTTCTTCGGCATATGTTGGCGTTGTCCCTACCAATTATGCAACAACAAACCTGTATGTGAGCACCAGCGGTTCTAATGATGCCGTTATCAAAGTGGGACTTAATGGTGCGTATCACACGAATATGCAGGATTTAAAAGAAAGGATCCGTGATGCGGTGAAAGAGCAGATGCCCGATGCCACCTTGTCTTTTGAACCCGCCGACCTTACAGAAAAACTAATGAGCGGCGGTGCTTTTACGCCAATCGAAGTGCAGGTAGCAGGACGGGATATGAAACAGATCGAAACGTATGCCAATAAACTTGTAAACGGTTTATCACAGGTTGACAACCTCAGGGATGTGCGTATCGTACAGCCGCTAAAATTCCCAGTGATCAATATCAAACTGGACCGGCAAAAGCTGGCTGCTATGGGACTTAATTTGCAGAAAACAGCGCGCTCGATCACAGCTTCAACATCGTCGAGCCGATTTACCGAGAAAAATCAGTGGCTTGATGCGAAAGCTGCCTACACCTATCAGGTACAGGTGCAGATTCCTGAGTTTGCCATGCGAAATCTTTCGCAGTTACAGGAAATCCCCCTTGTATCCGGCCAAGCTCGTCCGGTACTGGCCGACGTAGCAACTTTTTCGATAGATACTCTTCCCGGAGAATATGCCCGTATAGGCCCAAGACGTTTTGTAACCGTCTCGGCAAATCTGCACCATACAGACTTGGGCACAGCAACGACAGAAGTCGAAAACGTGATCGCAGGTCTTGGGGAAGCACCAAAAGGGCTGGTAACGCAGGTGAAAGGAATGTCTTCTTTATTAACTGAAACACTTAATAGCTTGCAACTAGGATTGGGCATCGCCATTGTCGTCATCTTCCTTCTGCTCGCAGCCAACTATCAATCACTTAAATTATCACTGGTTATACTCTCCACAGTGCCGGCTGTTATTGTGGGTTCAATCGCAATCCTTCTTTTGACAGGAAGCACACTGAATTTGCAATCCTATATGGGCATTATCATGTCAACAGGTATTTCTGTTGCCAACGCGATCCTGATCGTTACCAACGCCGAACGCCTTCGCTGGGAATACCGCGATGTTCGGCGTGCCGCATTGGACAGTGCCGGACTTCGTCTTCGTCCTGTATTAATGACGAGTTTCGCCATGATCGCCGGCATGGTTCCCATGGCCTTAGGAACCGGAGAAGCAGGCGAGCAGGTAGCACCGCTGGGCCGTGCTGTGATCGGCGGATTAATCGCTTCGACGCTTGCCGCCCTTTATATCGTACCACAGGTTTATGTTTGGCTGCAAGGTAAAACCAATTTCGAAGACCCATCACTTTTACCCGATGAAGTTAATTCATCTCAATTTATTGTTAGTCCCAATGGCAGTTCTCACTCAGATCAATCTTCAACATATGAAAAACATACTTTATAGCGGCATGTCTTTGATGTTATGCATCGCAGTTTTGACAGCCTGTTCTTCATCGGAATCTGATGAAGCCAAATCAAAAGAAAAGAAAAAGAAATATTCACCAACCTATCAGTTTGGCAAGGTTTCACAGCAGAAGGTAGGATCGGAAATTCAGTTACCTGGAGAATTTCTACCTTTTCAACAGGTCAGTATCTATCCAAAAGCAGACGGTTTTGTTGAAAAAGTGCTGGTAGACCGAGGATCGAAGGTTCATAAAGGTCAGGTGTTAATGGTGCTCGAAGCACCTGAAACTGAGGAACAACTCGTTGCAGCCCGCTCGAATTACCTCAAGGCAAAAGCAATGCTGGTAGGTAGTGCAGAACATTACAGAAGGCTGGTTGCAGGAAGTAGAATTAGCGGTTCCGTATCCGCGTTGGATCTGGAAAGTGCGCATGCAAAAATGATGGCGGATAGTGCAGCGGCTATGGGTGAACAGGCGAATTTCGGCGCATTAGCCAAAATCAAATCGTACCTGGTAGTCCGCGCACCGTTTGACGGCGTTATTACAGAAAGAAATGTTCATCCGGGTGCCCTCGTCGGATCAGGTTTAAGACTATCCGGGCCCATGCTGATGCTTCAGCAGCAAAACCGTCTTAGGCTGGTTGTTGATATTCCCGAAACGTACAGTTTAGGTGTTGAGAACGGGAAAGAGGTCACATTTGAAGTAAATGCAATGCCTGGGAAAAAATTCACAGGAAAAATCAGCCGGCGCTCGGGTAACATGAATGAGAAATTTCGCTCAGAAACCGTTGAAATTGATGTCAAAAACAATGACCAGCTCATTAGACCAGGAATGTTTGCTGAAATCAGTATGGCATCCGATGGTACTGCCGGAGCATTGTCTGTTCCAAGTTCCGCAATTCTGACATCAACGGAAAGACAGTATGTAGTGAGGGTCCAAAACGGTTTGGTAGAATATGTTGAAATCAAACCCGGTCAGCAGTCGGATACGATGACAGAAGTTTTCGGAAATCTTCATGTTGGTGACAGTATTGTTACCAATCCGCGTAATGATCTGAAAAATGGGACTAAAATAGCGATGAAATGATTCGCGAGAATTGATAGCTCCGAGCTTAAATTAGAATCAACCATGTAAATTCAAGACAGTTGACAGTCTATTTGTTATGATCATTCTATTAATATTTTTTTTAGGAACAATAACTTTTCTGACAAGCCAGGTGATTCATAGGCTAGAATCAAGGTTGGGCATTACGAATAATGAAGGAAAGCGCCAAAAAAAACATAAGCAGTTACAGCTAAACAAAGATGTTCTGATCGACAGGTATTAATATAGCATAAAGCTGATAAAAAGGCTTTTTGGCCATATCATAAGATAAGACAGCTCAGAGATTTAGGTGACTTTTAGAATGGATTCATCTAAGTATTGCCACTGAATTTACATGATTCAGTGGCAATACTTATTCTGGATTTCAGTTATTCGCTGGTTCCTGGATGTTGAAAGTTTTTCGTATACATTTTCATCATGGGTCTGGTAAGTCTACCGAAAACGTCATTTTTCTTCCGATTTCATATTGGCAAGATATTAAATCCCATCAAAAAAACGTCTTTCTCAACGTTTCGTCTTTTTTAAATATTCAACTATTTCATTGACAGTCTGGCGCGCAGAACGACCAACACCAATTAAAGTAGCTGATGCAAATCCGGTAAAACTTCCGTATCCCACTAGCCAAAGACCTTCGACATCTATGGATCTGGTGCCCTCACATTCCATTTTTCCGTTCTTCTGCAAAATACCCAGATCTTTCAGATAACTGGTGGCATACCCGAATCCTGTACACCAAATAATCACGTCAAAGGATTGTCGGCTTTCATCCTGCCATACAACGCCGTCTTCAAAAATTTCCTTAAACGTTTCCCTGCTATTAAGCACACCGCGGGATCGGGCTTCTCTTACAGTTGGCACCATGACAATATGCCCAATATTATATTGAGCAGCATCGAACTGCTTCCCTTCTTTCATCGCATGATATTTGGCTGAAGCCACGTCAAAAAGCACTCTGCCATCGACATCGTCAGGTAGAAATTCAGGTTTATTTTGTGTCGCCCAAACCGTTTTTGCCACCTTTGAGACTTCTGCAAGGATTTGCGCGCCAGAATTGCCACCGCCAACAATCAGCACCGATTTGTCTTTAAACTGATCCGCAGTTTTATATTGTGACGAATGCAGCTGTTGTCCTTTGAATAAATCTTTTCCAGGCACCGAAGGAATAAATGGATTTTGAAAAGTACCGGTTGCGGAAATCACAGTCTTGCTTTGATAGTCACCCTGATCAGAAATTATAGTAAACAAAACTCTTTTTTTTTGAACATTTTTTACCTTTACACCCTTTTTTATCTGAATCTGATAGCGCTCTTGATAAGCACTTAAATAATCCAGAACTTCCTGTTTTGAAGGAAATTCGTTTTTAGATTTGGGCATCATCCAGCCAGGCAGCGAGCTTTGTTCTGATGGTGAAAACAAAGTCAGAGAATTCCAGGCGTGCTGCCAGGCTCCTCCGGTATGCTGCTGATCATCCAGAATAATATATTCCAAACCGGCACGACGGAGAAAATAACCGCATGCCAAAGCGCTCTGGCCCCCACCGATTACAATCAGATCATATATTTTCATGGTGCGCAGCAATGGGATCAGCTTTATAATATTTGTCTCGCAGCCAAAACGCAACGTTGACCAGAGCAATCAAAGCAGGCACTTCCACCAGCGGCCCGATCACCCCTACAAAAGCTTGTCCCGAATTGATACCAAAAACGCCAATTGCCACCGCGATCGCCAGCTCAAAATTATTACCCGAAGCGGTAAAGGCTATGGAGGCATTTTGAGAATAATCCGCTCCCTGCGCTTTTGCAACAAAAAAACTGACTACGAACATGATAACGAAATAAATTACCAATGGAGTAGCGATAAGCAGTACGTCCGTGGGTAATTGTAAAATGAGTTCTCCTTTTAACGAAAACATTAAAACAATCGTTGACAACAACGCCACAAGTGTGATCGGTGAAATAAAAGGAATAAACTTCTGTTCATACCACTGCTCGCCTTTCCAGGCTGTCAGTACGACACGGCTCAGCATTCCGGCAGCAAATGGAATCCCCAGATAAATACCTACACTGACAGCAATTTCTGCAATGGTTATATTTACTACCAATCCTTTCAAACCCACCAAGGGAGGTAGGACCGTTATGAAAAAATAGGCATAAAAACTGTAAAGCAGAACCTGGAAAACACTGTTTAAAGCCACCAGACCGGCAGCATATTCACGGCTTCCTTCCGCAAGTTCATTCCAGACCAGCACCATGGCAATACAGCGCGCGAGGCCGATCAGTATAAGACCGATCATATAGTCCGGGTGGTTGGGAAGAAAAATAATGGCAAGAATAAACATCAGTACCGGCCCGATAATCCAGTTCAGGATCAGCGAAACGGTCATTACTTTGGTATTACGAAACACTTCACCCATTTTGTTATATTTCACCTTGGCAAGCGGTGGATACATCATTAAAATAAGTCCGATAGCCAGTGGAATATTGGTTGTACCGCTCGAAAAAGTATTGATGTAGGATGGAATGGAAGGCACGAAATTACCAAGACCTATGCCTATGGCCATCGCAATAAAAATCCATAAAGTTAAATAGCGGTCCAGAAAGCTCAATTTCTTTCGGTTGGCCGCAGGGGCGCAATGATTTGCAGACATAATTTTTTGCTAGCATCTTGATGCAGATAACGGTTAGCCCGCTGGTTAACCGTTATCCGCTGTTATCCTGAATCGGTTCAAATAAACAACCTGCCCGGCGCAGAATCGTTAAAGGTTTGTCTTCACAAAATCTTCAGAGTATTGCTTAATCATTTCCCTGACAGAGCGAAACTCCTCAAGTACCTCTTCTTCACTACCGGTTGCTTTGGCGGGATCCGGAAAATTATAATGGAATTTCTTTGCATTGGTAGGAAAATACGGGCAACGCTCTTTGGCATTATCGCACACAGTGATCACGAAATCGAAGTCGATGTCAGAGTATTCATTTATGTTATTAGATGTATGACCGGAAATGTCAATCCCATCTTCGGCCATGATCATTATAGCTTTCGGATTAACACCATGCGTTTCGACGCCCGCACTGTAAACAACGGCTTGATTACCGGCAAATTTTCTAAGATATCCTTCCGCGATCTGGCTGCGGCAGCTATTTCCCGTGCAGAGTACTAATATTTTTTTCATGTGGATTGCTTTTGGCCGTCAGCTACCAGCAGCCGGCAATATTTATTTAATTGATTTATGTTCTAAAATGGACAAAGGTGCATTTTCAGCAAACTTTATTGAAGGCCGATAACACGTACCTAATCAATTCCGGTTACTTTACTTCTTCTTTCAAGAAGATTTACACTTCGCCATACTCCGTTCATTTTTCCAATGTTTTCCCGAAATCCGATCAGCCTGAAACCATTTCTGATATGAAGATTCATACTTGCCAGGTTTTCGGCAAAAATTCCAGCTTGTAAAGTCCAGTATCCCATACTTTCACTTTCGCGGATTAAATGCTTCAAAAGCATATCACCAATCTTTTGGCCTCTGAATCTGCTGCCGACATATACGCTTACTTCGGCTACGCCAGCATAAACGCACCGACCTGAAACGGGAGTCAGCGCAGTCCACCCAACTATTTCTCCATGTTTATTTAGTGCAACATATCGTAAATCCTGCGTATGGGACTTGTCCCAAACCTCCCATTGCGGCGGACTTGTTTCGAGCGTCGCCTGTCCGGTTGCAATACCTTCTGCATAAATATCGCAGACTGCCTCCCAATCACCAGACTCTAAATTCCGAATTGATATCATCACAAATGTGCATTTGAATTCCCTATCTTTAAATAGTGCATTGGTCAGCAACCCATAGCTGTTGGCTGAAAGACATTAACAGCACCCCCCTCCTGGAGTACAGCTTTGATTTTGCTCGCCGATGGTTTCCAATACGAGATTCTGTTTTAATGGCGCGACCATTTTGTCAGCAGGTGAACAGCATTCTTCACCCGCTGGCGTAATTCCACAACTCCCACCTCTGGTAATAGCTTTGCATTGTGTGTAGTCTGCAGTCAGTTTCACGGTAAATCTGTCGCCTTCTGAAATAAATTCAGATGGGTACATCTGGCGCGTATCAAATCGTGAATTGCCAAATTCAATTTTTACTATTCCAAGAGGATTAAGTGGAAGCGATTTTTCAACCAGATTCATAATGGATAACGCTTTGCTTACCTTCATAGCGCGGTCTGTTTCAGCGATCGAAGGCTCCCAAAGCTGCACAATAACTTCCGTCCAGCTATTCATCACGCCGCCGCAATCTACCGAAACAATCGGCGCTTGTTTGATCTCCGTAATATGATAAGACGCGTCGACATATAAATCTTCGGCATATTGAAACTGAAGTACCTTATCAGGATTTTCAACCAGCGTATTTTTAAACGCCTGCCAGTTCATCGGATCTGAATTATTCATTGCTATGTTACGATTAATTATAATAAGAAAATCTTTCCCCTGAAATTATTTGCAGCAGGTTACTGCAACTTCCGATTCGAAAATTTCTCCGAATATAGCCTTTGCTTCCAGCCAGACCGTTTCATTGATGCAATAACAAACCCTCGGCGGGTTAATCTCTCCGTGAAGAATCCCGATATTTTTCAATTCCTTCAAATGTTGTGAAACTGTGGCCTGCGCAAGCGGTAATACTTCGACGAGATCACCGCATACACATGATTTTTCTTTTAGTAAATGTTGAATAATCGCAATACGAGCCGGATGGGCTAGCGCCTTGGCCAAATCGGCAATACGGTTTTGCTTATCGGTAAAAACTTGTGTCTTTGTCACTCCCATAATCCAAAGGTAAGAAGAATTTTTATTATCGCAATAATACGATAGACATTTAAATAAAAACTTTTGTTGTGCCGGATCTGAAAGGTTCGAAAAACGTCTGCGGCCGGGTTATATAGGTTTTAATTTTGTATTCAACAGGACAGAAAGTTTTCAAACACTTGTTTGCTGAGCTCATTCGCTGGGGATCCAATTCGTGGTTAATTCTGCCATTGTCTTATTTATTTAAATTAATTATAAACAGCAAAGACAAGAATGACAGTTTATTTCTATATTTGTTATCATTAATCAGTCTAAATAATCCGAACCCTGCATTCGTTATATGATTAAACTTTACAAATCCCTGTTACTGTGCTTCATCGGTGCTGTCTGCTGTGCTCAGGAAGCTCAAATACGTGGTGTTATTACGGACAAAGAGAATAATGGTGCTGTCAGTTATATCCCGGTTCAGCTTTTCGAAAACGACAAATTTGTCAAGGGTGTTGTATCCGGACAAAACGGTGATTACAATTTTGATAAACTTTCAAGAGGAACGTATACTGTGAAAGTGAGCGGAGTCGGTTACGAACTTCTGCAGATAGATCAAATCACAATTACTGCTAAAAATCAGCATCACGAACTCAACTTGATTCTTCTACCCATGGTGTCCCAATTATCAGAAGTGATTGTGAAGGGCGATATTGGTGTTACCAAAATAGAACCTGGAAAAATTGTTTACAAAGCATCTGATCTTCCTGTCGCAAAAGGTTCGTCTGTGGGTGATATGCTCAGATTAATGCCCTCAGTTGCGATGGGTGGCCCTCCCGGTGTTCCTCGTGATATTCGTTACCGGGGTCTTGAAAAATCCTATACACTGGTTTTAATTGATGGTAAAAATGCCGGTATCACAGGAAATAACAGAGAAGTGGTATTGAATCAAATCCCTGTTTCGGCCATCGAACGGATAGAAATTATTGCCAGCCCGGGTGCTCAATATGATGGCGACGGAATGAATGGCGTTGTAAATATCATCCTCAAAAAAAATGCCCGTTACGGTACCCATGGCCAGATTATGGCTGGGATTAATAGTCTTGGTGGTTATAACGCTTCCGTGCAAGCCTCCCATAAAGTAAAATCAGCTGAATTTTATGGCGCCTATGACCGGAATCTGGTAGCCTTGACAGATGGAAATTCCATGACCGAAACCAATAAGGTGACGGTTCTGAAAAACGGGGAAGTATCAGGATATCAGGATATTTTTTCAAAAGAAAGCAGAAAAATAATCAGCGACAATATCAAATTGGGAATGCGCTGGAATCTTTGGAAGGGCGCAGACGTCCGTGCTGAATATGTAAGAGGATGGCAAAAAGAAGAGAAAATAAAAACGCAGGACACCAGAGTGCTCAAAGCGGACCAGTCATTCGGGAGCCGTACACTTCGCACAGAAGATCAGACAGAGGACTGGAGTTTTAATGAATACATTGTTCAGTTTTCTCAGAAATTATCTGCGAATGGAAAACTTAACCTCTCCTATAATCACGTAGATGGGCATTATCCTAAACCGAAATACCAGACTGACCAAAAGCTCAGTGTAACCGGGGAGCCGCTCGACAGCAAACCGGCATTAACCAATACGTTTGAAAATAATTACGACCGGAATGATTTTTTTCAGGCGGATTATTCTCTGAAACGTAATCACATTTTTACCTTTAATACAGGGCTAAAGTACAGCGGGCGTAATCGTGAAAACATTCAGATTGTAGACAAATTTGACTACAACAAAAACCAGTATATAACCAGCCAGAGCCCGACCAACAACTTTTCGAGCTCTGAAAAAATCCTGGCAGGCTATGCACAATCCGTGATGACCAAGGGCAGGCTTCGCAGCGAAATCGGGATTCGTGCTGAGTATACCGATTTCTATAATGAGACGATTGAGGCTGGTTATTCAACGAAAGGAAATTACTTCATTCCCTTGCCGAGCGCATCTTTTATATACAACCTGGATACCACTCAATTCCTTAAATTTTCGGTTGACAGAAAAATCAGACGCGCCAGTTTTAAGGATTTAAGCCCCTTCGTGGATAGCTCGGATGTTGCAAAAATAAAAACAGGGAACCCGCTGCTACGTCCCGAAAAAGCCTGGGGTTTCGAGCTTGGTTACATGAAAACCGCTTCTAAATGGAATATGGGTGTCAATCTTTTCCGCCGTCAGATTACCGGACTAATCCAGAAAGTATTGTATGACGTGGCTGACGGCGTGGTGCTCGAAAAGCCTGACAACTTCAATTCGGCCTACATTCAGGGCGTTGAACTGATCGGTGCGGCGCAACCTTTGCCTTTCTGGAGCATTAACGGGAGTTATTCGCGTTTTGGCTCTAAACTGAAAAATGAAAATGAGGGAGGCGGCGACGCCATCAAGGATCAGTTTAACTGGTGCGCGAAAATGATCTCTGATTTTACAATTGGGAAAAATACATTTTTCCAGGTTGCCTGGAACGGTATCGGGCCAAAAGTTTCCAGCCAGAAAGAAGAAAAAACACTGGCATATTGGGATGCCAGCATTTCACAATATCTGGCAAAGAAGAAAATAATGCTCAGCGTTCGTATGATGGATATTTTTAATTCTAACAACAAACAGACTATCGAGTACACAACCGCTCAGATCAGTGAAAAAATACAGGATATTCCTGGCAGACAAGTTTTTATCAATCTTTCATACAGTTTCTGAAAATGGCAAAATCTTCATTCAAAAATATAGCGAGCGTGTTGCATCTATGGCTTGGGCTTGCTTCCGGCATTGTGGTTATTGTTGTCAGCATAACTGGCTGCATTTTTGTTTTTGAAGAAGAAATCAGGAATGTTACCCAGAAAGAGTATCGTTTTGTCAAACCGGAATCCCGAGAAAAAATAACAGCCGCAAATGCAATTTTAACTCTCACCCAACAGTTTCCGGGGAAAGAAATTGAACAGCTCAGA
>Ga0247803_1001862_pt1 | contig 10873 bp, 10 predicted proteins | sample UWRJL014104B1_FD_180928 | JGI IMG/M metagenome (GOLD analysis project Ga0247803, IMG submission 180928) | Plant litter microbial communities from Arlington Agricultural Research Station in Wisconsin, United States - UWRJ-L014-104B-1 | ecosystem: Environmental > Terrestrial > Plant litter >...
CTAAGACCTTGAAAGAGGTTTGGTTAGAAGGAGTTTGCAGAGAGGCGTGGGATTGAGGTTCCCGAGGATTTGTGAGGAGACCTCCTCGGACTGATGGTTAAGGGACACCATCGATACACGAAGCCTCTATGCATGGGGCAAAGAACACCCAGTAGAACCATGGAAATGGACTGACAAGACTTTCGTACCAGAATTGTACTTCTGGTCCCCGAGTCGTCTTCAGTGTCCAAAGAACGTCTCCCGATTTGATTATCTTTTGTTTGCTCTTCCAGCAACTACCATTTCGATGGTCTCCCCCTTTTCGTCGCTCCCACTACTTCCACCCCACGACTTCACATTTATCCGTCCACTATGTTTTCTTGCAACTCGCGCGTCGTTCTTGGAACCCTGAGTGAATCGTTAAAGCCGAATATGTCCCCTAATTTATACCACCACACCTCAGCAATCGCATCCAAAGCAAGCCATCGGTATGAGCAGCTAATTACGAGCCATAATACAAGGGGCTCACCATGTTGATCATTACATGCTGAGGCAGTGAGGCGGCGTCGGTCCTTTGGAACGTGAAGGTACTCCTAGATAAGCGATGTCGTGTGTGATTTTGGTTCAAGCTCATGAATAGGTGTGCCGTCTGACGGTAGCTACGCCTGCGGTCTTGGTGCCCGAAAGTCTGTGATCTGATTTTTGAAATTTTTCTGCCTGAGCCCTGGATACCTCAAGACGTATCTAATGACTCTTTGTCAATGCTTTCGCTACTATGATCCAGCCCACTTTATTATTCACTTCAGTGACTTTCAGCCGTACCTCCATCCGAACGATTTTGATGTCTGATCTATATTAAGTGGGGAGCGCGTGCGATGCATCGCACACGGCGCAACACAAGGCGTCGTGTGCTACAAAGAAGCGTGTTTCTACATTCATGGACAAATTTTCCAGGTATGTGATAAAGTAGAGGCGAGCTTTTTCGCTTGAGCGCTGGGAAGATCACTAAAGCACTGTTCGATGAACAAGAATGTTCTTAATAGTATGAAGACCTGAATTAGCCATGTAGAGCACCTCGACGCACGTCTGGGTATGCTCTGCAATAAATCGACAAACGGTGCACAGACTTGGAACCCGGGCATTGTCTAACTAATGAATTGAACGACATCTCAACAATGCAGTTGTTCCTACTCTAACAGCTGTCTAGCCTAGAAAGCACATGCCTGGTGTGAGATACCCCCAAACGCCAAGCGCCCCGAAGACCGACCACGTCGATGCCTTGTATGCTTTTCCCATCCAGTGTCTACGTAGTAGGCTTCTTGGCAAACTCGACGCGTAGAATAAGATGACCGAAACCATCTAAGAAGGAAATTAGTCATGTACACTACCGCAACAAGAAAGGTCAACTTACATCCGTCCATCTTCTCGCACGCCTTTGCAGCGTCTGTTCGATCCGCGTAGCTGACGAAAGCGAAGCCCTTTGCCCGACCAGTTTCCCTGTCCTTGGCCAAGAAGACTCGTGTGACATGGCCGAATCGAGAGAACATGTCTCGCAGATCCTGCTCCTCGGCGAACTCGGAGACGTTGGTGACACGCAACGTGGCGAGGTCGTCCCTTTCGAACTTGCCGCCCATCTTCTCGCCCGCGCCGCCACGGCCAGCGCGCATGTGCGGGGGGACGTAGCTACCGTTTCCGATACCAGCACCGCCCGCCTGCGGCGCATCATCGGGCATCTCGGCGGGCGTGGGCTCGCCGTCCGGAGCCATGGTGTCCTTGAAGGGACACTTTGTGGTGAAATGGTCGCCGCTGCAAATACGGCACTTGATCTTTGCGCCCTTGAGGTCCGCCTTCTTCTTCTCCACCTCGTTCTTGTCCTCGGTGCTCGCCTTCCAGTTCGACACGGGGCGGAAGATGATGTTCTCGGCAACGCTGGTGGTGTCTGTCTGCGGGCCGAGCGGCTTGCCCTTATCCTGGCCGAATTTGGCCCACGACTTGCGCTCGGCGACGCGGGGATTTACGACTTGCTTGATGACCGTCTTCTTGATGCGGCGGGTCGTCTTGATTTTCTTGCCGTCTTCGCGGATCGCGTAGGTGATGAAGGTCTCGGTTCCATCCTTGTTCTTAATGATCTGCTGCTGGGGGAGGGCCTGGGGGGCGTCGTCCTCCTCTCCGTCGTCGGCCCAGTCGGTTCGTCTGCGGTAGTGAGTAAGAGCGAGTGAGGGAGGGGCACAGGCTACCTACTTCGCAACAGACATGTTGTGTGTATGTGCAACCTGGGATCTGTGAGGTGTGAGGTGTGATGATGATTTGTAGCGTTCGATATGTGTGGGGTCGTGAAGGTGGTGGCGGGCGGGTATCTTACGCTGTGTGCGACAGTCGCTGGTTGCAAAAGTGCCGTGGGGCAATCGCGAAATCTTGGCACGCTAGCTGATGAGTCCTCACCCGATGTGGCAAAGCGGCAAAAGCACATGTGCAGTCATCGCGGAGTGAAAACAATCATTGTAGTACTACCCACTTCCTCTATCTTTCGGGCAAATAGCCAACGTAACTAACACCGTCCCGGACTTGTATGGCTCTGGATGATCCCTCTATGGTATCTCTCAGAAAAGACAGAAATTGCCCAACACCAAGCAATAACTCACCCAAGCGCAAGTGGAACCTGGACACAGTCTCGACGCTGTCCCGGGGCACCCCCAAGCAATCCTATTTCTCGTGCGAGGACTCTCGATTCGAACTTCAATTTCAGTTGCCTTGGAGATACGCAATCAACCTGTTTCCCGAATTCCCTTTTGACTCCCCCTGTCAATCGCGTCCTCGTCCCTTTTGCTACCATCTTGAATCTCCAGGATTCACGATAGGACTTGCTCAATCCAGACGAAGTGGCTGCAAATCGTGCTTCCTCGATGCTCGATGAGGTTGGAGAACGGAAGTGAGGTGAAGAGATCGGCCGTACCAGATACAATCCTTCATCCTGGGACTTGTTCATCCTATACTCTTCAACGTGGACCTGTCCGACTTGTGTATGCGTGCGTGGTGGAAGCCTGCATATTGACTTCGAAGGCCTCCCACTCGCGCGAGAGTAGCATGGATTCCTGAGCTTTCCATCTCTGATTCTCCACTCGTGCGGTCATGTGCGAGCGGTGTCTACGTCGAAGTTGGATAATTAACGATAGGCGCGTTTCATGGAAAGGATTTCGACATGCTTCGGGCGAAGGTGGGCTCGTTAAACAACGAGATGAACAACCATAGTCTCAACCCCACCATCAATACCGTCTCGATGTCCTTCTGCGAAACGGTCGCGAACTGACAATTTGGATAAGCTTTGCGAACTTCGTACTGGCTCGTGAGAGGACTACTGACTACTGATACTGATCAGCTAAGCGAACTTCACTTACCAAGGCAGACCGCCCCACTCGCTCCTCACTTCATACGAGCTGCTCAACTTGACTTGTCTCTTCGTGCGTGGATGGTCCCTTCGTGCGTGGACGGTCCGACGTAGCTGCTGCTGAGCTGCGGGTGGCCGTGCGGCCCTATTAAGTCGATTTTTACGAAGAGTTTGACGTTCTCCGGCTTCTCCGAGTTCTCCGAGTTCTCCGACCGAAGCGCATCCGCAACCCGCTCGCACGGGTCGGACCCAACCACCATCCACCAACTCGAAAGCTCGCCTCTGACCAAGAATTGCTTGCTGACTTCGCTCATGTTAGTGTCCGTGCTTGTTTCTGAGCTGTTGGTGACCTATTTTTCAACCAGCCGCAGCGCCTGTCCCAAGCGCCGCGTATGAATGCGCCCCCTAATATCCGAATAGCCCGTCGGACGAACCGTAAAGTGAACACTCCGTAGAGCATATAAGAAGGTCAAGTAGATGTCACTCTTTTCTGTATCAATCTACAGCTTCACCACAACTTCAACACAACTCACATCCAACACCTACATTACAGCTTTTCATACATCAAATACCGCACTTCCTCAATCTACCTCAGCATGACAAGAACTATCATCGTAACAGGCGCCACCGGCAAGCAGGGCGGCGCCGTCGTCAGAGCGCTGAAGGACACCGACTTCCAGATCCTCGCCGTCACACGCAACGCAACCTCCCCCTCCGCAATCAAGCTCGCCAGCCTTTCGCCTAACATCAAGGCACTACAAGGCGACCTGGACGATGCGCCCGCCCTCTTCGCAGCCGCACGGAAATTGACTTCAAACCCGATCTGGGGGGTCTACAGCGTACAAGCGAAGCCCCTAGGAGACCCCAATGTCGAGATAGTCCAAGGCAAAGGCATGATCGACGCAGCCATCGCCAACAGAGTCCAGTTCTTCGTGTACAGCTCCGTCGACCGTGGAGGCGCAAAGTCTTCCGAGGATCCAACACCGGTCGTGCATTGGGCTAACAAGTACCACATCGAAAAATATCTTGAAGAGAAGGCTGCAGGTACTCAGATGCAATACACCGTTCTCCGACCCACCGGCTTCTTTGAGAACATCTCGAACGACTTCAATGGAAAGGCCATGGCATCGTCGTGGCAAATGACTCTGAAAGACAAGCCCATGTACATGGTTGCTACCAAAGACATTGGCTGGTTTGCTGCAAATGCGTTCAAGAACCCCCAAGCAAACGCAGGGCGCTACCTGTCTCTGGCCGGCGCGCACTTCAACTTCGCAGAAGCGAATGCTATTTTCAAGAAGAAAATGGGCACCGATATGCCCACAACATTCTCTATCGTTGCCGCCATGGGAATGCACTTTATGAAGGAAGTCGGCGCCATTTTCAAGTGGCTAAAGAACAAAGGCAATGACGCGAGCGTGGAGGAGTGCAGGCGGATGAACCCTTCGCTGATGGATTTCGGGACGTGGTTAGAGACGGAAAGCCAGTTTCGCAAGCCGTAATGCAGCGAGCAGGCCATTGAGATGGATCACATATAGATGAGCGCATGGATTTGGAGTTAGTGATAAAATAGATTCTGTTGTACATAGAGCCTCAATATAAGAGTTCGAATTGAGTTCAATCACACGAAAGGCACAGGAGTGACGACAAGCTTTCAGCGTCGAATCTGCGATAAGTCCAGTATGCCATGCGCCATGCACCCTGCAAACATACAAATGTGAGACGTGTCTTGCCGACCAGCCGTCCCGTCCTACCCGCAAGACTAGCGGGATGCGTGCGTAAGCCTTGCAAAGTGAATGAGGCACAGGCCAGGGCGCACCGCCACCTACGCCGCAGGGGCCGTTGGGAAGACGATCACGAATGCTTATTATTGAACATAAGGCCTGCGCATCTCACTCGCGGCTGCAGCTGCACATTCATATCTCCTTTTCGCATTGAGCGACCTGCCGTCTCCCTGATTCCACCACACCATGACCATCCGGTAACGCGCGCGCAACCACCACCATTATCCGCAGTGCACGCGTCTCCTCCGCCGCTCTCCACCATGGCGTCCGACAGCTCCCCGGAACCGAACGGCCAGCCCGTCGGCGGCGACCACCATGTCGAGCTCGAGGACATGGCAGACAGGAAGCCGAGTCTGCCGATAGAAGAAGATATTATGCAGCTGGCGCGGCTGGGCGAGATTGCGGCCATCCAGAAGCTTTTCGACGGCGGAAAGTTTGATGCGACGTACCGGGACGAGCAGGGCATAACGCCGCTACATGTGCGACTCTCCCTTAATTCTCTTGTATTTGGCGTGGAATAGCGACTGATGACGTGCAGTGGGCTGCGATCAACAATCACTTTGCGCTCTGCCACTTCCTCCTCCAGACTGGCGCACCAGTGAATGCAAAGGGTGGAGACGCCGACGCTACACCTGTGCTCTGGGCCGCGAAACGATGCCACTACTACATTGTCAACCTGCTCTTGGAGCACGGCGCCGATCCGCTGCTCACCGACGACCAAGGCTTCAATCTGCTGCACTCAGCGACCCTCGATGGCAACGTCTACCAGCTCGTCCTGCTGCTGCACCAGGATATACCCGTCGACATTCCCGATTCCGAATCGCATACGGCGCTGATGTGGGCGGCGTACAAGGGCTATCCCTCTTGTGTAGATCTGTTCCTTCGATGGGGAGCAAATGTGTATGCTACGGATGACCAGGGCTTCACAGCCTTGCATTGGGCGCTGGTCAAGGGCTCGCAGGGGTCCATACAGAAGCTCCTCGAGTACGGCGCGGATCGCTTTGCGAAGAATAACGACGGCAAGACACCCGCCATGACGGCCGAGGAAATGAACACGGTGCGGCAATGGCACGCAGCGCTTTCACAAGCAGGCTACCACAAGGACGGGACGGCCAAGAGCTTTCCCATACCGTATATCAAGGATACGCGGTGGTTCCTTTCGCGATTCGTATTCTTTTGGCCTTGGCTTATCATACTGGTGGCTTTGTTTCTTTGCAGCCATTACCCGGTTTACATTGGGCTTCCGCTGGCTTTGGGAGTGGCGTGGGGAATGCAATGGGTGGCACAGCAGCTCCTGAAATGGGGACCTGCGAACCTGAGGAGCATACATCACACTGTGAGTGTTCTGAGCCGATGTACGAACTGTTACTAACAATCTGATAGCCATTCTTAGCCGGCATATTCGCCGGCACCTTATTCCTAGTCGGTTTTCGTTGGATTTCCACCGTCATGCCCTGTAGGCCAACTCTCTCCAATAGTCAAGGACCAAATGCTGACGAAACAGGGACATTACAAACGAACTTCTTCCTCAACGTTTTCTTTGCAGCGTTCTACGGGCTCACGGGCTACTTTTACTTCTTCAGCATGTCTTCAGATCCCGGGTTTGTGCCCAAGTCGGCGAGCAGGAGCGCGTCGAAGGCCATCATTGATGAGCTTATGGAGGTCAAGATGTTCGATGAGAATCAATTTTGCGTAAATTGCATGGTTCGGAAACCTCTACGGAGCAAGCACTGCAAGAGGTGCGAGCGGTGTGTTGCAAAGTCAGACCAGTAAGTTCGATTAGAAACTGTTCCGAGGGGCTCTGCTAACGGGATAGTCACTGTCCTTGGGTCAACAACTGCGTCGCAAACAACAACCACAGACACTTTGTGCTCTATGTACTCTGCCTCGAGATCGGTGTCCTCATCTGGGTTCGCCTGGCTTTAGCATGTGGGTCATCATCGTATCAAAACATCATCGACCATAGCTGACAAGTTAGACCTGGAAAACCTCGACACACCCAAAGATGTCCAATGTAACATCCTCTCCGATGATCTTTGCGAAATCCTGCACAAGGACCCCTACACCATCGTTCTCTCACTATGGGCTGCCTTCCAGCTAACCTGGGTGACGATGCTTCTCTGCGTTCAGCTCCTCCAAGTCGCACGGAACCTTACCACGTACGAAAGCATGCGCGGCCACCTCAACAGCCACACCCCCGCCGATGCGCTCAACTCCTTCGTCACCACTGGAGACACCTCACAAGATGTCACGGGTGACGCGGGAAGTGCTGCACCTACCAATGGCTTCGGCTCAGGCCAAGACACAGGCGACGCGCCAGCAGCTCACAGACACCAACACCAATCATCCATATGGGACCAGTGGAAACGTCTTCTCGGCCTGGACACTTTTGTTGTGACCGCGCTGCAAGGCTCGCAAGCAGGACAGCAAAGAAGGCGAGGCAACCCCTGGTCGAGAGGTATTATTACGAACTGCAAAGACTTTTGGTGCGATGGTGCACCTGTGTTTAAGATGAAGGAGAGTGGGTATGCGCGTCTTGCGGGCGAGAGAGTCGACTATACGAGACTGTATGAGGTACCAAAGATGAAGTATTCGAGGGGTGGTGGCGGCAATGCGGGCAGGTATGAAGCTGTTAGTGCCGAAGAGGAGGGATAATGAACATAGCGGGGGAGTATTGGGCGCGTGTGTGACAATATCTCAATGACGACAGCGGCATATTGATGGTGTTGTATGAATGGATATCATATCTTGATTATTCCCGAGACTCCAAAGCGCATGTGAAAGTCCCTTCTCTAGTGCCTCCATGTGAAAGCACTAGCCACGTGCTCTAGCCCAGCATCAAGTTAGCCGACGCTCGGGACCGGAAAATCACCGCTAGCAAACCTACCGGCGCGCTCTGTCATTTGCGGGGACCCTCGCTCACTCCTTTCGCATTACATACCTTTTGATACCCCATATACCATCATGTTTTGGCCGTCTTTTTAGCATCTTTTTTATGCATATTTGTGCCTCGAAATCGTTTGCGACGCGCCGACCATGACATCATCCGAAGCCCTGCGCGGGCTACAAACGCTCTCCCGAACCTCCGCCCTGGGACGCATACCACGTGTGAGCGGCGCTCTACGCGTCGGAGGAAGGAGATTGATATGCACAGATTGTCTGAGGACTATACGGTTGCAGAGAAGAGGGTGGGAACATGCGCTTGTGCCGAGGGTAGCTGCGTTCACGCCGGGCAGCTTGAGGATCAGAGCTGGAGCTTCCAGAGGGTACGCGCAGGAGGCGCAGGCTACTCGAGCAGTCACCGAAGAGGAAACAAGTGAAATCATTGCGAGGACACCATTAGAAGAATATGATGCGCGCGTCGCATCCGGCCGACTACGAGACGACGAGCACCAACGCGGCATCATCCAGGATCTAGCAGACCTCAACACTATGCTGGCATCCTACACGCAACCCCCCGTCCAACAACCGACCGTCGACTCCCTCAAACCCCAAAAACGCGGTCTCTTTTCCCTCTTCTCGTCCTCAAAACCCGCAAGCGCGGTTGTGCCTCCGATTGCCGAGTCCCTCCCCAAGGGCCTGTACATGTACGGCGACGTCGGGTCCGGGAAGACCATGCTCATGGATCTCTTCTACGACACGCTTCCGCCCAATATCACAAAGAAAACACGCATCCATTTCCACGCGTTCATGCAGGCCGTCCACAAAGACCTCCACAAGATGAAAATGCTGCACGGAAACGAGGTCGACGGAATACCATACGTCGCCGCCAACATAGCAGCCCGCAGCTCCGTTCTCTGCTTCGACGAGTTTCAATGCACAGACGTCGCAGACGCAATGATCCTGCGGCGCCTGATCGAAAGCTTAATGGCCCACGGCACCGTCATAGTAACGACGTCGAATCGCCATCCAGACGACCTTTACAAAAACGGCATCCAACGTGAATCATTCGTCCCAGCAATCAACCTCCTAAAATCCCGCCTCAAAGTGCTGAATCTCGATTCGGAAACCGATTACCGCAAGATCCCGCGACCACCATCAGGCGTATACCACCATCCGCTCGACGCGGCCGCGAAAACACATGTGGAACGTTGGTTCCGATTTCTGGGCGACTTTGAAAATGATCCCCCGCATCCCGCGACACATACAGTCTGGGGCCGCGATATCGAGGTCCCGAAAGCGAGTGGACGCTGTGCGTGGTTTTCGTTCAATGAGATCATTGGACGTGCGACGGGGGCGGCGGATTACTTAGAACTAACGAGGAACTACGATGCTTTTATTGTGACGGAGGTGCCGGGCATGAATCATAAGAGTAGGGATTTGGCGAGGCGGTTCATCACGTTTGTGGATGCTATCTATGAGAGCCGGGTAAGTCGCTATACCCCACCTGTCCCAAACTCTTGACGACACCAAAGGGAGCCGAAATGCTAATAAGTGTGGCGCATAGGCCAAGCTCGTCCTCACAACCGCCGTCCCGCTAACCTCCCTCTTCCTCTCCGAATCCGAACTCTCAGAAGCAATCTCCACCTCCAGCAAAGCCGGCACGCTCCCCGCCTCAGCGACAGCCTCCGCCAAAAACCCCTCCCCCTCCAAAGCCGCCCCAGACCACGAGCACGACGTCTCAGATGTAATGCGCAACCTCATGGACGATCTAGGCATGAACATGAACATGTTGAAGAATAGCAGTGTGTTCTCCGGTGAGGAAGAGCGATTTGCGTTTGCACGCGCGTTGAGTCGCTTGAGTGAGATGGGGAGTCGCGAGTGGGTAGAGCGCGGCATGGGGCTTGAAGGGAAGGGTGGGAAGAAGGAGATGGAGGGGTGGCAGAGGGTTAAGAGTAAGTGGCGGGAGGATAGCATGTGAAGGGTGGGCTACTCCTGTGTAAATGAAGATGAATGGCTGAATGAACATTTACTTCACATGACACAATTTCTGGCATTATAGAAGTTGAAGATTGGCTTGTTCATACTCATGCGCGCTAAGTAGAGTTCGCGGTGATAATAGAGGGATTATGAACGAGGTAGGATTGGGAAAGCAACCATATAACGTGTAGGAACCGATAACCTCCGTTCAGCTCAATCAACCCTCAGAACCCATCATCCACTGCACCCTCCCCGCCCGCGTCGGCTGCGGAGCAACGGCTTGCTGGGGCTGCGTCAAAACCTGCTGCTGCGGTCCCAAAGTCATATCTCGCGGCGGCACGACTCCTTGCTGCTGGGGCGGTCCCATGATAGCTTGTCGCTCGCCCTGGACAACACTAGGAGTGCTCGCCTTACTACTCATCGTCTCCAATCTCATTAAGTTCGGATAACTGCCATGGCTAACGGAGCCGTGGCTAAACGTTCCCTGGCTAACTGTTCCTTGGTTGAATGCGGCCGCATGCTGACTCTGCGGTGTAGCAGACAGCCACCCCGAACTCGAAATGCCCTCTTTGTCTACCAGGCGCTGGAGTATATCCTCGGTTATGACGAGGAGGTGTTCGACGGCGCCGAGGCGCGTGTCTTCTTTTGCGGAGCAGCAGTGGATGTAGGAACGGCCGTGGGGATTGTGCTCAACGATGGCGGCGGTGATCTGGCGAGAATGTGTGGAGGCGTAGGTGACGATGTCGAGGGAGCGGGTAGGGCCGTAGATGGCACTGGCGTTGGAGAGGACGGCGGATTTTGTTGTGGTGAGGGAGTCGGAGCAGGCGGTTGGGGGATCGACGTGAGAGTGGGAGTGGGAGCCGTGGTG
>Ga0247803_1001863_pt1 | contig 10863 bp, 7 predicted proteins | sample UWRJL014104B1_FD_180928 | JGI IMG/M metagenome (GOLD analysis project Ga0247803, IMG submission 180928) | Plant litter microbial communities from Arlington Agricultural Research Station in Wisconsin, United States - UWRJ-L014-104B-1 | ecosystem: Environmental > Terrestrial > Plant litter >...
AATTCATGAGATGACAATCTCCGCAAAGCTGAAGATCAACTCCCGTATTGGGCGTTTGTGCTAAATCAGCAGCCATAATTGCAGCAGCTCCCCTAAAAAATGCAAAAGGCGATTCCATCATTCGACTATAGCGAATAGGCAGCAAACTCTCGATTCTTCCGATACTGGTTTTAATTAAAATTTCTACTGGGTCTTCACGGTCTTTTGATGGATTCCATTCCTGATGAGAGGATCGGGGCGTTATTTTTCTAATCGCTACGCCTTGATCAAAACGTTCGGCTTTTGATGCTACAGGATCAAAAATATTTTCGCTTTTATCGTTGAATTCGTCAGTCATAACTTTTAATTTTCTTTTCTTTTAAAAGGCAAATCTGTCGTTAGTGTAATCCGTATCGTATGGTTCATTCGGCTAAGACCGCTTTCTGTATCAGGTGATTTCCAAAAAATCTGATTCATGTATCCCAACTCCATTCGAATTTCTCTACGTTTATCAAGACTATAAGCCGTTCCCACATACAATCTGTTTTGGTCCAGATAATGTTCGTTGCCGCTTGCTGCATTTGTTCTGATATGAACCTCATCATACACCACAGCTGCCCATCGCGGTTTAAACCATAATTGATATCTCACCTGGTATCGAAATGTATTTTCGAATTTGTAATAATCAAAATGATCGCTTGTACTGTTTGGGTCGTCTTTTCGTCCTAACCAACGCTGCTCCATTCTAAAGCGCTGCGACCAAACTTCGTTTCCTTCTTTTTTGACAATACGCCAAATAAATTGTTCGTAAATTCTGTAATCCGGATTATTGTATGGCAATGAAACTTCATCATAAGGCAAATCCCATTGGTAGGCAACTCCGGCTCCTAACCTGTTTCCGTTTTTAAGATAATAGTTGGCTCCTGCCCTGTAAAAAGATCCCTGAAGTTCTGATACAAAATCATTTCCTTTTGAATATCCTTCGAGCAGCAAACCCCATCTTCCATCTTCCTTAAAAGGCAAATACATTTCGTAACCTACCCAGGCTGCCACATTTTGCGCCATTTTCTGGGCATTTGTTTTTATGCCAGACAGAGTGAAAACAATTACAAATAGAATTTTATAAATATTTATTCTCTTCATGGGATTAACGAGATTAGCTTTATTTAAATGACTATTATCCGTCAAACATTTATCCGGATAAAACTCCCTCCATTTATTTTACAAGCTCGGGCTGAGCCGCTTTCCAGATTCCATCTAATATAGATTCCTCCGGACCATAAATTCGGATCAAATAATAAAAAGCATCTTTAGGTGCCGGTAACCAATTTGATTCCTTACTTTTTGGAGCTTCATTTTGGATGTAAATCAGTAAATCACCGTTTGCTTCATATTTTAAACCTGTAGTTCGGTCTCCAATAGAATATCTGTTTATTGGGTTATTTACTAAGTAACGACTTGGTAATTCATACAGCGTAATACTCCAAAAATATTTGGCTTTTGGTGTTTGCCCTTTTGGAAAACGAATTACATATTTATTTTTTCCTGATAAGGGATTATTTGCTTTATCAGATCTTGTCCCTACGTAAATCGCTTCTTCTTTTGTATTTCCAAATAAACCGGCCGCTGCTCCTAAAGCTCTCTTAGTATAGTCTCCGTTTAATTCTTCTCTTGTTCCAAACAAGTCTGTGGCATTTGTTAATTTATTAGTGCCTTCTTCCAGTTCTTTCCCTGCTTCTTGTGCCCCTTCAGTAATCGCTTTCAAAACTTCAGGTGTATAATCTGTTGGATCAAACTTTTTGCCCCGCACTATTCCTATTTTAGCAAATTTTGCTCTTAAGTCTGATTCTGCCGGATTTACGGAAGTATACTGCAATAAGTTATTGGCTAAACCAATAAAAGTGGCTGATCCCAAATCAGTTTGTTTGAACTCAGGATAAGGCAGCGTAAATTCCTTATGAGCCGGAACTTCTTCTTTTGTAAACTCATGCAAAGGTGTCAGTTTGTATTGCGATTGTAATTTCTTTACATTCTCGATATCTCCGGGCCCCATTTTCAATTCAGTTCTTCCTAATAAAGTAACCAAATTGGTTTCTGACTGAAGTACTTTATCAATTCCGTCAGGTTTTTCACCTTTCCAGTCAGGCCCGGCAATGAGATATTTTCCTGCTTTATCTCCTGTAGCACGACTTCCTACATAGGCAAAATTATACGTGTATAAATCAACAAGCTGAAAAGAATAATATCTGTTTTTAACCTCCGGAACTTCTAATACCTGCGGTTCATCTACCAGATTTAGAATTGCCCATGAGTAAGGGGTGTCGTTATTAGGTGTGACTACTGCAGTATCTGCTGCAGTAAAAATTTTATCGTAATGTTTGAATTTATTAAAACCTCCTGCATAATCAGAATACGTTTTATCTAAAGCATATAGTCGCATCGTGCGATAATTCATTGCCATCGGAAAAGTGTAAGTCCATGCTTCTTTAGCAATGGCCTTAGCCGAATCTGCCGATTTTGTAATAGCAATATTTGCTGTTACTTCATTACTTAAACTTTCTTTCTTGTTGCAAGAAAAAACAGCAATAAAAACTAATATTAAAAAAAGCGTTTTTTTCATCTCGAATATTTTCTATTAATAGTAAATAAATTTTCTTATTTCACTTCTTTAACATCGTCCAGCTTCCAGCTTTTGTCAAAATAAGCTGCAGTTGGCCCGTAGAAACGCATATAGGTAAACCAATGTTTTCCGGGTAAAGTTTGAACCCAATTTTTCTCTTTTCCGGCTGGTGCTTTTGGCCCAAAATACAAATCGACAGAACCATCAGAATTTTTGATTAAATCTTTACGAGAAGATAAATCGGCATTTTTTTGAAGATTATCAATCAAACAACGTGTTCCCGAATCATAAACAGTAATTGACCAGAAATTAACGGCAGGCGGATTTGCAGGAACATTTAAGGTGTAGTTTTTGCCTCCGTCTAGCCAGTTTCCATTATTATCATAATAAGATCCTAAATAGGCCTGACCTACATTCGGTATTTTGGTAATCATAGCTTTAGAATATGTTACTGCTTCGTAGAAATAAGAACTTCTTTCAAAGAATTCATCATAATAATCAGCATGTTGCGACGGATCTTTAATAACCATAACGTAATCCCACTTTTTGTCCGGCCAGTGTTTTACATCTGCAAAACGTTTACTGAATGAATTTACCATTGCCATTTGTTGTCCTTTTTCAGCAGCAGCGATTAAAATTTTCTTCTGGCGCTCATCAGGATTAAATGACTTTCCTTTTTCAATACCCAAATTTCTAAGCCACGCCATAAAAAAGCGATCACGATCTTCTACAGGTTCATTTTGTAAAATGGCATGAAGACGTTCCCAATAAGTAATTCCGGTTGGCTGAATTCCGAACCATTTTTTACCGGCTGGCGGACTAATTACTCTCGTAGCTGTTGGATTTGCCCGTTTGTCATACGGATATATTTTTACCTGCTTCAATAATGTTTCGGTCACTTTCGGATCCGGATCTAATGTTCTAAAACCAAAAAACACGTTAACAGTATTACATGGAACGATAAAATAACCTGCTGCTTTGAAATCTTTCATTGTTGGCGGCACTAAAATATATTTCCCTCCCTTTCCTTTATCTGGTCCCATTTCTCCAATTACAGCCTGCTCGCGTTGCCAAAAATCTGCTAATCCACCAGCTGTATGTCCTGCGGGCATTTCGATAACAGTCGGGCCGTTGGCAGCAAGATCTATAAACGAAACAATGTAAGGCGTTGTAGCATTTGCTGTAAGAATTCCTAAACGATCGTTATAATTATTATAAAGAATCAAATCATTACTTGTAGCGTTAAATGTTTTGTATTGCTGCTGCTGCCATTCGGCGAAAGCCACAATCGGTAATCCCCACAAATAACATTGCGTTGCCTGTTGAAAATCCATCTCGTCAAATAATTTTGGAATAGATTCTTTTGAAGGTAATTCTCCATCCATTTTTATTTCAGTTCCAGAAGTTGAAACTGATGCTGAAGCAATGTTTTCTGTTGTTGCTTTTTTACATCCAAAATTTAAAAGAAGAGATGAAAATGCGATAATAATGAGACATCTGTTTTTCATAATGCTGTATAATTAAATGCTGAAACTTAAATTTCCTGAATTCCGATTTGTATTTATTTCACCTCTTCAACATCTCCCATTTTCCAGGTTTTGTCAAAAAATCCTTTTTCAGGTCCGTAAAAACGAGCGAGTAATTCAAATTGTCTTTTAGGATCAGTCGGCACCCAATTAGACTCTTTTCCCTCCGGAGCTTTTGCCCCAAAATAAATATCTACAGAACCATCTGCATTTTTTTGAAGCCCCGGCGATGTTGAAGCCCGGCTTGAATATTTCATTCCTAAAATAAGTGCATGTGTTTCGCGATCATAAGCCGTTACAGACCAATATAATTTTACCGGAACTTTAGCAGGCAAATGAAGTTTGTATAATTTAGAACCATCAAATGATTGCTTTTTATCATCTTTAATAGACATTAAATAAAATTGTCCCGTACCCAGTTTTTTAGCACTGAAATAAGCCATAGAATAACTTATTGCTCTTTCATCAACAGGATAAAGATTGGGTGCCATATAGTTTGACATTATAGCCTTAACTACATCCGGAGAAGCTGGTAATGCCCAGTTTGTTCCGTCATAAAATGGAGGTGTAAATATTTTTTCATATTTTTTATCAATCCAGCTGTGCGCATCTTTGATGGCTGCATTGAGGATTTCCTCTCTTCTGGCATCGGCCTGAAACGTTTTTCCTTTTTCGATTCCGATAGTTTTTAACTGATCGATCATCGCCAAATCTCTTGTTAACCAAGGTTCTCTTTGTACGAACTGATTCAATACTTCAAAGAAATGTACATTGTATGGAATCGTATTGCTAAAATCAACATTAATCAAATCAACAAATGTTGTTGCCGGCGGATTATCAGCTTCAGAAAGCGGATAAATTTTTACTTTTTTTCCGTAATCAACAGCTCTTTTAATATCGTTTGCACTTCCGTCTGTAAGATTAGAATGAAGTATCGCATAACCCGTATAAGTCGAAGATGGCATTGGTATATACCCCAATGGCACAGCATCTTTATAATTTGGCGGCAAAATAAGATATTTACCTCCTTTACCTTTGTCAACACCTGCAGGACCAATATCTTCTATCGCAGTTTGCCAGCCATCATCCAGACTACCAGTCAATGACGAAATGCCTTCTACAGCAGGAATTTCTAAAACAACCGGACCTTGTCTGGTATCATAAAATGGATTTATATAAATCACATCCGGGTTGGGTGTAAGAGTTTGGTTTTTTGAACTAATAAGTCCCGACCAAAAAACAACTTGATTATAATCGCCTTTTGCTTTGATAAGGCTTTCATGAAACAATTCTGAATTTACAGCCGGCATTCCCCAAATAACGGCTTCAACCGCACGATTGTAAATCAGTTGTTCTTCAAAATCTACAGGTTTAAATGCCGCCGTTTGCGTAGTATCTGCAACAGTTGTCGTTTCATTTTTTTTTGTAGAATTAGTGCAAGACCACAGCATGCAGATTATTGCAATTGATACTATTTTTGATTTCATAATGATAGTGTTAAGGGGTAAAATGAAGTAAGGTTAGATATTAAGAACCCGGAAATACAAAAGCCACAACCGCTCTCAATCCCCAATCCGGTCTTATATCTGAATGACCTACAATTGGTATTAAAGGCATAACAGCAAATTGCATCGTTTGACCACCTAATTTTGTAATGGCTCCAACATTTGGACTAATCGTAATGAGTGTTGTATTTCCTTCCCAGTTTTGTGTAATCTCTGAAGTAATGCCTAAACTTGCACCACTTTTGTAACTATGAGTTAAAAATAGCTGTGTATAAAACTGATTAAAATCGGCTCTGTTTTCGTTTCCTGCTACTGACCAGATCTGATTAGCAATGAAACCTATAGAAAGTCCTTTTCCCTGATGCATGACCAAAACACTTGGTCCGACTCCAAATTTTTCTGTTCCAAGAAATTTTTCTGTAGCTGTTGGTACTAAAAAAGCAGGACCAACTCCCAAAATAATTCCCTTTGTTTTAGGGGCGAAAAATGCTGTTACGGTTGCATCGCTTAAACCAAATTCATGCGTATTTTCTCCAATAACATCCTGCTGATCTACAACTGGAAGAATATATCGTGTAATTAAATTTAGATTTTCACTCAATTTAAAAGGAATGACAGGCTGAATATTTATTTGGTATTTTGATCCATTGTAGGGACCAATTCCATAAGTTAAATTATTTTGCAAAGGCACGCTTATAAGACTTGCTACAGGATTTGCAAGCTTATCTGCCAATTCCTGAGCGCTTGCACCCGCTTTTTCTTCCTGAGCATAACTATCGATACTTAAAAGAAAAAAAGGTAAAGCCAATAGCGATTTTATTAAAATTGAATGGGATCGTTTCATAATTTTCTTTTAAAGATTCTTAAATCAAAATGAAACAATTTTTAATTAGTAAAAATTGTTTCATTTCACATTCTAACTAATTCAAAATTATTTAGTTGGAAATATAGTTTTCCAATCATCTTTCATGCTGATAACATGATATTTGTATTTGGCAGCAGTATTAAGAGATAAATTATCTTTTTCCTGATAATTGTATTCTCTAATAGAGTCATTATGGTTTACAATCATTTGAAAAGAGGGATATTTGCTTCCTGAAGAATATCTTAACATGGCAAGATCACCCGCTCCGCCTTCGTTTCCGCAGGCAAAAACCGGTCTTTGACCAATGTGTAATTGTATCCCGATTGGTTTCCCTGCCTTATCATTAAGAAGATCTAAAGCCGGTTCTCTTTTTACACTATTGGTTGCATCATCAAAAGAGTATTTAAAAGAAGTTCCTACTACTTGTTCTTTTGGGATTCCGTAAAAATCAGCTGATATTGCTCGTACTAATTCAATAGTTCCTCCGGTTACAATGAAAGTTTTGAAACCATTTGCACGCAAATAATTCAAAAGCTCCAATTGTGGCTGATATCTAATTTGTTTTAGCGGAACGTTTTTACCAGGATATTGGGCACCAGCAAAAAACTCTTTTGTAGAAGCTTCAAATTCATCTTCGGTCATGCCGGTATGTGTTGCAGCTACTAATTCGATAAGGGCTTTATCGCCACCTTTTTCAAAAAAAGTTTTGTCTTTTTCGACCACCGCCTTAAAAGGCTGTTTTTGAGCTAATTCAGGTTTAGCTTCAACCATTTTCTTCACGCGGTAAAAAGCAAATAATTCCTGAACATATGGTTTTTCAGCCCAAAGTGTTCCGTCATTATCAAAAGTAGCTATTCTGTTTTCTACAGGAATAAAATCCGGACTTCCTTCTTTTGTAACCTTAGTAACATAAGCAATTATATCTTTTTTCAAAGCTCCGTCATTCCAGCTTGGTAGCGGATCCCCGCTTGTTGCAACAGTTTGCGTACTATCTTTAGGATTAGTGGTAGCGATAGTATCAGACTTTTTACACGAGCCTAACAATAATAAAAACAGGGGCAATATATATATTTTCTTATACATGATATTGATTTTTAAACTATTGAAAAGCTTGAGTTATGAGGTAACTCAAGCTTTATTATTTAGTAATACTATTTTTTCTTTTTAGTTTCTGTTTCATCCTCTTTTAGTTTAGGAAGAACATTTTTCTCAATATATTTTTGCGCTTTAATATCTTTCATCGCTTCTTCCATAATAGTGTAAGCAGAGAAACTCGGCGGAATTGATCTTGGCGGATATTCTTTAAAAGTTTCGGCAAATACCACTACATCTTGTATGGCACCATACATTAGTTGCACGTGATTTAACTGCCATTCCCAAAAACTATTCGAAGTAATATCGGCTCTTTCAAAAGGATCTTGGTACAAATTGAATATTTTTTGTAGACGTAGTTTGGTAAAAGGTTCTGCCCAAACTCCCATTGTACCGCCTAAACGTTGTTCTGCAAATACATATTTGTAATCTCCTTCTCTTAAACCTACTAAAAGACCATCATCATCTGTATAGAAAAACTTATCTCTGGCACTTTTTTGTGTTTTGCCAAGCAAAAAGTTACTTTGATCAAAACCGTCTAAATGCACTTTATACGTTTTTCCATTTGCGTTATAACCCTTTAAAAGTTTATTAGTTAAGTCTGGCTCACCAGCAATTGTTGCTAAAGTTGGAATCCAGTCGTTGTGACTCATTAATTCAGTTGTAACTTGTCCTGGTTTGATTGCTCCCGGCCAGCGAACTATACATGGAACACGGAATGCACCTTCCCAGTTAGTGTTTTTCTCTGAACGAAAAGGTGTCATTGCACCATCAGGCCAGGTATTCATGTGAGGACCATTATCTGTAGAGTACACCACAATTGTATTATCAGCGATTCCTAAATCATCTAATGCTTTTAAGATATCTCCAATAGTTAAATCGTGTTCGATCATACCATCTATATATTCACTGTCTCCATGAGTATATCTTCCTCTATGCTCTGCTCTAACGTGTGTACGAAGGTGCATACGTGTAGCATTGAACCAACAGAAAAATGGTTTTCCTGCAGCAGTTTGTCTTTTAATAAAATCAATAGCAGCTGCAGATGTTTCATCATCTATAGTTTCCATTCTTTTTTTAGTAAGAGGACCTGTATCTTCAATTCTTTGTTTTCCAACTCTTCCAAATCGAGGATCAGTAGTTGCATCATCAGAATTTGTTGCAGTACATTTTAATACTCCTCTTGGGCCGAATTTTTTCAAATATTCAGGATCTTTAGGATAATCAGGTAATTCTGGTTCTTCTTCTGCATTTAAGTGATACAGATTTCCGAAAAATTCGTCAAAACCATTTACAGTCGGTAAACTTTCGTTACGGTCACCAACGTGATTTTTACCAAACTGACCTGTAACATAGCCTAAGTTTTTCATGATACCTCCTATAGAAGGATCTAACTGACTCATACCCATAGGTGCCCCTGGAAAACCTACTTTTGTAAGCCCGGTACGAAGACCATGTTGTCCTGTTAGTAACGCAGCACGCCCTGCGGTACAACTTTGTTCTCCATAATAATGTAAAAAACGTAATCCTTCATTTGCCAAACGATCGATATTAGGCGTTGTATATCCCATTAATCCATCGCTATAAGCACTAATATTGGTAGTACCAATATCATCTCCCCAAAGTATAAGAATATTGGGCTTTTTTGTATTCTGTGCATTCGTTATCGAAAAACAAGTTAATGCAAAGAGCATTAGTGAATTTCTAAATCCATTTTTAAGTCTACTTTGTTTCATGGTACTAAAATTTGTTAATAATTCTTTTTTATAATTAATCTCAAATACAAGAGAAATACTACTTAAATTGATTTTACGAAGAATTAAAAAATCTTTCTTATTTCAGTTTTTGAAATTTATTTGGGAGGAAATTTGAAACAAGAATTTTCTTAACTTTTATTTAACTATCTCAAAATTAACCAATAAAAAAACTAAGAATTGCATTTATACGGCCTTACATTGTTTCATTTTATAAAATGAAACAATAAAAATGGTTTATTTTACTCCTGATTGTTTCATTTTATAAAATATGCTCCCTAAAATGATTTAATCAGTCACCAGATATTTGAATTTTATTCTGATAAAAAAAAGCGTTAGAACAATACTTTTAATTTGATATGCTTTTTTATTAAAATTTAAACGAAAGATTTCAAAGTTTAAATGGTTCGAAATTTTCAATCTTTTTTGATTCGTTATTTCAGGACAAAATTTTAAATTTTTATCTTAATTATTTAAAGTGAAAACTGCTTAAAAAAATTCCGAATCTTATTTTTATAATTCATCTCTGAAAATAAATTCATTAGAATCTAAACAAAAAAAAAAGACTCATGATTTTATCACAAGTCTTTTACAAATCAAAAAAGTTTAAACCAAAAAAAAGCCATTCGATAACGAATGGCTTTTTATATTATAAATAAAGATTACTCTATTTCAGAAACTCTCATGGTATTTACCATTCCTTTATCTTTAATTGGCATAGCTGCAAGGTTAATTAAATAATCACCTTTTGTAGCATATCCTTTTTCAACTGCAATTTTATTTACATCCGTTACAGTATCATCTGTACTTACGTCTTTATCATAGAAGTATGATTTTACTCCCCATAATAAGTTCAATTGTGTTAAGATTCTTCTGTTTGAAGTAAATACTAAAATGTGTGCAGATGGTCTCCAAGCCGAAACCTGGAAAGCAGTGTATCCACTATTTGTTAAAGTACAAATTGCTTTTGCTTTGATTTCGTTAGCCAATAAAGCTGCCTGATGACAAACTGTTTTAGTAACAAAACGTTTCGTTTTAATTTGTGGAGTATTTTGTGGAACCTGAATTAGCGGAGAATCCTCTACAGCTTCACAAATTTGTGTCATTCTCTGAATTACTTGTACCGGATAATTTCCTGTAGCAGTTTCTCCAGACAACATTACAGCATCAGCACCGTCCATTACAGAGTTTGCAACGTCGTTTACTTCTGCTCTTGTTGGTGTAAGACTTGTAATCATTGTCTCCATCATTTGTGTAGCAACGATAACAGGGATTCTTGCAATTTTTGCTCTGCGGATCAAATCTTTTTGAACCAATGGTACTTCGTGTGCAGGAAGTTCAACTCCTAAATCTCCACGTGCCACCATTAAAGCGTCGCAATAAGCTACAATTTTATCCATGTTCTCAAGAGCTTCCGGCATTTCAATTTTAGCTACAATCGGAATTTTATATTCTGAATGTTTAGCGATCAATTCTTGTAAGTCTTGTAAATCGCGAGGTGTTTTTACAAACGAAAGTGCGA
>Ga0247803_1001866_pt1 | contig 10854 bp, 8 predicted proteins | sample UWRJL014104B1_FD_180928 | JGI IMG/M metagenome (GOLD analysis project Ga0247803, IMG submission 180928) | Plant litter microbial communities from Arlington Agricultural Research Station in Wisconsin, United States - UWRJ-L014-104B-1 | ecosystem: Environmental > Terrestrial > Plant litter >...
TCTGGAATTGAGAAGAACGACACCACAATATCGGACTTGCGAGAGAAGCTGCAAAGGGCTCGCGAGAACGAGTCTAGCTGCGAAGAATACATCTCGACGCTGGAAGAACGTCTTGCAGAAAACGAGCAAGAGGTGGATTTGATGCAGCGAGAAATCGAGCGTTTGAAGCATGTGGTAGAGCGCCAACGCAGCATTGGCAAGCTTGACAATCTTCTCTTCGAGCTCGACAATATTCGGCAAACCGAGCCAAAGCCTGAAGAGACAGCATTTGTGAATGGACATGCAAAGAAGTCTAGCGATCCTTTCGCAGAGAAGCTATCGCCCGAACTTAGCAACCGTCAATTCAACAGCAACGTTGATGTCATCGCCGAAGAGGATGACGGGGACCGACCGTCGACTGCTGGTGCCCAAGCTCTTGCAACCGACGGCACCGATGAACACGAGGAAGAAGGAATCGCGCCAGCCGTATCGACTAAAAACCTAACGCTAGCACCAGAGGATGCTTTTGACGTGCCACAGAGCCCCGCCCAGTCCAAATTTGTGCACGATAAACTGGACACTGTCACGCAAGAACTATTCGATCTTCGCGTGGAACACGAAGGCACTGTTCAAGAGTACGACCGACTAGCAAGCAAGTACCAAGAAGCGTTGCGGACTTTGGCCACGCTCCAAGATACCGTGGATGAATCACGCCACCGAAGGCCCTCACTTCCTGATGGCTCCCGACCTACATCTTTTTTAGCAGACGCGGGGATGAACGGACTCAAAGAGGATGGACAGCCATCATCCTCGCGTACGTTGTCTGCGGAGCTGTCCTTAGCGGAGTCTGGTATTGGGGAGTCTGGCACGACCTCAACTTCGGACGAGGAGACGGAGCCAGTGGCCGGGAACTTTGAGACGAACACGGTCGATGTCAAGTCGGACTCAAATGCCGAACTTGCTCAGAACGAGACGGTCTTGCTTCAGGAACTCGAAAACCTCAGGAAGCTTCACGCTGAAAAGGAGCAGCGCATGTCAGAGCTGAACAACAGTTATTCTGAACTGCAAGAGCAGCATCAGGATACTCTGGACGTTGTAGAAGAGCTAAAAACCGAGGTCGCCAAAGCCCACATGGCACGGCCTGGTTCCCCAACCGCCCATATCATCCGTCGCAAGTCCAGCCAAAACATTGTGGCCAATGATCGATCGAATCGCGCCTTTGCTTCCCTGCGAAACATGGCATTGGAGAACTTCGAAGAAGACCCCGACACGATCCAGAACTTCGAGCTCAACTTGAATGCCATTATGACTGAGCTTCACATGCGCTCCGAGCGAGCGCAAGCCTTGGAGACAGAAGTCACGTCAGTCCGCAAAGAGATGGAAGGCAAGATGGCCTTGATCAGCGGTCTTGCTAAAGAAAGATCAAGCTTGAAGGCCGGGTCTCCGCTCGACATCTCCGTCGTCGCCACAATGCAGGATCAGATCAAGCACAACGAAGACACCATGAAAGACCTGAGGGAGTCACACGCTCAGCGAGAGCAAGAGCTTTTGGCGCAAATTGCGAGTTTGAAGGCGTCTGTTGCGCCAGAGGACTTTCTCGATGAGCCTCTTTCTCCTCGACAATCCCAGCCTACGGCTTCGAGATCATTTGAAGAAGCTACGGCAGGAACGGATGATGGTGAACAAGCTGAGATGGCTAAGCTCCAAGAAGAGGTGGCTCAATGGCAATCAAAACACCTACAAGCCATTGAGACTACTAAAGCATCGGAGAAGCAACATCTCGACACGATACAAGAGCTCGAGTCCGCTCTGCAAAAGCTCCACACCGACCATAACATTCGCATCACCGACCTGGAACAATCAAAGAGTGCCGATGCTGAAGCTTTACTGGAGCAGGAGAGGTCTAAGCACAATGAGCTGGCGGGAGCACTCCAGATGCAAGTTGATGAGCACAAAACCACTGCTGTGAACAATGCTACTCGCCTTGCTGAGCTTGAAGAGTCACATGCCAACATTCTCAAACAAGTGGAAGAGGAGCACGAGGCATCACAGCTCAAGGAGAGGGAGTTGGAGACTCACAGATCGCTTGTTTCCAACTTGGAGAAGCAGATCGAGGAGCACAAAGCGGCCGTCGAGTTCCACGAACAAAGTGTAGAGTCTCTTAAACAGTCTCATACTGCCGACTTGGACAAGCTCAACGCAGAGCTGGCTGTCCACCAGAGCTCCTCGCAGACACTTGAAGCTGATCTCTCGAAGACCAAGGCGGATATGGAGAGCCTACTTCAGGGAGTTTCCGCCGCTCTGGACGAAGAGACGGACATGACCCAGATCCATTCAAAGATCTCAGCCCTAGTCGACGAGCGCAAGTCTCTCAGCTCCAAGATGGACCAAGCGATCAACGACCTGCAGTCGGCCCGAAACGAGCTCTCGGAAACCTCGAAGACAGTCGACTCCTTGAAGAATAGCATTACGGAGATTGAAACGATTAACACGGACTTGCTCCAGGAGATCAAGGCAGTCACTGAGAAGGAAAGGAAGAGTTCTCGTCTTGTCCAGGAATTAGAGGAACAGCTCAGCCAGAATTTTGACCAGCATGCCGCCGCGACCAACCGCTTGTCCGCACTGCAGGGTGAGCGAAGCCGGGAACTAGAGGGTGTAGTCACCCGCAAGCACGATCTCGAGAAGGAGGTCGAACAATCTCGCATTCAGATTGCGCTATTGGAGGTTGGTGCTATGCCGTGCTTTCATAATCTTGAACTTTGGCTAACAATTGCAGTCTCAACTTGTGGATGCGAAACGTCACTCCAACTCGAACCGCGAATCCGTCGATCCTCGCGAGAACCTCCACAGGTCAAACTCCAAGGACTCGAATCTCCGCAAGAGTACCTCGCACAACTCTCTGCCATCCCCTCCCCCAGCTATCCCTCTACCTCCGCTCCCCGGAAGCCCTCTCCCATCCCAGACAAATGCGCCTTCTCCACCAACTTCGCGCCACCAGAGCAAGGACATTGCACACGCCCAACTAGTCGAAGACCAGGAAGCGCGCATCAGGACCATTGAGAAGCATTTGTACGCAGAGAAACAGCTTACTGCTACTCTCGAGGATGCTTTGACCGATCTGGAAGCGTCGAGCACAAAGACCAAGCACGAGATCGACTCTTGGAAGAAGAAGTGTGCCGGTCTCGAGGAAGAGCTTGGTTCCCTGAGGAAGGAGCGTAGCATGGCGCGACACTCGCTTCAAGCCGTGGAGGAAGAGCGCAACGCCCGTCTACGGGTTGAGGCCGAGCGTGCGCATCTCGAAGCCCGCATGGCTGCCCTCAACAACAGCAAAAACCAAAAGAAGAAGAAGGGCGCTCTGAATTGCTTCTAAGCTCTCTTCCATCCAGCGGATACTAGCCTATTTGGCTATCTATTCTTTCCCATTCGGTGTACACATTGCACACATACCTGGTCTTACCGGCGCTTTTTGGGAGGAGAACCGTTACATACCCTGATACACCACTTCGCATCTGCTTCACAGCTCCAGATCTTGATCGCCTTTCTCATTCGACATGCGCTTATGTGTTTGGACGATTTGCTACGCCCGGGGCTTCTCTATTGCATATCGGCATCAAGGATAGGAATGGTTGGCATTACATTTCCTTTTTCTCCCCATTGTGTGTTCATGTCTTTTGCGACGCGCCTCATACCCCCACTGCTTTTTTTTGGTTTCACCCGTATCTTCTTTCCCTTTTTTTTTCTTCTACCTTTATGCGCACTAATTCTTTGGTTCTTTTTCGAGGTGGATAATTCCTTCTGGTTTGGTGTGAGAGAGATACAAAATGTGATTGCGTTGATGATTCCCCCCAAGATAAGATTGCTTTTGCGAGGTGTGCGCGAGTATGTATGGTCGATAGGTGGAGCTGCTCTTGGAATGGGGCAGCACGTTGGAGATGTTTTCTTTGTTACCTTCTTTGGCTTTCTTGTTTCTACTTTTGACGCTGGGTGGTGGGACGGTTGGTGGAAGTGAGGTGAGGGGACAGGTCGAGGGAGGAATGGTTGATGACGCCCATGTGGATGACATGTAGATGGTGTGGGGTAGTTTGACTGCAGTTTACATACTTGAGGTCTTCTTCGTACTTGGACTTTGTGTTTGACTTTTGTGTCTTGATGTCTGCTTTCGTGCACTCACTCTTGTATTGTGAGAGGGTGATGGGGTGCTGGTTCGAAGGTAAGAACGGGGTCTGGTGGGCGGACAAGCACACGGATAGAAGACTCGTGTAAGAACTCGTGAGGCGTGGAGTTACGAGATGGAGTTGCAAGACTTGCGCAAAGTGATGTGGATGATAGCATAAAGCCGCTCGCGGCCTTTATTTGCACACTTCCGTAGGGCGATATTACAGTTTGTTCCGGTGGACATATCATCGTTCCAGTGATATAGTCAGTTCGAACATACGTTACTCCAGCGGATTTCCAGTCAGTCCAGGTCGAGTCCGCAAGTCATAAAGCACCGGATATTGGCAAAGGTTGCGCCCGGTGCTTCACTCACTTCACTCATTTGATCCTCCCAACAGTCCCTGCTGCCACCCCGATTACAAATTTTCAAGATGTATCTATCAATCTATGGGTTTAGTCCCACTCCGAAACGCTACAGATTCAAGCCACTCACTCAAAAGATGCGTGGTGTGTAATGGTAACACGCCTTCGAAAGGCAGCCCTGCAATGGAGAGTATACTGACACAGGGGCGATTGTCTGCAAGCCTAGTAGAAAGAATTGTTGGCATCACAACTAACAGTCTCCTCTCCTGTCCAAGGGCCACTAGATTCTTTTGGCGGTGGCAGAGGCACGGTCACGAATGGTGATGGCAGATATGCTGACCAAGCAATCTCGCTAGCGCCTTCGGCGAAACAATAGTCCGGTTGAGCTTGCTGCCAAATTTTTCGAAGCTTCAACTTCAATCCTCGACACCACGCCCACCAGGCACAAACATCAACAGCCCACGCCAATATGCGCGCGCTCTTTGATCTTCTTCCTCTCTTGCAACTAACCTAGCAAGCTCTGTTAGCTTCAGCGCACAGTAAGTCTCTACTCTCCTCCCGCTCCCACTGCAGAAGATTACATCTATACAACAATCCAACTCCTACAAATTCATGAAGGACTACAATTACTCTAGAATTACAATGATGCATTCTTGCCTCATCGCACAGCTTGAGTTGCACAAAGCGTCTTTGCTAACCTGCTCCATAGTTTCGTGCGTCGAACGACTGTCGCGCCTACCCCGCCCAAGTTCAGATCTTCAAAAGGTACGGTAGCTCCGCTTTTTCTACCATCCCAAACCCAAACCCCAGCATAGTGATGATTTTATGACACGGAAAGGCATTCCTCAATCCGAACACACAGTGTCGATTCTGTCGCAATTAGTTTCAGCCTTGTCTGATTATGCTCTCACCTCTCACCTTCATTTCACTCTCTTTTGATTCGAAGCGCTAACGGTGTCTGAATAGGTACACACCCATCCTTGCGCTTCTACACCGGCTTCCTTCCCCTCGTATGATGAGACCTCCGATGCAACGGGCGGACAGACTGTACTCCTTGACCGGCATCCGTTTAAAGCAGGACGTACAATCCTGTGGGTGCTTGGAAGGGGAGCTACGTTGTTGAGAACAGCATCTCTGATCGCCACCATACCACCTGCACCAGTCGCATACTCGTTCCGGTCCCGAGCTAACAGCGTCGCAGGTATGCCACTTTGCAATATTCCCGGGCGCTCCATCTTTATATGATGATACTTTTGATATTCACACTGTGTGAACGGCTTGCCGTTTTGATCTTACACTCAAATCTGATTTAATGAGGTATGTGACCGCACCGAGCGACTGGGTCGACTATCCACTAACGCAACGCAGGCTGATTTCAGATGGACGCCTACTATTTGTCCCGCTGGACTTGCATTTCTTCTCGATGAGAATCAGAAGCTAACGAGTCCCTCAAATAGTGCTCCTTCCTTCTGTTGTGTCGCGCCGAGTCGACGGCTCCTATGGTATGTTCTCTGTCCTTCCTCCCGCACACCTTACCTGATGAACAACCTACATTCGCTGTGTTCTTGCCGAGTTCTACTTTGACGATAAACACCTTGGAGAACTGATTTCTCTCCCGCGCTTACTCTTACGTATACATTGTTGTTACGGGCGCTAACATCAAGCAGTGCATCTCCGGCGACTGGTGTCGGCCATGTGTCTTGTCCGGATCAAGTAGTTTAGTGTGTATCAGTAATTATATTACATATGTTGAAGATCTCTCTTGTAATGTCGGTGTCTTGGTGAACGTGTTAACTTGCGGCATAATCACTCTAAACCCTCTATGGCCTGGCTGCGTTCCCCCGTTTCCATGACGCTGTTCAAACCCTCCCATCGTGCCGGACTCACCCGCACCGCCTCTGCCCACCTTTTTGTAAACGCGATATGCAATGTGAGGTGGAGCACCCGTTCGGGAAAGGCCCGCTCGCGTGCGTGCGGCCGGCATGCAGCATGCAAAAAGGCGGTCAGTGCAAGATCCGTTGGCCACGCATTTTCCTGCTAGCTTCATGTACCTGTCCATCCTTTCCCTTCTCGTGCGTGCAGATTCAGCATGTGCCGAGGAAGCTAGCTTTTGCTTTTGCGGAGAGCGGGTTGAGTGTAACGTAGTGCTAATGTGGGGACTGCGGTGTGTGATGCATGTGGGTTGTGGACGTATGCATGCAGGGTAGCGTTTACGGGTGGTGTGGCGGTGTAATTGTGGATTGCGTTGCTTGTTTGGGTGATGGGACGGGATGGGGTGGGATGGGCTGGAGAGGTGGGTGGAGTTTGGGTGAGAGGTTAAGGTTTGGTCTGGTGCTTCGGTTGGGGTGGGGATTCGAATCGGGGTCTACGCATTAGGCTGTATATTACGACGAGAAAGGTAGGGTGTATCTCTCAAGGAAGGGATCATGATGCTCGTACTTTTTGACAAGATATTGAGGCTGGCTGTATGGGGGGAGGGGGGGGGGACTTGCGTCTGTGGGTCGTCGAGCAACAACAGGGAACAGTGAATACATCGTAGCTGGCTTCCATACATGACCACGCTGAGGACGCTAGACAGGAATTTTGCACATAGTTATGTATAAGTGTGCTTTGACTAGTTGTATGGGAGAAATATCTATCTACCGTTGAAGCCGAGTACAGCTCTCCATTGATGAAACGAGTTCGAGTGATATCAATCAAGCGTCCAAGGCGAAATGCTCTTCTCATGCGGCATAAAGAAACGATGCAGGGTGAACGGACAGGAGCGGACATTCCACCTACCGCATTTACCACGTCTAGAAGATGCTCCTTCTGACGGGTCTGTCTTTTTCCGGCTTGTGGAAGATTAGCGTACACTACCATAGGGCATAAACGGCACCAGAGGCGATGATCACATCGGTGCAACTCGGGCGCCGTGATGCTGCCGTATGTCTGAAAGAAGGCGTTCAGGGTAGAAGCTATGCTCAAGACCACCTCAGGCATCAGGCAAGCCCCAGCCCCCCAAGGCTTTCAGACTCGACGCTGCCGATGAAACACGAGCACGGGAGTGCCGCCGGAACTTAACTTACCATGTTGCGCCCACGTGCTGTTCCGCGGTCGTATGATTGCTACGGTTTGAGCCAATATGCAGGCCGGTCGAGGATCCAAACCCCGGCTTCAGCCACACCTTCTCACTCACCGAGCCAAACCTCTATACCGGACCCATCGTTCGTTTCACATCTACCTCCTCCAGCTTTGCTCCCATGCAAGAAGCGCTGACTGGGTACTAACACCTCGACGAACAGGCTAGTCCCCTGCCATTTTCGGTTTACGACGTTGAGTGTGCCTGCACGCCGGGCCTTATGCTGAGCGTAATCGTTAGGCCTCGCGCATACACACAGTGTAGCGGTGGTGTAATATCGAACCGGGAACCATCCAAGTAGCGTTCCAACGTAAGCACGCCACCACGGTAAGCATAGATCCTATCGGTCGGGACGGACCTTTGCGCTATGGTTCGAGGTGGGAGAATTCATGCGGGTGGCTGACGTTGGGGGGCTGGTGTAATCGGCGGATCGTTGGTGCGAGCGTTGGGGTTGGAGATTTGGGTGATAAGATGAGGAAGGTAGCGAGGGTTGGGGAATCGGATGGATTGGTGCTCGGGAATTATCCGGAGTTGTAGTACGGTACGTTTCTGCTTGTCTTGAGTCTGCTGAATGACGAGTGAGAGTGGGGTAGAAACGTCACTTGCGATGGGGTGCCGATGGGATGGAAGCTTGTCGTGGTCTGGATGTCGTCGAAGTTGATGGTGAATGATGACGCACGTGAGCAAGGGATGGCAGGTGCGATCTTGCTTTCGGAGTCGCTTAGGATTGCCAACAGCCCCAGGCGCAGTCATTGCAGGACGCACACAAAGCAAGTGCGGCACAAGATGTAAATAAAGACGCTCGTGCTATCGCCTGGCTGCAAATAAGAAACCGGGGCGAATGAACGGGTAGCACCTACGTCGACGTGCAGGTCTCAGCCACACGGTGTGCCACTCCCTGTTGTCGCGTCCAAGAGCAACACGAGCATCCCGACGTGCGCGATGACCTTGCGGTCGGGTGACATTCCCACGCGTTGCTTTTTGCAGCATGTTCCAGGCGGGCGTCGCTTTTGCTTTTCTGGAGACGAGATGCGCGGGTGCGCTGGCCTCCCAAGTAGGAAAGCGCGAAGACAGACACGGCACGGCACCCTCTTTTGGGGTGTGGGTGAAACAGCTGGGCGCGCAAACAAAGAGAATCGCTGACGCGGTGCTCGTCGTAAATCAGGCCAGCCGGAGTTCGATGCTGCAGCGCCGGGCGATGGCCTCGATTCAGGCTTGTCGATTACACCAACCACCGGCGATCCTGGATCAAGAGCTTCCTCGGCATGACGCGACTCTAATAGAACCCGTACGACGATGGCTGCGACCGAGTGGTATCGCTTGGAAGAAGGGTGCACAGCTCCGGCCCGAGGCTGTTGCATCGCAGTGGGAGCCCAAGGCTAAACAACACTTGAAATGGGAACGGAATGGTCTCTCGACGGTGACGGATGGGGCAGAGGAGCATCAGAAAGGGAAGAAAGCCGTTGACTGTATGGATGAAATGGGTTGTTTACGGGATGACTTGCATGCTGCCTGCAGCGTCGTGTCCTGGGTGTGCCATCAATCAAACGGCCGGTTGTCTGTGGTCTGCATCGTGGCATGTGATGGTAACAACCGTTGCTGGGGGGCTGGTGTTTGGAGATTTTCCGTCGTAGGAGGCTTCATTGGTTGGGGTTGTTGTTCTTCATTACCGTTTGGATCTACTGCCTGAATGCGAACGAATGGAAATCCGACAGCCGGCTGGCGTGGACCGAGAGTGTTGGGCTGACCTTCACCAAGCCTGGCGAGTGTACCAACCATAAGCCCGAGGTGAGCATCGCGAGCGTCGTGCAGACTGTTCCTCTTGTTGGCATCGGTGCGAGTGTTGCTGGGTACAGGCATATACTATGTAGGGCTAAACGAGGAGCTGCCGGGCGGTGCTGTGGGTGGGTGTTCACCAAGCATGCGGAGGGTTGGCATGCAATATATTTTTGAGGACGGTCCGGACGTGCACACGGTGGAAGCATTCTGGAAGTTGACAGGACCGGATGCACAGGCTAGACTGCGTTCGGCTACGAGGATGCGGTGCAGACCGGCTCGGGGTCTGGGTGATGAGAAGAAAGTTCACGGGGAGGTGCGGACGCTATCGAAGGAAGGCACGGCACGCAGCCATTGCGTGCGACCAAGAGAGGTGTGAACAGGGCCGACGACAAAGCCTTCGCAGCGAAATGACTCTGCTAAGGTTTGAGGTCGGGCGTCCAAGACACACTACGGATTGGGTTTCGCGAGGTCCTTCTTTGTGATGTTTGAGGGTGGCTCTCCACTGCCGACGCTGCTGCAGGCTAGGTGTGGAGGCACAAAGCGGAATCCATGATGTTCCATGATGACATGAGATGGAGCACCACCCACACCACAGCGTCGCGGCGATCAAGACGCGGATGGGCGCATCGGCAGGTGAGTCGGTGGGGGGACTTCAGAGGGCAGGGGGATGTGATGATGATTGTGAATGGGCGAGTGCTGTCACCACCATCACGACAAAGCGACTGACGGCCAGCCCGTCGACGCTCCCGACTCCCCCGTTCACGACGGCGGCAGCGCTAGAAGGACGCCTTGGGAGCCATACCATGTCGCCGGCGTCGCGAGGCGGGCCTTTTGGCCAATCGTGGGCCGCTAGCGTACCAGAGACCCAATAAGGCTGCAGGACGGCCAGGAACAGGATCCAAAACTGGGCTGGTTGCAGCGTCGCCGGTGCGAGGGGAAAAGGGGCAGCAGCAGGGCGACGCTGTCAGAACGTGGCCGCCCAGCAGGAAATTGGGATGCCTGTGCCTGTGCCTGTGCCTGTGTGCCTGTGCGCCTGTGCCTGTCCGTCCCACACTACCCGCCATCGACGGCGTCTGCGCGATGCCCACTCCACTGCCACTGCCGCTGTCCATGCCATGCCATGCCATAGCATGCGCGACGCCGCCGCGCGCCGCACTGACACGAGCTGCGACGTGAGAGCCGTGAGCCTCGCGGGCGCGTCGCCGTCGCGGGCTGTGGTGAAGCGCGCAGTGAGCAGTGAGCCGTGAGCCGTGAGCCGTGAGCCGTGAGCCTTGGGCTGAGGGATAAATTTGGAGCAGCAGCACAACGCGTCACGTGGGCATGCACAACAGTCCTGACGCGCTGGCACAATGCGGACGCGGACTGGACCAAACGGGAGAACTTGATCAATAAAGCCAGAAAAGGGGGCGCGCTCCGGCCAATCGCCGCTGCGCTTGTCGGGTGCGCTAACCCAGCCT
>Ga0247803_1001867_pt1 | contig 10852 bp, 11 predicted proteins | sample UWRJL014104B1_FD_180928 | JGI IMG/M metagenome (GOLD analysis project Ga0247803, IMG submission 180928) | Plant litter microbial communities from Arlington Agricultural Research Station in Wisconsin, United States - UWRJ-L014-104B-1 | ecosystem: Environmental > Terrestrial > Plant litter >...
GGAGGGGCATTCGCGGGTGGAAAGGTGGGAGGTGCCGTCATTGAGGAGTACATGTTTAGCGGCGGTACTGATGGAGTAGGATTGTAGGCGGGCGCCGGTGCAGGTCCCGGGAGAGGTGCTAGGTTTAGTATTTGGGTTTGTATATCCCTCAATGACTGTGGAGTAAGAGCTTTGGTATTGAGCATTGTTTTGAGCGCCTTGAGAGCGTCTAGTCTCTGCTTGAGATTCGCATCGATAGGACTGTAAGCGAAAGCTTGCTCGGAGTCTGCAATAGATCTCGCAACTTCAGTTTTCAGGTCTTCTAGATCCACTGAAGACACGGGCTGGTTCTGTACTTGGGGCTGGCCATAAGGGTTCGCAGCTGGCATCGGCGGCGGATACAGTCCATAGTGTGGAGTAGGCGGGTATGGCTGGAGCTATCCATCAGCATGTTTCACAGGGAATTCAATTGCAAGACTTACAGATTGCATGCGTGGGTCAAGCGGAGCACCCTGAGAGGAACCGTTCTGAGGCGGTGTTGGGGTGTTTCTCCAGGCTGCACTATTTGCGGGCCGAGGGGGAAGTGCATGCATGGGTCGCTGAACCGGAGCAGATAGGACCTGGACAGAGCGAATCTTATTTAAAGCATTCTCAATGTCGCCGGTTACTTCGGGTGAGAACACGGGGCGTGGGTCCATTGATTCAGGTACGGGTTGCTTCCACGTCCTAAGGAGGCCTTCCATGGCCTTGCGGGTGGACTCGGGCATGACCAGGTAGGCGTCCATGAAAGTTCGATAAAGATTTCGGCCGAGGTAAACTGTGTACGGTGTGCCGACATTCTTGACGATGGAATCGAGCACATAAAGGGATGGGAGTTTGAATTCCGGGCGTGTCTACAAACGTCAGTCGCTATATCAAAAAAAGGATCAATGAGGGTTGTGATGGTTTCAGAGTCACGTTACGAGAGTTAGTGACGGCTTACCGCTTTGATGTGGCTCTCCAGCTCATGCGATATAGCCTGCGCATGTTCTGTGTTCTCCTTGGCGATGATGGTTAGGTTGCTAATCTCTGGTCTGCTATTCTGCTTCAAGTCCTGCAGGGCATCTCTGAAGTCGGCAGCGACCTCAGCGGATGGGATGGACATGTTGGGCAAGCTCGCGCGAGGAGAGACGGACAAAGGCAGACTCTGGTTAGAATGAGGTCTCGTGAACAAGACTAAGGACAGGTGATATTGGAGCTCTGTCGCCGACGGACCAGAGCAGGCGGCTTTCGGGGGGTTAACAAGACGTATGGACTGCTCCTTGCTCTCGTGCACACGAAATCAGAGGATCTTTCTGCCTTGAAGCTAGCTATGGTGTCTCGCTGCGCAAGACCGCAAGAGGTTGCGCCAGTGAGCCTGAAACAAGTGACAATACGCGCACTCCACCGCCACTGTCGGACTACCCCAGCGTTGATGCCTCCCTCCTTCCAGCCCACGGTATGAAACTGAATGACAGCGGGCACAGTTGGGTGCGTGATAGAAGCGGTAGAAGAGTGCTGCGGAGCAAGCGGATACCGACGCTGATGGGCGGGCAGTAAGCTGCTGTTAGTACGGCGGAGGGGGTGAGGCGCTGCCGATGCAGCAAGAGGGAGAGAGGGAGATGCCCGTGGTCGCGCACTGGTAGGTGAGGCGAGCGCGAGGTAGGTGATGGTGCTTGATAGGGAGGTGTCAAAGGACGCAGGCGCCGTTCTTTATGATAGAGGCTTGGCGCAGAGGCCCGAGGGGAGCCGCGCTACGGCCAAACATTGTTCCGGGCCCAGCATTGGTTGTTGCGCTCAATGCTCACTTTCTTTTACCCAACGATTGCATTCGACGTCCTCCATCTCCGCACCATAATCGATACCGCGACCCGTCGAAGCGTCGACCCCGCTCTGACGATTCTACTGGCCGCCTCTACTTTGCGACACAGCCGATACCCATTATGGAGGACCCCAAGTTTGACCGCTCGCACTCCCACTCGCCGCTCCCAGAGGCTGGCAACGATCCAGAAGACCCGCTGCGCCCCGACATCGACGAGGAGAACTCCACCCCAAATCCTCCCATCGGCGATCCAGATCAAGACATGGAGGTCACCGAGAAGCAGGGCGGTATGCCTGACCCCGACGACGTGCAGGAAGCCGGCCTTTCAGACAACGAATCGGAGCTTAGTGAGCTGGAGGACCAGCAGTTTGACGACGACTTTGACGCCAGCAACATCGCCATCCAGGAGCGTCCTGCGCAGATAATTGACGAAAGCAACGTGGGCATGATTAGTGTTCATAAGAGGAAGAGGAACGAGGGCGACACCGAGCGGCCAAAGACGAAAAAGAAGAAGGCCGATCGGCCGCGACGCAAGAAGGGCAAGGACGACGAGGCAGAAGGAGGGGAGATAGCTGTTGCTGGTTCGCGAAAGAGCAAGAGGTCACGGAAGGAGGGCAGGACCAGGGCAGCTAGTCCAGGGGAGCCTGATGAGAACCTTACACCCGAAGAACGTACGTGAAAGTTAATCTTACAGGATTTGACATACTGACAATAGGACATAGGCCGGAAGCGCGCGCTCGACCAGCAGATCAATGACATCGTCAAGCCGGGCTCTTCTCGCCGGCGTAAAAAGGGCGACATTGACCTCGAAGGCATGGCAGACGCCGAAATCGATGAGATGCGTCGCCGTATGGCGGCCGCTGCAGAAGCCGACAACGAAGGCCGGAAGCGCGGCGAGCCCGCCCGCCACAAGCTCAGACTTCTTCCCGAAGTCACTGCTTTGCTCAACAAAAACACGCTCAAGGACTCCATTGTAGACCCCGAGAACAACCTGCTAGAAGCAGTGCGCTTTTTTCTCGAACCCCTTAGTGACGGCAGTCTACCAGCCTACGACATCCAGAAGGACCTTTTCGCCGCACTTACCAAGCTGCCCGTGAACAAAGACAGTTTGGTCGCGTCCGGCATTGGCAAGGTTATCATGTTCTATTGCAAGAGCAAGCGGCCCGAACTGAACATCAAGCGACAAGCGGAGCGCTTGTACACCGACTGGAGTCGGCCTATCTTGCGCAGAACCGATGACTACCGCAAGAAGGAGTTCGCACAGGCTGACTATGACCCAACGTAAGTCCGCTGACTCTTATTCTTTTGTATCTGTACTAACCCAGGCGCAGAAACGTTCCCGCAAAAGCAGCCCCGCAGAACACCCAGGTTGCCATGGCCGCAGCTGCTCGTGCAAAGGCTCTCGAAGTCCCGCGTACATTCCAACGTGCCCGTTTGGAAGCCGGCCCTACCACATACACTGTCGTACCCAGGAGCAATGTCGTGTTCAACGAGAACATGAAGAAGGGTTCGGGCGGTGGAGAAGACATATTGAAAAAGATCAAGGGAGGTCGTAGCGGTGGCAGGAGTGGACGCTGAGCTTTCCGCTCGGTCGGTACCAGCACTATGGCTCGTTTTGGGTTACGGCGTTTGGAGCGGACAGTATCAACGTAGGTCCTGGAAACTGGAGGCTCATCCGCATTAAGGACTGGTCCCTTGTGTTTCCGTTTGCATTGCCGGAGTTGGATGATACATTCATTCAGTATGTATTAATTACTCTATGGCCTTCAGAATGCCATCTCGACCCTTTCATTGGTTGCTTTTGTTTCCCGTTTGCAAGAGGTGATCAGCAATGAAGTAACAGCATGTCGGCTCAGTCACAGCCCGTCGGCCAAACCACTATATTAAAGATGCACGAGACATCAGCCCATCTCGTACCGAGGCCATTTTCGATCAGCTTTCCAACACAATCGTGATCATTGCAAGGTACAGCAAACTGAATCTTTCGTGAGAAGTGTGGGACGGTGAAGCAAAACGGATGGAGCAGCATATGTTGATAGATCTTCATTATTACCTGGTACGCACTTTGGTCCAAACGGGGCAAAACTGACGATACTACAAAACGAGCGTGATATTCATTGCAGAGTACAAGTATTCTCAACATCTAGTAGACCGCCATCATCCCCCTTGGACCCCTCGCCCGTGTTCCCATTACCATACCCATTGCCCATCTTCGCGCTCATCCCAGCGTGCTCAAATATCCCGTCACACTGCCCAAGTCCGCTCTCTCAGGGGCACTTCTCGCGCCGTTCCATCCGTTCCTCTCATTGAAGGGACGTGAGTAATTTTGATGTTGCGGTTGTGCTTTTGTTTGCTGTTCCTCTGCCTTTGAGCATGTTGGTGCGTCCGTTGTTGAGGCTCTGGACTTGGAATTATCCTTGGGCGTGTCGGAAAGCGAAGATTTTGGTCGAACAAGAAACATGCCAAACCAAACAACGCTGACGAGGAAAGCGAGATTCAAGACCGGAACCCACCAGTCTACCCACCTCACACCCTGCATCCAGATCCTCTGCCGCCACCCCTTCCCCAGCTCCTCCATCCTCCCCGCCTCTTTCCTCGTCTCCCCTTTTCCAGCGCCCATCTCTGACTCTTCACTGCTCATAAGGCGGCGGCGGCGTCTCGGCCCGTTCTTCTGGTACAAAAAAGTAGTCCCGTTCTCGCTCTTGGTACGGAGGCAGCGTAGGCGAGGGCGGTGCGCTTCGACTGTGAGAGTAGACACTGATAGTGTTGATGTCGGTGGCGGAAGGGCGTGCTTTGAGGAGAATGAGCGTGTAGCGGAAGACGGATGGGGGTTTGATAGTGGTAGTTGTGACTGAGGTGGTGGACGAGGTCCGGCGGTGTGGGTCGGTCGGCATTGAAAGGTGCGGACTAGTCGTGGTAGGGATGGTAGGAAGCTTGAGCCGGATGGTGAAGTGGTGAGGTGGTGGTCGGTGATAGGTTCAGGTCGTTATGTCGAGGACCTTGTAGCTCGCTGGACGTTTCCCTCCTTCAAAGTGAAAGTTTGCAGGCGTTGTTCCAGTCTCTCTTCACAATGCAAAAGATGGCAGTCAAATAACGAATGTAGATGATGCAAGTCAGTCGTCGGGCCCGCACTAGAATGTACAGTACCCACTTCCGCGTCGTCGCTTCGTTATTGGCAAAGTCTCTCTTGCCTCAACACCAGTAATCGAAGGACCTATGTGATCCTAGCTTTATACGATGACTTCAACATTCTTCCTTCTCCAGATACAGCAGCCCGCAAGCGCCCCTATACAATGACCGTGCACGTGCTCGCATACTTTCCGCATGCAGGACGAAGAGCGCATTAGGACGAGGCGCAGGTATTCATTCACGGCCGACGCAGTTTGCATGTTTAGCATTATGGGAAGGGAGAATTGGGTTACGAAACTGACAGCTGTCAGACAGAATGAATCTCAATGTCGTAGACATTGCTGGCAGCCGAATGACAGGCGTGTCTTTCATTGTGTGTGGCTAGACCGCGGGGGGCTCATGTGGTCTGAGACGGCGTGGTGATGAGAGACATTTGCAGGCTAGCTGTTCCACGTGCGAGGTCGATGGTGGTCTGTAGGTCTGACTCTCGCGTGGAAATGAGACTTTGATGATGTCGTGCGGGGGAGGTGGGCTGTTCTCACTTGCTGGCTTGAGTTGACGGGGAAGGTGCTCACATGCCCCTTGAGGACTAGAGCATCGAGACTCTCGGTCTAGTTGTGGAAGCTACTCATCTCGCTCAGGTGATTGTTTCTGACTGGATCAATACTCTTTTTCCATGCGAGACAACACCTTGAAGGTGCGTAGGCGTAGACAAGTGCATTCATCGCGACACAGGTCTGGAATGCAACCGCAGGCACACTGCGGCAATCGTACGTTACACACGTCATCCCTCAACAATGGACCACCCACAACTGGAATGGTATGCAAATGACCGCTTCCAATAGGAATGATTTCGAAAACGGTTCTCAGGTCGAGCAAGGGAGAAGTATGCCATAACCCCGGCGAGTGGGTTGCACGGAAGACGGATACCAGGGATTCTGCTATTGTGGACGATGGCTGGATTGCTGGGGAATTAAGCGCCAACGTGTGACGCGATTGACTATTGTATATTGTTAAAGAAGAGAATACGCGAAGAAGGAGATATGTCTATCAATTTGGGTACACAAGGGGATAAAAATGAGAGGGCATGTGGAAAGATATACACAAAATGTCAGAAGAAAACCAAAGAAAGAAAGAACAAAACTCCGTCCAACGATACCTGTGTCGCCCTCATAACAATAAACAGATTACAAGCGACAACGATGGCTCCACCAAAACAACTTGTCGTCGTCCTCGATAGTCGATACGGACTGAACTACAAACCGCCACATCTTCTCAATTGCCATCACGAAACGTGTTGTACATGTGATGCATACGGTCGTGCTGTCGCTGCGTAAACCCGGTATAACAATCGTCGGTCGAATAATCCATGAAATTGTGGATAGGATCATCCTTATCGCTGCCAGGTTGATCGGGACAAGTCGATTTGGGCGGGGAATCCGGGCAGCCATCAGTAGATTCCCTTTCATAAGGCGTGTCGTCAATGTAATCGCCGGGTCCATCGCAGCTATTGCCTTCGAATGTGTGGAGAAGACCGAGCCAGTGACCCGTCTCGTGGACCGCCGTTTTGCCTTTGTTGTACCCATCCATGGTTCCGTCCGGCATCGTGTTGGCATTGACGTTACACCCATCGTTGTTGTAGACTGTCGGGTCAGATCTGCCATTCGCGATGTTGGCAGGCAGTGTGCAACGACCCAACACACCACCAGCAAGATCAGTTTGGAAGTAAATGTTGAGCGTGCGATACGTGCCCTGACGCAACTGCTTTTTCATGTCCAAATCGGAGCCCTTGGCACCAGTCGCCCAGTCATCGTTGCTGTTCCAGGAAACATTGACAAGGTTGAATTGGATGCCGTAGTCTTTGTACGCTTCGTTCAGCGTATCAAGTTGCGCCTGTGGCATATCGTCTGTTACGTCGCCCTTGGACTCCGTCTTGGCGACGATGTGGAAGACGGTGTCCACAGTTATGACAGTATCGTTACTAGTTTCACGGGCCGAAAGGACTGCCCGCGAGGCATGCGATCCACCAGTAGGACCAGATTGGAGTCCCTTAATGGTATTAAGGAACTCTTCGGATGCATGGCTTGTGTCGGTTCCACAATCGAATCTACTGATAGTCGAGGCTTGGTAGCTAGGTCCCGCTAGGAACCACAGTCCCAGGGAGGCAAGGAGGAGCTGTTTGACCATGGCTCGTCCCGAAATAAGGATAGCTGGATCTTGAAGAATGCGGTTCCACCTTGCTTGGATTCAAGGGATTCGTTCGGATGAAGGCTTGTTGTTGGTAGAGATGTCAGTTTAGAAGTAGACTGCACGCTGCTGCTTGTGGTACCGGGCGTTGATCGCAGCTTATAACTTGCCTTTCAAGATGGTCTGGATTGCAAAGTCTCAGAACAGCCATCTAGGCGTGTTTGGAAGACCGTCTGGACATTATGGCCGAGCCGGACACGTGGACGGAAGCGGGTTTGCCATCGCGACTTGTCTCGGGTGCGACCACTTTACACATTGGTGACCAGTGTGCTGCTTGACAGGACTGATTATCTTCGCACCGTCTCTTCGTGTCCAACCAAAGGCGAGATGTCTTCCCTCATGCAAATCTGTTAACAGTCTTGTAGTTTGAGGCTATAGAGCACGCATCCTAGTCACCTTGTGTATAACGTACAAACCTAGGCTGCTCCGTTGGTGCCAGAGCCGCTATGATGTCGTTTGACGGCTGCGGTTAGCAATGATGGAGCATCAAGTTATGAATGTGACTGAAAGAGGCAAAAAAGTGCGGTGTATGAATTGATCGCTCAGGTGCGCCTCGACTCCAAAACTCCCAAAGACAACTGGTACAAATACACTACCAATGCCCACAGGTTCCGCGGAACAGTTTCAAGTGCAAAAGGAAAAGCCATTCGCCTCCGCCTTAAGTGGAAGGTGCATCGTCATGATCATGCGGTATCGCCCGGGCGAGCTCGGCCGGTTGTCGTTGCCGTGCTGGGCTCGTTGTTGTTCCACGAGAGGTAGGTGTGATCGCCCAGTTTCCTGGAGGCATTAGTTTCTACGTACTTCTGCCTCATCCGATGCAACATACCTTGGCTTTACGAGATGCGTGAGAGTGAAAATAGTGCCGAGCAGAATGCAGAGACCACCAACGACCACATACGCAATGCCCAAGAAAGGGTTCTTGCCCCCCATAACGGTGCGAGTGGAGATGAGAATGGACTTGGTCCCGCCGTACTTCTCTACGGGGAAACCTACCCAATGGTTAGCGATAGCCCAGCTATGACGAGCGCGAGGGGTGCATACGATCTTGGATTTTCAGTACGTAGGTTCCGGTTCTCAAGACATCGTTGTCATTTCGCTTAGCCAATTTGCTGAATGTCGGGAGACCTGCCGTCCTCATCCAGACCTGGAAATCTTCTCGCGTGTGGAGATCCGGCAATTCGTCGAGGCTATCGTATCCGTCTTCCGGATACTGCTCCTGCCAGTTTGGAGGGGGGACTACCTGGTCCGGCTTGTAAGCCGATTTCCCATAAAGATCGCCTTCGGAGCCCCAGGAAATGCCCTTGTCGGTAAAGTTGTACGACATGCTGGCTTGATTATTGTTGTTGTCGTTGTCGTCGTCCGGCGGGTTCGTTGCAGTGAAGTTCAGAAATGTGTCATTGAACATGGAATTTGCGATGAGACCACAAGGGTAGTATGGGCGCTCTGGCTTGCCGTTGGCGGCGGGGGCAACATCCAAAGGGTCGCACTCGCCCGATTTGATGCTTGAAAGGCTCACGTCGTTTCCTTTCAGCTGATTGACATCGAACGATTTGACATATCGGCGATGGTTTTGGTAGAAGTTGGTAAGACGATAGTAGAAGAGGATGGGAGGGGCGATGTCGTTGGGAATGGTAAAGACAAGCATGCAGATGTTGGTCAGCTGCTCCTTCCCGGACGGCCAAGTGTAGTTCTCTGTTGCATGGCCCCATCTTGGCGCCGTCGTCATCGGCGACTTGAACGAGTGGACCACGCGGTCGCCAGGAACGGCGTCTACCCTCGGGTCTGTGGCGTTCCACTCAACGTTCGTCTCCCGCGAATCAATGGCGCAGTTTGTGTAGTCAATCGCGAGTTCCTGTACCTAGCAGGTGTCAGTCTGCCGTCTCCAAGTCTCCATTCTGCCTGGCTCACCTGTGAGCTGGCGTACAGCAGGAGCCCGCCGATGGGCGCAAATATGATGCCGACGATGAAGAATATAGGAAGGACCGTCTTCGGGGTGAGAATGGGCCTGCGCCGTCAGCTTCCGCTCTCGCACTGGCACTCTTCGATGCACCTACTGCCATGCTTTTAGTCGCTGCTGCCGGAACGCGGTATCTGTGTGTCCATCAGCATTGTCGGTCGTCGTGCACCGCGACGGCCTGCTTACTCGGGGGCCTTCTGCTCTTTGTCTTCTTCGCGCCCGTGTCATTGTTCGGATCCTGACTAGATATGGAGTCGGTATGATCGACGTGCTGTGTCTGCGACATGATGGGTATTCCGCGCTGTTCCGCAGCGTGGGCGGGGTGAAGAACGGTGTTGACGTTGGATGAGTGATGTTCGCGAGCGTCGGCCGGGGGTTGCGCCTCTCCGCCAAAATTAGACTCAGTCAGCCACGGCAGGGACGTGGGTCAGGGTCCTGCCGCAGCACACTTGGATCTCAAGTCACTTCAAACACCTCGAACACTACACCCCGCATCGCTATGCAGGACTTGTAATTCACGCAAAGCCGGTCACATTTGCGCGTAGTAGACGTCTCCTCAATCGTTCTGGAGTTTGTAAAGCGAATACCATTGACAGTCACAACGTGGTTCTCACGGGCAAACGCAATCTCTGTGTCGCGCGATAGCGCGCAATAGTAATGATAGCTCTAGCTACGGAAGAAGACCGAATTCTCTCGGTATCCATGCTGCTCAGCAACAGGGTTACAAATGTGGGCAGACATGACATCCATCATGGGGTTCGGGGTATCGCATGCGTAGACAAAGGAAACAGTAGAGCGGCGTGGTAGAACGCCACAAAGAGAACCAGACCTACACCCAAACATAACCCGGGGCCGAATCCGCCCATGCATAAAGTTCAAGTGGAGATGACGCCATTCGTAAATCGTCGAGCCGAGAAGGGGGGTTGCAACCGCTGCCCCCTATGCCGTGGTATATCAATCTGACCGGTGCAAGAAATCCAACAACACCATCCGCGGACATGCGCCCGTATGCGACTTGATGAGAATAAAGAAACGGGACGAGAGCTGACAAAGCCCTTCGAATCCCCTACAGAAATAGAATGGTAGGCAAGGAAATGCGTGGATCAAAGAAAGCGAACGAAGAACTCGGGCTTAAACCAACCGACTTTCTCGTAGGCCTGCCACAACTTGCTGGCTTTGTTAACGTCAATCTTGCAGGCCTGTTGGGCATCTGTCTTGCGAAACTCCTTGCCAATCCTCAGGGTGTCGATGCGGGCCTGGAAGATGCGTCGCTTGCTGCAAAGGTAGGTGGCGCACGAGAGGCGGAGCGTTGCGGCAAGGTTGACTTCAGCCTCGTGCAGCATGTGCCGATCAAGATCGTTGGATAGGTCGAGTACTTGACCCTTCCAATCGGCCTTGAGTACCTTGGTGTTGCCTTTGGGAAGTGTGTCGAGAGGTGGTGCGTAGTCAGGAAGCAGATTGTAGTCTGTGTCGTCACGGTGTGTGGGAAGTCGTGGGGGTTTCGGCGACACCGACACTGAAGCAACGTCGAAAGAATCGAGGATTCGGGCTTGGGGAGTCCGCTTCGGGGCGCGGGGGGCGCGGGGTACTCGCGGAATCGATATCTTTGGTTTGTGACGGGAGCCGCCCGACGGTGCAGGAGCCAGCTTCTTCAATGCGGGCCTCTTTTCGACACCGCTCGGTCGGCCGTATCGTTGGTC
>Ga0247803_1001869_pt1 | contig 10834 bp, 9 predicted proteins | sample UWRJL014104B1_FD_180928 | JGI IMG/M metagenome (GOLD analysis project Ga0247803, IMG submission 180928) | Plant litter microbial communities from Arlington Agricultural Research Station in Wisconsin, United States - UWRJ-L014-104B-1 | ecosystem: Environmental > Terrestrial > Plant litter >...
CGAACCAATTCTATGAGACCTTCCATCTGATAAATCGTCTGGATACCGGTTGTTTTTTGAATAAATTCCCGTACGCGCTCCTGGACACTATGAAATATTCCCGGATCGACCGAACTATACTGAGTGCCCAGAATCGATTTCATCATAACGGGCTCCATAATTTCTTCCCAGCCTTGTCGCAGAGAACTGATTGTTCCGTCATGATCGAAAACGGCATAGCGGATTTTTCCTAAATGATTGATAATTTCGGAATCACAAATCTCGAATTCGGTGCCTTCGAGATAAATTGCCTGACGTTCATTCTCAGCCAGATCTGCATTATAGACAAAATCAGGTTCAAGGCTTATTTTTAGAATTTCCCCGGCAGTCGCGGTGCCAGTTGTAAATAGTTTTTGAACGGTGACGGCCGCAGCAAAGTTGGCAAACATTGCTGCCTGGCCGACTGAAATCCCTGCAGCCAGGCAAAGCGTAATAGCACTGATCGTCGTGTCTCCGGCTCCAACAGTGTCCAGTTTTCCTTTTAATTGCAGACCCGGAATTTCATAACTGCCTGTTGCGTCAAAAGCCAAAATTCCTCGTTCTCCGCAGGTAACGAAAACTGGTTTCTGCGATTTATTGAAAACCGCAGCACCGTATTTTTTTACGTTGCTTGTCGAGATTAGTTCACCTGCCCTAAAAGAGATACCGAGCAAAGAAGCAATTTCCCGATCATTTACTTTCCGATAGGTATTCTCAAATCGGTTATTGTAGTGCCGTGAATCCAGCATCACAATTTTTTTGTCATACCTTTCAAAAATGATGTTTGCTTTTTTTATAAACGATTCATTATTTATACTTCCCAGAACCTGCTGATTAAAAATCAGTGCGTCATATTCTTCCAGCGTTTCTTCAATGGACTGTAAAATTTTTTGATCCGTTTCAAGGTTTCTCTCATTGAACAGCCCGAAGTCAATTCTGGGTTGTTCCTTGCCGTCGACATGGCGTTTTAAATAACTATAAGTGTCAAAATTTTTATCCTGGATAAAAAGAGAAGTCGTGTCCGCACCCAGATTTTGTAATTGCAACGTCAGCTCTCTTCCATGAATATCATCACCGACTACACCGATAACTTTGATTTTCCCAGGTTTTAAAGCAGCCAGATTGGCCACAACATTTCCGGCACCTCCCGGACTATAATAATGCTTAGAAACAGCTTCCGCTTTTAAACCGGTTTCGATTGAAATTTCTGAACCGCGTTTGTCCATAATCCAATAGGAATCCAGGCAAAAATCGCCGTAGACTGCAATCTTGACAGCTGAGATTTTCCTCAGGATATTTTCGATCTGAATTTGATTCATCGGCGATTCTACGATTTGGTTGCTGAGCCAAAGGTTTGGATACCCGGCAATTTTCAGTTTGAGATAATACTCTTCTTTATCAGAGGTGGGCTATTTAAAGGGTCCTAATTTTAAAATTTCAGATGAATTTCTCTGAGGTTTTGGGGTAAAAAATACTTTTAAATATCAGAATTAACGCCTTAAAAGAATGCAGAAAAAGAGGGTTTAAGTGTTTAATGAAAAATTATCATTATGATTTCGTTAAAAAAATCTCGTTTGCGCAAATTGAAGATATTTTTACGCAAGTTGCGATCTGAATTTGAAATTGTGACTGTAAATTTATAATCACAATTCTACTGGCACCGATCAAAATTTAATGTTATTCTAATTACTAACAGCAAAATATGCTTTTGATAATGGAGCTTTTTTGCAAATTTATTTCATAATAAAAGTCATATTCCCATTTATAGAGTGCTTTGAATATTGATTTTTTCGATGATTTTAATTGCATTAATTTATTAAAAAATAAGAATAATCACTTACTATAATATTGTAAGATTTTAGAAGGAACCCTTTTTAAATTTGATAAAACCTTTACTATCGTGGCCCATCCTGACGAAAATACGCTGATTAAAGTCACGCAAGGTGATGAATCGGCATTTGCAGAGCTCTATAATTATTACAAAGTACCGGCATTGCGGTTTTCAATCTCCTTATTGAAAGATGAAGAAGAGGCTGAAAATATGGTGCAGGATGTATTTTTGAAAATTTGGATGAAGCGAGATCATATCAAACCGGATTATAACTTCAATTCATACCTTTTTACTTGTCTGCGTAACATGGCTTTCGATCATTTCAAAAAGCTCGAAAAAAATGAATTTCTGCGTAAACAGTATATGGAGGTGATGAAAGTTGCAGCTGATGATGAAAAAGAAGAAAAGGAGCGCCGGATTCATCTGATCCAAACTGCAATTGATTCTCTTTCTCTCAAAAGAAAGCAGATATTAAGGCTGAATATTGAAGAAGGGAAGTCTTATCAGGAAATTGCCGAGTTTTTAAGAATTTCAAAAAATACGGTTAAGAATCAACTGGTCAAAGCCAAACAGATATTAAGAGAAAAGGTTGATTTTGCGACTGTTTAAGATCGCATCAACAAAAAATATATTACTCCCACGACAACTCTACACGAAGAAAGATTCCTAAACCCAGAAAAAGGAGCCATTTGGCTCCTTTTTTGTACTAAGAATATTAAAATTAATTTTATTTCAGTTCGGATAATTTTTCCAGATCCAGATCGGCCAGGATACTTTTCAATTTATCCATCGTAATATTATTTCCGTTAACATTAACAACATACCGATCGCCGATGAGTACATTCAGCTCTCCGGATTTGCTTTCGTTATTGTACTTTTCAAAGCCTTTGTAACCTTCCAGCTTGGTTGTTTTTTCATATCCGTTATCGGTTTCTTTGTCGATGTCGGCCATCGTCCATGCTGCGAGCGCCATGGTGGCAACGCCTGCAACGCCGCCGGTATCGAATATTTCAACGTGAACAGAAGCATCCGAGTCATCTGTATACCTGGCCTCAGCTCTGGAAATAGTGAAACCCATCGCTCCGTTTTTTTCTCCGGAAGATTCTTTTTTTGATAATCCTTCGACTGTTTCCGGTAGTAATTCTTTCAGTTTACGAAAGTCAATAGGATCGACCGGCTCTTTGCTTTGCATCTCTTTAGCTTTATCGGCAAACTGCTGCAATGCATCGGCTGTACTCTTAGACTCTTCCTTTTCCTCCGTCTCCTTGTTTCCACCACAGCTGGAAAAAAGGATCGCGGAGGCGACAGTCATCGTTAAAAAAAAATTCTTTTTCATAGGAACAGAGGATTGATTATACAGGTTAAATACGATTGGGCTAAAAACCTACTCTATTTGATTATCATTTAGTTAACCGCAATCCTGTAAGCATTAACCGACCTTCTGGATCGTATGATTTCTGGACTGGATAATGAAATACAAACCTAAAATTACAACAGGAATACTTAATATCTGTCCCATGTTGAGAGCATAATTTGCTTCGAAAGCTTCCTGATTTTCTTTCAAAAATTCATACAGGAATCGTAGTGTGAAAACCCACACGAAGAAAATTCCTACCAGGAGGCCACGGGGTGTATTTTCCTTGAACTTATTCCACAAAGCAAGCAGAATAAAGAAAAGCACAAAGCAGGAAATCGATTCGTAGAGTTGAGCCGGATGTCTTGGAATTTGTAAAAATTCAGTATTTTTCATGAAAATGAATCCCCAGGCCACATCAGTAGGACGACCGACAATCTCTGAATTCATAAGATTTCCCATCCGTATAAACGAGCCGGCAAGTGCTACCAGAATAACCATCCGATCAGCGACCCAAAGAAAGGTCTGTCCAGTTGCTTTCCGTGCTCTGGAATAAAGAAAAAGTCCCAGGACGATCCCGACCACTGCTCCATGACTGGCCAGTCCGGCGTATGGCGGAAGAATTACTTCAAGCGGATTTTTGAAAAGAACCTCTGGTTCATAAAATAAAAAGTGACCAACACGGGCTCCCACAACGGTTGATATCACCATATACAATGTTAGCGCATCAATATCTTCAAGCGGTTTTTTCTCTTTTTTGAAAATATGGATCATGATTTGCTGACCGATCAAAAAGCCGGCTGCGAAAAGAAGTCCATACCAACGAACCGGGAAAGGGCCAAAACCCAGAAATTGAGGTATTGTAAAGATTTCGGGATTTACGTCCCAAATTATATAGGAAATCATGCGTTTATGATGTTAATTGTCAAAGTTAATATTTTACACAACGAAGCAAAATGAAATTTTTACTCATTGGATTGGTCCGGATTTATCAGGGTGTTTTATCACCTTATCTGCCTAATTCATGCCGTTATACACCCACCTGTTCGCAATACATGATTCAGGCAATTCAGAAATATGGAGTAATAAAAGGCGTCCCAATGGGTTTGAAACGATTTTCCCGCTGTCATCCCTGGGGTGGACATGGTCACGATCCGGTTCCCTGATTTTTGATCAAGGCACAATCGAAAATTACCCGATTGCGACTTTTCTCAATATCGAATCGATGATCGTTGTGGTTTTTACTCCATCCGCCTCCGCTTCATAATTCAGCATGATCCTGTGATTCATAATGTCCGGAGCAAGCGCTTTAATGTCTTCCGGCAATACATAATCACGGCCTTCCAGATAAGCTAATGCTTTCGCCGCGCGGTTCAGATAAATCGTTGCCCGTGGTGAAACACCAAACTGAATATACCTTGCCTCATCGCGCAATCCATATTCCAAAGGTCTCCTGGTTGCAAAAACAAGTTCGATAATGTATCGTTCCAGTGTTTCCGAGATATTTACCTTATTGACATTTTCCCGGATCGCAAAAATATCCTGTTTGTTCAAAATGGGCTGAATCTGATAATCAAATGTGATGTCAGACATGCGGCGCATCACTTCAAGCTCTTCCTGTTTGTTGAGATAATCGACATAAACTTTCATCATGAAACGGTCGATCTGAGCCTCAGGAAGTGGATACGTTCCTTCCTGTTCCACCGGATTCTGCGTAGCTAAAACGACAAAAGGTTTGTCGAGCAGATATGTCTGATCGCCAATGGTTACCTGTTTTTCCTGCATTGCTTCAAGCAAAGCCGATTGTACTTTTGCGGGAGAACGGTTTACTTCATCTGCCAGAATGATGTTTGAGAAAATCGGTCCTTTCTTTACTTCATAATCTCCAATCTTGGGCTTGTAAATCATGGTTCCGATCAAATCAGCTGGCAGAAGGTCAGGTGTAAATTGGATACGTCGGAAATCCAGCTGCAGAACTTTTGCCATGACATTGATGGTCAGTGTCTTGGCTAGTCCGGGAACACCTTCCAGGAGTATATGGCCACCGGTAAAAAGTCCGATAAGCAGGCGATTGAGCAATCTGTCCTGCCCAACCACCACCTTACCCATTTCATCAAGTACTTCTTTTATTTTTTCTAAATACATGAGGCGTTATTTTTAACACGGAGTATACCGGGTTAGCACGGAAATAATTCGAGAGGTCGTTGAAAAAATTATTTCCAGACAGCTTTTACGAAACGGTCTTTTCCGTGAATGTCGCGCAGGATCTCGACCTGCTGATAATTTCTCTCTTCAAAAACCTGCCTGGTTCCTGCGCCAAAATGTTCATTGATCTCAACATAACATTTTCCTCCGGGCTTGATATGGTGCACACCAAAATCAGCAATGGCTTTATAGAATAGCAATGGATCGCTGTCTTCCACGAAAAGTGCTTCATGTGGCTCGAAACGAAGTACATTGGGACGCATATGTTCTGCTTCCGAGTAGGTTACATATGGTGGATTACTTACCAGACAATCAAATTTGATAACATTGCCGGGTAACGGAAAGGTTACATTTAACATATCCTGCTTTGCAAACTGAACGTCTGCGATAAGCTGGCGGGCATTTTCACGAGCAACCGAAAGCGCCTCATCCGAAACGTCCCACGCATGAACTGTAACATGAGGAAGAAAACGCGCGAGAACGATGGCAATACATCCGCTTCCTGTACCAATATCCAGGATCGATACGTCTTTATCCGGTTCGGCATAATCCCTTGTAACCATCTGAACCAATTCTTCCGTTTCCGGACGTGGAATCAAAACAGATGAAGAAACCCGGAACTCGAGACCGCAAAATTCTGTCGTTCCGATGATATGCTGAACAGGCTCATTGTTGTTCAATCTTGAAATTATATTTTCCCAGTCGGGCTGCGCCGTATTTTCAGGAACCGGCCTGTCGACCAGCACATCGATATTTCTTAACCGCATATAATGCTCCAGAAGCATGAAGGCTATGGCCTGGGATTCTTTAGGCGGATAAACATTAATTCCACTAACAATATGTTGATATAACTGACGAGCCGAAGTCATTTTTAGTTGATTTTTTATTCTGATGTCGGAAAGTTAGCAAATTATAAGAACTCACGAAAGTTGAGATTGAAACGAGGTTTGTATTTTTGTCAAATGAACAAGGATAAAGAGTGGATGCAGCGGGCGTTGCAGCTTGCAGAATATGGACGTGGAAGTGTTAGTCCAAACCCCATGGTTGGATGCGTAATCGTATATGACGATAAAATTATCGGCGAAGGCTGGCACCGGAATTATGGCGGCCCGCACGCAGAAGTACGTGCTGTGGAGGATGTCGATAAACGGAGTAATGGACATTTGCTTTCGGAAGCAACGGCATATGTTACGCTCGAACCTTGTTCACATACCGGAAAGACGCCCCCTTGTGCAGATCTTCTTGTTAACCGTGGAATAAAAAAAGTTGTAGTCTGCAATGGAGATCCTAATCCTCTGGTTTCCGGCAGAGGAATAAGGCGTTTGCAGGACGCTGGTATTGAGGTTGTTCAAGGATTACTTTCAGAACAGGGAAAAGAATTAAATAAGCGTTTTTTTAAAAGTTTTTTGGAAAAAAGACCTTACGTTATTTTAAAATGGGCAGAAACAGCGGATGGGTTTATTGCGGAGGCAAGCGGAAAATCAGTACAAATAAGTGGCAAGTTGTCAGGAGTTCACGTTCATAAATGGCGTTCAGAAGAAGATGCGATCCTTGTAGGATTTAACACGGCTCTAAACGATAACCCCAAATTAAATGTGCGTCACTGGAAAGGCCGTAACCCTGTCCGTGTTGTACTGGATAGAAATCTTCGCCTACCAAATACTTTAAATTTATTTGATAATTCTCAGAAAACATTCGTAATAAATTATCAGGAACAAACCGTTGAAGAAAGTGCTTCCGGACGTTATGCCGGATATGGAAATACTTCGTACATTAAAATAAGTCCTGGTGAAAACGAGATTGATCAAATTTTGCAGGAGCTTTTTAAAAGAGGAATTCAGTCGGTATTGGTTGAAGGTGGGGCGCAGGTTCTGACTTCCTTTCTGAAGGCAGGCTTGTGGGACGAAATCCGGAGATGTCAGAGCTTGAAAAAAATAGGCAGCGGCATTAAAGCGCCACTGCCGGAAGGAATTTTTACAGGTTCGGAACAGGTTGAAGAAGATTTTTGGAGTTTTTATTCAAGAGTTTAAACGCTCCACATATCTTCTTCTGAGTTCCAGATATCCCAGGCTTTTTCGGCCTGCATTTCTAGCATTTTTAATCCATTATGAACAGCTGCACCTTGATCGAAACCCTTTTTCATAAAAAGCGTTGTGGTTGGATTGTAAACCAGATCATATAAAAAATGTCCTTTTGAAATCCATTGATATGGAATTTCCGGACAGTCATCTACATTTGGATGCGTGCCGAGCGGCGTGGTATTGATGATCAGAAGATGACTTTCCATAATCTCCTGCGTAAGGTCTTCGTATAAAAGCGAATCGTTGCTTCTCTGACGGGAAACAATTTTGTATTCCGTCTGCATATCTTCGAGCGCAGTTTTTACCGCCTGTGCGGCTCCTCCATTGCCCAGAACCAAAGCCTTAAAATTACAGCAAGCTTCGCCGCGGCGATCCATCCACTCCGATATGGACTGACGGAAACCATAATAGTCCGTATTGTATCCTTTCGTACTTCCGTCAGCAAAAACTTTAATTGTATTTACTGCTCCGATGCGTTCAGCCGAAGCGTCGTCCAGGTCGTCTAGATATTTTATAACCTCCTGCTTATGAGGAATAGTTACATTAAGTCCCTTCAAATCAGGATGTTTTCTTAACAATTCAGGGAGTTTTTCCAGAGATTCCATTTCAAACAGATCATAACCACAGTTGTGAATCTTCTCACGGATAAATTTTTCGGTGAAATATCGCTTGGAAAATGAATGAGTAAGTGGAAAACCGATCAGGCCGTACAAGTTCATAACTATTTAATGGATGTTCGCAGCCCATGTTTCAAGGCAGGGCTGTGAAGTGGAAAACGCATTGTTGCTCTCAGGAAACTAATGTAAGAGCGGCGAAGTTAGTTCACTCTTTTTTCAATAACAAAAAATGAAAGATGCCTTACTAAAAGTATCATGTAGAAAAGTTAACTAATACGACAAACTGCTTGACATTATTTGTAGAACAGATTATGTCGATAATATTGTGTTATAGTATGTTTTTTTTGAATTGAATGATTTTTTTATTTATAATTCGAAGTATTTCTGTATTATTGATATAAAGTACTTCTACCCGGCTATCATATGAAATTAAAGAACCTCTACTTATTTGTCGCATTTTTTGCGATTTGTACTACTACTACTTTTGGACAGCATCGAATTATGCTTCGTGATGGCCCTTTCACCCCGGAAGTCAACATCTCTCCTGAAAAAATTGGCGAATTCAACCGAAAACTCAGGACCCTGAACCGTAAATCTTTCGTTGTCATTCAATTTGAAGGTGTTCCGGGAGAGGGAGAAAAAAGGCAACTGAAAAATGAAGGAATTGAATTACTGGATTATATTCCTGATAACGCATATACTGCAACTGTTACCAATTCTTTGAATTATAGTTCTTTACGAATCGCGGGAGTAAGATCGGTTGTTCAATTGACGAGCAGTCAAAAGATGCATGTATCGTTGGCAAACGGAAAATTTCCTTCTCATGCTGTAAAAACGCCTGGCATGGTAGATGTCTGGATAAGTTTCCCAAAGACGTTCTCATTTGAAGAGGTAGGGGAAGAACTGCGCAACAAAAATTTATTGATTATTGCAGAAACTTTTAAAAACTACGGCGTATTGGAATTGCGTATACCGGTTACACGTATTGCTGAGCTTACCACATTTCCTTTTGTGCAATATGTGCAACCGATTCCGGCCCGTGATGAGGCTTTTAATGATCACAGCGAAGAAAATTCCAGAGCCAACGTTTTGAGTTCTACTGTTTCTGGGAACCGCAACTTACATGGGGAGGGTGTTGTCGTTGGCATTGGGGACAATGCAAACCCTATGCTCCACGTAGACTTTAATAACAGAATCATTAATCGTTTTGCTTCGGAAACAAGTGAGTCACATGGATTACATGTGATGGGCACAATGGGTGGTGCCGGTGTGATAGATGAGCGTTACAAAGGATACGCCCCCAAGTCGAAAATCATTGCGCACCATTTTTCCAACTTATTGATAAACCTGCCAAATTATGTCAAAGACTATGGTATGGTCGTTACTAACAATTCTTACGGAAATGATGTGACGAGCTGTACGTCATTTGGAACATATGACTTGTATTCACAAATTCTGGATCAACAGGCTATTGATATGCCTTATCTGGAAAATGTTTTTGCTGTTGGCAATAGCGGAGCCGTTCCGTGTAGTCCGTTTCCAGCTGGATTTGCCACTGTCTTAGGAGGTTATCAGGCTTCTAAAAACATTATTACTGTGGGTAACACCCAGGTAGACGGACAGCTTTCTGTGTACTCCAGTCGCGGTCCGGCGAAGGATGGCAGAATAAAACCGGAAATTGTCGTTCAGGGCACCACAATAAGATCAACAGTGCCGGACAATAAGTATGGGCTGGGATCCGGAACAAGTATGGCCGCTCCCGCCGTTTCGGGAAGTCTGGCACTTTTATATCAACAATATCGAAAATTGAACGGAGGGGCGAATCCTAAAAATGCTTTGATGAAGGCATTGATCTGTAATAGTGGCATGGACAAAGGCAACGCGGGCCCTGACTATAAATATGGTTTCGGTTGGCTAAATCTTGTTCGTGCTGTAAAAATGCTGGAGAGCGGAAGTTATATAAATGCAACAGTTTCAAATAAAGCGTCGAAAAACCATTCTATCACGATTCCTGAAAACACCGCTCAACTGAAAGTGATGCTTTACTGGAACGATCCGGCAGCAGCAATTCAGGCAAGCCAGACCTTAGTTAATGACCTGGATATTGAAGTTTTTAATCCTTCACAAATTAAAACGTTACCAAAAATATTAGATGCCGCTCCGCTAAACGTCGATAATCCGGCAACTACGGGCGCTGATCATATCAATAACATAGAGCAGGTAGTAATTGATAACCCTGTGGCGGGCAATTATACTCTTACTATAAAAGGAACTGCTGTTAATCAAAATCCCGAACAGGAATATTTTGTGGTTTATGATGTAATTCCGGTTGAAACGACAATTACTTACCCAATCGGGACAGAACGAGTTCAACAGGGTGATGCTATCAATATCAGCTGGGATTCTTTTGGAAATGATGCAAACGGATTTACGATACAGTATTCAACGGATAATGGTAATTCATGGGCTGATATCAATACTTCCGTTGATGCGAATCTTCGCCAGTTAAGTTGGGTTGTACCAAACGTTACAACATCAAAGGCAAGAGTGAAAATTATACAAAATGGAACTGGTAACATCAGTGTAAGTGAGCCTTTTACCATTTTGGGGGTTCCAACAATCTCCTTGTCTCCCGTGCAGTGCGAAGGATATGCCGCAGTTCAGTGGGATGCAGTAGCTGGTGCCACCGATTATGAAGTGATGATGTTGCAGGGAGAGGATATGGTTT